>Ga0068627_1000300_pt1 | contig 10904 bp, 7 predicted proteins | sample InSIn1gowninarea_FD_77430 | JGI IMG/M metagenome (GOLD analysis project Ga0068627, IMG submission 77430) | Clean room microbial communities from NASA Spacecraft Assembly Facility at Jet Propulsion Laboratory, Pasadena, California, USA -... ... | reverse complement strand
TGTGTATTAAGTCCACTTATTAAGAGGAGGAACCTTTCTGGCTATTGGTATTTTATCGCAGTAAAGGCACCTAACCTATTCACCACCTCTTATTTACTTTCTCACTTACAAAACTTATATATTCTACGGGACAGGCTTGGAAATAACACACACTTACTGGATTAATACTTTTTTGTTTATGGGCCTTTATATACGTGCTTCTTTCAAGTTATATCTCTGGGGCCAGTATTTTGGAATCCTATTGAGTGAGACACTTCTTATTGGCTTTATTTAGAACCCCCGACCTTTCTTTGGACAAAGAATTGAAGTTACGACAAGGTCGAGGTCATCCATACGCACGCGTATCCTCAAAGTTGAACATAGCCGTCAAATGTTCGGAAAGCAGAGACCAGGGCAGTTGGACAAGGTTTATACATACATCCAGAAGGTTTCGGACCAGGCCTTCCATCCCCAGACGGTTTTCTCCTAGCTGTTGAATGTTCGGAGAGGAATTTCTTTTGCCACCCTCATGTTTTGAGAGAAGAGAAAGATCCGTATCCTTACAGTTTGCTACTACCTACCCATCAAATGTTCAGAGAGGAATGACATATAATCGTACCCAAAGAAAGGGAGACACACACAGAATAAGAACTCCCAACAGCACAAGCAGACGCATCACACGTGGGCCCATCGGAACGGAATCGGGTCATCCATCATATCAAGGTCAAGCACGTTCAGATTCGTCAAGATAAGGCTCAATCGTGATCGAAATGGGAGCAATGTGGGTAAGTAAGCAGCAAGCAAGCCGTACCACGCGTTTCAATCGGGTAAATTCAGTACAGAAGGGTGACATATAAAGATGATAGAGAGTGCGTGGCAAGTGGGGAAATTCAGTACAACAAGGTGGGAGGAACGACCAAAGAATATATATGAGAATATATAAGATATATTCAATAATAGCTGTGGCCCTTTTAGAATTTACCAATAAAGGCACGTGAGATGCGCTTCGTATATGGTGAGTCATAAGTTAGTTGCTGCGGGGAGGAAAGAAGGGCGGCGCCTATCACTTAGTATTGACTGCAGATATAGATGGGCAGAGCAGCACCGCGCAGCTAGAGCGAAAGTAGAGTAAGCAGCACATTGGTTACGGTAGCAGCAGCAAAGCCCGCATTTGATCGGGATAAAGAGCCATCATATGTTTACCGAGTTCGGAGAGCAAAGGTTAAACACTTGATCCTTTTTAAGCAAATTCTGAATATATCTGACCATCCTAACAAAGTCAGGGAGGAACTTCCGAACAAAGTGAATCTTTCCCATAAAGGACTGAATGCCCTTCTTTGAGGAAGGGGCGGGGAGGTTCTGAATAGCCCGAACTCGATGCTACAGGATCTATGCTTATACCAGAATCAGACACAATATGTCCAAGTCATTTCCTTGAAAAGACAGCTTGAAGTATCAAATTTCGATTCCGTGCCTTGCCCGATCAAGCACTGCGTTCCTCTTTCTTTTGTTAGGCCAGTGGGGACCGTAGGTGCAAGTTCATGTTCAGGGTTTCAATAGGGTGGAAAAACCCCGATTACTGCTATGGTGACGAGGTTTTTATGGGGTGGCTATCTAGGGGATATGTCAGATAATAGAACATATAGTACTGCTACGAGGATAAGACAGTAAGAGAGCATTTAACAATAGGAAATACCCGGGGAGATAACTCCCAATTACTGCTATTTTGATGGAGCAGTTATGGAGGGGAATAAGCGTTACGCAGAGGGGAGGGACACCGGTGTTAAGAATAGGTTAGGTGCCTTTACTGCGATAAAATACCAATAGCCAGAAAGGTTCCTCCTCTTAATAAGTGGACTTAATACACATTGGTCGGCGGGACTGTAAGAGTGAAATAAATATAGGGCCGGCACAGGACCTTACTTTAGGTTAAGGCCCAGTCAGAACTGCCTTCTAGAGCCTTCTCTTTCGTTCGACCTCAGCTGAACTTATTGTTCATTTCATTCGCCATTATCTCCGTTTCAGCATTCAACGTGTAATTTAGGACCTATAATAGATCCAGCCAAGGGAGAACACCAATATATAGTTTCCGGGCAGGCCATTAATTACGAAGTGAAACCTTCCAAGTATTGCACCTTGAAAAGAGACTTAGAAGAGTAGAGGCTTTCACTAACTCTAGAGAAATCACTAAGATTTCACTTCTCTTTCTTTAGAATAATGGGACACATTAGGAAGGATTCTATTTCCATTCCATTAAAGAAGTTGTTCCGTAGAGCGATCCACGTTATAAGTGTCTCATTTAAAGAACGACACTGCATGCACTGCTTCGCTAACGCGAAGAACTACTGCTTAGCCGCCTTGGCTAAATAGAAGTTATATATAGAACTGAGACCTAATAGTTGGACTATGCTTCTTAGCTAAAGCTAAGAGCTGGAACTACTGCTTATGAATTAAAGCTTAGCCATAGTCGTTTACTACAGCTTTAACTACAGCTTATGAACAGAGATTGAACTTAACTACTAGTCGTTATAGTCTATGCAGTCATTATCGCACTACAGAGAGGCACTAATTAGAAGTCTCATTTCAGCAGATTGAACAGCTAATTAGAAAGAGAGAAGGCTATTACCTTTCACAAAGAATGGAGACCAGAAAGGAAGCTTTCACTGAACAACTGATGAAACTATTTGAGAACTATAGAGAGTGCTGAAATAGAAAAGGAAATTGAAATAGATCTCTTTCCGGCTTCTTCACTACAGCTGAAGTGATATTGAAATAAGAACTTAAGACGCTTGTACGGCTAAGAGAACAACAAGTTGCACTACGGAAGCTTCTATTACTGATTTCACTAAAGGCAAGTCTATGGCAAGTAATGGCTTTCACTCTATTGAATAAAATGGAACAACTATGCACTGCTGCTGAGCTAAAGCGAAGAGAATCACTGGCAAGTATGGAACTTACTACTTCAAAAGGCTTTCTAAAGGTGGCACACTCTCTAGTTAGGGCAAGTTACTAAGGCTGAAGCTAGTCCAGTCTAGAGGCCATGGGACAGCTAAGACTAGAGCTAGTCTATTTAGGCTAATTTCCATGGAGCTTCAGGCACGGAACTATGGCTTTCACTCTACTAGTAAAGTGTCGGAACTAGAGTTTTCTTACTGCCTTTCTCGATCAATTTCATTGAACTGATTCTAACTGAAGTCTGTATTTACTGGATTGAAAAGAATTGAATGTCTTTCATGGATTTCACAGAGAACCTTGTTTCCCATATATTCACTACAACTAGTTGCATAAGCCTTGGCCTTAGCTGAACTAAGCTATGATATCTCGATGAATTTGAAAGAAAAGAAAACCCTTGAAACTACTTTGTTCTTGCCTTCAATTCTCTAGAGTCAAACTCTCTTAGGTTGTGTCCGTGCCCCGCCTTTAGCCCCGCCTTACGGTGGTCTACATCCATACGGACTTCTAGTTCAAGCGTAATAGAAGCCGGTAGGGTAAGTGATTAGCCTTAGATGGAGGTGAAGGATCAAGGTGAGAGGGCCTAGGTTAGAGCGTAGAGAGTTTAGAGGTATATCGTATCGGTAGAGAGTCTAGGTATATAATATAGGTTTCGGTATCTGCATTTGTGCAACCACCTATTCCAGTCAATTCCCTTCCGTCTTTCTTTTGCACTACCCAATCCGGTATCTGCTGTTTTCTTTCTTTCTTTAAATCACTCCTCATCGGTGCGCCACCTCACACTCTTGGGATGGGGAATTCAGTGTATATCAACTTGCTATATCTGGACTTTACTGAACGTCTTTCTGTAATGGATTGAAAGGATTGAATGGATGTAACTGAACGTATAGAGAGCTAGAGAGAAGTAGAGCTGTATATTAGGTTAGAGTATAGATAGGATAGAGGTTAGAGATAGAGGTATAGCTAGGGCTAGATAGAGGCTGTATGGCTGAGGTATGAGGGTAAGGCTGTAGGGATTAGGATGGAGGGATGAGGGGAGAGTTTAAGAAGTATTGAGGATGAGTTTGTTTAAGTATGAGGTTACCAAGGATCAAGGGCAGTGTATCGGTCCAGGTCCGGTCATTGGTAACACGTCATGCCAGGGAGGGTTGTAAGGGTAATTGGTGCACCTCACTCAAACACACTCTCGGGTCTGAACTGAGGTATGTAATGAATGTATATAGACTTCACGTAGACTGAACTGAACGTTTGTCTTTCATGGATGGAACTGGATTGACTTAATTGACTGGATTGAGCAGAACGGGTATGCTTGGAACTCCTTCCTATCCATTGGTAACCATCTATCTTGTGTGGGATCCTTCACTCTGGTCCGGTCAGTGGGAAACACGTCATGCATGTATCGGTGGTTCATTTCATTGGCGCACCACCTCAGACTGGGGACTCCATCATCCGTCTCCTTTGGCCGCTCCGATACAGCCAACAGCATCAGCATCAGATTCCAATCTCTATTGGTGACCTCACTCATAAGTCCCTCCTACACAAGTGTGCATATTCCTAACAGAGGCAGTAACAATACTGATTGCATTAGATATTTTCTTATCCAACAATAAGCAAAGCACCACCTTTATTATAGCATGCTTACAAAAAAATCCCCTCCTTGAGAGTCGAGAAACGGTTCTAAATTGATATCCGGGCAGGTCTAAATCGAGATCTCAGTAAGGCGGCAGATTACATAGATGACGGGCATCAAGCGATGGGTATCGAGATCGAGACGTACAGGTATCAATCGAGAGGGCAGGCATAATGATCGGCAGCACTGGTGGTTGGCAATGACTGACTGGTGTATGACCCTAAACAGGTGCACCATAAGTAATGCATCGTAATGTAATCCAATCGAGGTAGGAAGTGTGTTCCATAGCATTAAGTGAGGTCGAGGTATGGCTCGAGGGCAATGGCTGCTATGGGCTATGATTGGGAATGAGGGTCTCTCTCCCGGGTATTGGGAACTGGTAATCGGCACTTCCTGGGGATCTACACTTGGCATTGAGTACCGGCATCGAGTGATCAACACCTGTCATCGAGTGAATCAACACCTGAATGAGTACCAGCATTGACACCTACCTGGCTCGACTAGCTGCTATGAGTGTCACGTACCTCCTGGCAATCCGTGTGTGGAGGCGTTATCGTACTATGTATAGCTCATTGTGTCTTCTCTGAGTACTCAATGTGTAATCTCTAATTGGTAACCTCATTTTGTAATCTCACGTCCCAATAGAGTTGCCTATCTCACGCCCTAATAGTTGCAATCTCCCGTCCCATAAGTTGTAGTAGTGCTAGTTGTTCAAACTAGTTTTCTCTAAGGTCATAGTCAAGTCTCATAGCTAATAAAAAGCTCTATCATAGCTGTTAGTCATAGCCAGACTGACATACCCGACAGAGATGGACCCTACGGGATGGCACTGAACGGATGGAACAATGGGTCGAGGGTATAGGTCTAGGGTCTATTTCGAGAGGAAAAGGATCTAGGTGGAGGTCGAGGGAGATGGATCTATCTATATCTGTGTTCGTCCAGCCGATGCAAGCAATGACTGTGTCCATCCATAAGGTGGTATTTCGCTCTCTGTCAACCATGAGCGTAAGCGAGAAACTGGGTAAATATCTACTGTGTCCTGCTCCATGGCCTAAATAAACTACCCTAACAGCAGGGGAAGTTCAAGTGGCCGTGGGGTTGGATATCGTTTCTACACTTAATGAGGACGTGGGAAATAGTTGTTTTTACACTTCCTGCATTAGGCCGTGGGATATCGTTTATACCACCATTAGGACGTGGGAAGGGAAATAGATCGTACCACTAGATCGTTTCAACATGAGGCCTTGCAAATCGTTCACCTTTATGCCTTGAGGACGTTGGAGAGCCAGGAGTTACTTGCTAGAGGTAGTGGGGTATTTGGGGAGGGGGGGTCGAGGTTAAGGGAGAGGGCTGTCATTCAAATGAAAGATCGAACCTTTAGACCAATAGGGATAGAGGCACCGCGGTTCGATTCGTTCGATAGGGCACTCGCCCCACTCACTCAGCTTACCCAACGAAAATGCCGAGGGAATAAGCCTCAATGCAGCTACCCGCCCGATGGAGGGTATCCCGACCGACTTACGATTACCGAGGGAGCCGAAACCAGTCCAAATGCTGATCCATACCCACCAATAGAGACAGCCGAGGGCATACCATATATGATATGGGATATACATATTTGATTGCCGAGGGGAATGGAGACATTCTTCGATCCATACCGAGCGAGGGGAGACAGTATGAGGGCAGGCAGTCACACTACTTTAGCCCATGCTTACCAAGTCACAATGGAGACATTCTGGCATGCATACTGAGCAAGGGGAAACAGCATGCCGACACAATGCAGACACCACCCTCTCACACTACACACCGCATCCGGCCCCTGCCCCCAATAAGTCAGTATGGGGATGGATACTGAAGGACCCTTCACCATCCTTGCTATACTACGGGTGGGATGGAATACACTCATATAAAAAGAATACTACATCTCTATCTATCGTACTATCTCCATCCATAGATGTATCAATATCTATCTCCATAGATACATTCCTTTGATCTGTGTGAAGACCGTCTTAAGCGAGAGTGAAAGCCTTATGAACTGACCTAGCTTCTTTCTTAGCCCTGACTGCTGTATCGTCTGGTGTACGACCGGACCTAGTACCCCCTCTATGTGTATGGAAACAAGCCTTAAGCAAGCCATATCAGTCTGTATACAGAATAAGCCCTATGGACACTTGCCTTAGTCTTAAGCTGTAGAGTCTAAGCACTTAGTTAGTAGCCGGGCTGCCTTGGTATAGCCTTTAAGAGACTCTATTAATCCATTACTTTATTTGTGTGAATCCCGTATTAAGCTTTGAGTTAAAGCCCTACTAGTCTAATACAGTAAGAGCCCTCTAGCCCTGATAAGATAAGTAAGTAGCAGTACTTACTAAGCTAAGCAATTAATGAAGCAAGTGATGGAGTAAGGAGAAAAAAGCAGAAAATGTAGCGCTTTGTTTTGCGTCGTGCCCCTCTCCCATATGGTCGATCGCCCAAAAGCGATCCTCTCACTACTATTGTTCTTCGCGGCTCGTATCCTCGCCCGACCTAAGGAGGGCGAGATACTTAACGTATCCTCTCCCTATTGGTCGAGCGGGTTCGTATCCTGAGGTTAGCTTCTGGAAATGCCAGAAGTGATTTTCAATTCAATATATGATGCGCCTTCTATCCCCAATGACGGGATAGAGCGGGCATTACGTAATATCGCGGCTTATCTTCTTGGGTGGGCTATACAAAAGGGGCGGCACCTAGGGGGCGCCGAGGTATGGAAGATATAAAAGTAGAGCGATCTTTCTCCATACTAATGCCTATACCGACAAGGAGCGAGCCTACCTGCCAGTAAGATAAGCCAGCAAGGAGCAATCCCGGCAATCCTAGCTTTGGCATCCGACCTATCTGTATCTGTGTGAAACATTTTCAAAGACCATTCGTCAAAAAGAGAAATGCAATTTCAAATGTAAGTTGGGCATCCATCCGATATAGAGTGAGATAGAATTCATTCATTCAAGTGATAGGCTTAAGGTCCCCATCCAAGTAGTTATAGGTGGGTTCAGGTCCAAAGTAGGTCGGAAATATATGGCTTGAGGGTAGGCAATGGGGATCAAAAAGCCAATGAAAATGAGCCAATTTCTTATAGTTTCATAGTCAAAGGGAAGGATAGGACCGGATCAATGTAGGAATTAATGGGTAAAACTCAGGGCGTTTATTCCCCGCTACTTCTTTGCTTCACCCGCTCTTTTAGTTGCTTATCCAGTAGCAAGGGCAAAACCAATATATAGAACACCGGCAGGCCACCCTTTCACTAGTTATCCCCTTAACTACCCAAGCTATACCCAATGGCAAGAAGAATTGATCCGCCCAACCCCTTGCTGCTATCTAATGAGTCCATTTTATACGTGTAAACATTGCGCGAAATTATATAGAAGCTGATCCATCTGCTCATCCGACGCTTCAAGATAGAGAAAGGATAAGCACTCAATCGAGGAGAGACCATGGGGAATGGAGTAATCCCAGGTAGAGATTGTAGATAGCACCCATCATACATAATTAGGCAGTTTACCCAATATTTATCCTCTGTAGAATAAAAGAGTATAAGGAGTAAGAAGGGAAGGATAGGGAGGAAAGAAGTAGTCCCAGCAGCAGCGGAAGTAGAACAAGCAGTAGGGGCAGCAGAATCAGGAGAAGCAGAATCGGCAGTAGCAGCAGTAGGGGACCGGGATTCAGTGGTCAATAACGGAAATTGAAATTGACCTAGCCCTCCAAACACTTATTTATTCCTTTGAATTAGAACCCATTCTTTCTTCTTTCCTTCAACGGGCAAAATATGGGGCCATAAATTGCAGAGGAGGCAGAGGAGCAGGATCCGAAACGGTGGCGGCTACGACAATGGAATATTCCAAAGATCTGCTTCCGAGATAATTTGAACCAATTGTGCCGCAATACAATTTCTCACTATCAGCCTTTGACTTAGAGTTTATTCGCTTCTGGGTTCAATATGATATCAATAACTATAGCGGTTTTTCCGGTTGGCCCCCGTTCTCGTTGACCACAGCCTATAGGGACCAGGCTATCCACCTTCACCCTGTTTGCATGCAATAGTTGGTAATTTCAAATTGAGTAGTGAGTTCCGCAGCTCCAGGATCTCATTTCATACTTAAGGAACAAATTGGTAAGGGATAATAAGTTATGTTAGAAAACCTTGTACAATAACTTGTATCGAGAAGGAAGGACTTCCATTGTTGACAATTTCCTTCCTGGGGGGAGTTTCATTCGTTCGATTGGGAGATATATCTATAGTGATAGGCGGGTGTTCGGCTCTATAGCGCGTTGGATAGGTGGGTACAATGGGCCGGAAGTATATGGAAAGCAAGGAATAATATAGACACGAGGAAGGGAGAAGGCCGAGTATTTATATAAAGGGATTCTATGTACATTTGAGCATGCTGAAACTAGGTTTTGAACTGCATATGATAGGAGAACCTTGATACAAAAAAAAGGCATTTTTGGGGTATATATATTCTAAAAAAGGACTTTTATGGTCACAACCATAGCATTTCCTGAACTTTCCTTCCGGGCAAGCATCAACCACCTCCCATACTGTTTCTATCCCCACCATTGTAATCTGTCCCGTCCACCATTAGTAGCGCTCTTACTAACCAGGCTTTTGAGTAGGACTCCTTCCTCCCCGTCGATCTCCCTATTCTTGGAAGCAAGGCTCTTTTTTCTGTCTGTAAACCAGGACTTCAATCAATCTTTCTTTAGGGTTATTCCTTCCTATTGTACCAGGATTCCTCATTTGGCTCCTCCTAGGTCCAATATGAACAATAGCTATTTGAAAAGGCTCCTTCTCATTCTAAGTAACGGGTGCTAATCCTGAATCGGTGGTCGTTCCTTCCTGGCTGAATCAATTGGTTGGCAGCACTCCCTCTCTCCCTCCATCCGTCCATCCATATCCTAAGTAGGGTGAAGGCAGTAATCCAAGTCCAAGACAATCCCGTAGAATGCCTTCCTTTGGGTATGGTTGTCCCTAAAATCCATTACTATAGCGCTTGCTGAAAGCCCCTCCACTCTATTTATCTCCCTAACCTAAATGACTTGCCTAGCGAGCATATTGATATTTATACCAATCTATATAAAGCTGGACCGTTCTTTACCTTCAGGCAGGGTCAGGTGAAACAGGCTCAGGTGAGGTAGATTCAAGTGAGACAGGTGAGGTGGGTCAGGTAGAGATCGCAATAACATATATATATATATTTTATTACTAGTACTTACCTAATCACTTTCATTCAAGAGTGAGCCATAAGCGTAGAAGGTAAAGACCAATTAGACCTGCCTATGTAGGCTAACTCATCCATCGTCGTCATTGCATTCACTTGAGGTAATAAGGATCCTCATTGTAGCGCCTATTCTCTTTAGTAAGAAGCGTAAGATAAGGGAAAAAGAAATGAAAAACCCTATCGGGAAGGACCCTATCGGGAAAGAAAGGCACTGAACCTGACGGAACACAGTTACTACTGAGCTGCTGAACCATAAGCACCTGTATAAGACAGGACAGTAGGAATCCCAACAGCACTACAAGCAGAGACAGCTTGCCTACCCCCTTACCAATGGTATTAACCCATTAGACATAGACATGAGGTCATTTTTGATAGGCTCACCCATCGGAGATAATTCCCCGTTACCAGTTGGACGTGACCAGCCGTAGATCCCCCGTGCCCAGGAATTAGGTGATGGTTATCCCACGTTTGTTACCTGTCCTGTTCTCATCCCCCATGCCAAAAGCTAAAGCGAAGAATAAGTCCCCTGAGCGTAAGCGAAGAAGCTAGAGAGGTTTTTTTTTATCCATTCTTTGAACAAGAGAAAGCCCAGAGCTAAAGATTGCATATTCAGATGACAAATTACTACAATGGCAAAGTGAAGCATAGAGATGCGAGTATAAATTGATAACTGGTCACGTACAAAAGGTCATGGGGGATTGAGCGCTTAGATTGAGCACTGAGCAGGGGTTCAAGCAATGAGACTGAAATGCTAAGCTGCACCTTTTTTGCTCATACTGCCGACTGGAAAAGACTAGCATCAACACCTGGATCACCTCTTGGATCGACTACCAGCATCGCCACCTGTAGACAACTGGGCACGTACAACTGGGTATCGGTAATGGTGTCTGCTGCAGGTTGAACCGATAGAACCAATATAAGTAAGAGCATTTATTTCCACTTGTGTCCCCTTAGCTCTAGCGAATAAGCTCTTGTCTGTTGGCAACTTGGAATGGTTGAGTTTGGGAAATGTTTGCTAAGGATCACTTCCCCCTGTTCCACTCCGATACGGCAAGCAGCATCAAAAGAAGATTCATTTAGAAAAGAAATCT
>Ga0068627_1000298_pt1 | contig 10954 bp, 5 predicted proteins | sample InSIn1gowninarea_FD_77430 | JGI IMG/M metagenome (GOLD analysis project Ga0068627, IMG submission 77430) | Clean room microbial communities from NASA Spacecraft Assembly Facility at Jet Propulsion Laboratory, Pasadena, California, USA -... ... | reverse complement strand
TCTCCATGTAATTACACTTCACATTCCCAAATGTACTTTTCAGATTTACTTGGGAGAAAACATGATTCTTCCCATTAAATTCTCAATTTTATATTCATGTCACAATTCCAAATGTACTCCTAGCTTACTTGGGAGAAGAGAAGTCAACTAAGGATGGATGAGAAATTAATGACATTAATGAGAGGTGGTTGAGGAAAGAGGGTATAAAAAGGGAAGGGGGAAGCAAGAAAGGGGGGGAGTTGGAGTCTTACTTAGGATTTTGGGGGTTGATTGTGATTGTTTGGGCCTCGTTATGATTTTGGGAGACCTTGGAAACCTGTGGAGGTTTCTTGGGTTTGAGTGGAGGAAAGTATCATGATCTAGTTTTGCACATTCTTCTTGAGGACACACTACATCTGGTTGGACTTGGGCACGGAGGGCTAGGGAACCTGTGGAGGTTTCCTGGGCTAGGAATTTGTTTCCTAGTTGGCTGGGAGGCAAATCCGGTTGGGTCGGTCAGAAGGAGCGTTCAGCTGGAGCTATAAGACAAAGGTATCATCATCAACCGCCGGAACAGGTATTTTTCATGGAATACTCTTGTTAAGTTGATATCAATGGAATGTTCACCTTAATTTATGTTGCTTATGATAAAATGATAAGATGTTAAATGTTTAAAGCTATGTGAAAGGGTCAGCAAGCTCCTTTATTTACTTTTAAATTAACAGCAAAATAGATCTGTTAGTGTATAACAAAATTGAGGCTCTAATAATTTAGAATTCAGTCCTTACAATTTTGAAATATAAGCTAACTTTTTTAATCAAAAATAAAAAATCTCTGGTGACCCCTTTTAATATTCAATGTAGAATTTGAGTTAAGGAAACTCAAATATTTATGGTGAATCATGAAATTGAGTTATGCACCTAAATAGATTGACTTATGAAGAATTGATTCAATGGGAGGGAGGGGGAATGGAAATTTTACTGAATCAAGGGAAGTTTTACAAAATATACAAATTCGTTGAAGATTGTTGATTTTTTTTCTTCACTAGATAAGGGAATACATTCCACACGTGGGAAATCATTTTTACTAGCACTTATGTACTTATTGCACTTCATATTTCAATATTCCTTCTCTTTGATCATCTGTTAGCTTACAAGAATCCTGAGTTGAATTTTTTTCCTCATTAGTGAAAGTTGCAATTGATGTTGATGTTGAAATCCAACAAGAGTGATATGAGCTCTTTGACATGTAATGTTTTGGAAGATATCTCGTAGCTTTCCTGGGTGAGGAGAAAAGAGCTATTGAGTTCATGAAGAGGCACGGGCATTCAAATGCCACAACACCCCTCCTAGAACCTTTTTGTGAAAAGGTATTTGTAAAGAAACCCTTCCCTCTGAATTATTTCTTTAAGCCATGGAGGCTTGGGCAGTGGTTTTTCCAAGTTGTTAAATTTGGCATTGTTTAGTATATGATAATAAAACCTCTTTATGGAATTATAGAAGTGATTATTCAATCATTTGATGTTTATGGGGAAGGAGAGTTCAAGTGGTATTACAGGTACAACTAAGGGTGGCATTGGGGACTTTGATAATACCTCACAAATTCAAGGCTAATAAAACATATCATAAATTTTCCTTTTTGCATTGGAAGATTTGTATAGTTGGTACATTGACAACAGTTTAGTATCTAATAAAACATATTAAAAATCTATTATCTTTTATAGAACAAAAGACACAAGAAAAGAAAATAAGGCCATATTCATTATGGTAAAAACCATTAATAAAAATAATATTAACCAATTATGTCATCAACTAAGTACAAGGCCATGTCCTTAGTGGTAAAGAGCACTAACACCTTACCACCATTACGACACCATAGGAGAAATTAAAGATCCTATCCCAACATATGGTGGTCTAAAGAGAATGTAAAGTTGTACAAATCTTAAAATAAAATAAAAAATCATAGTTGAAACTATTGTATTTCTTCAAAGCTTCTACTGCAATCTATATGGATATTTGTTTTTACTTTTGTATAGAGTACATCACTTAATATATACAAAGAATTCAATCAAAGAATTCACACCAACTACTGCTTTTGTCACTAGATTTCCACTCACATTTGTTCAAATATGGAGATGGATCTTCACTAAGAGAAGTCATTGTCATAAGCATCACAATAGCCTACTTAAACACATTACAGTTAGATAAATTTATAACATTTCTTACTGGAATTCACTTTCATTGCACCTCCCTCGCTGGGATACTCTAAGGCATTCTTCATGTCTAAATAAATTTACAACATGATCATTAGTTAGGCCTGCAACTTACATGAAGGAGTACATGATTGTTGAGCCAATAACTTAGAAATTTCGCTTCACCAAACCCTTTCTAATAGTTGTTTCTTCGATGACTTCATAGGAATGGTCCTTGCATACGTTTGTTTCTTCACGGTGGGCTTGAAATTCGTGAAGTCCCATGTGTATCTATCAAAGTAGCCGAATTTTTGTTCAATTTGAATAGAGCCAAAAGAAAACATCTCAATATGCAAAACTCAGAGAAAGTTGAACCTTAGGAAACATTGTTTAAGAAATAGAAAAAATTCAATAAGAAGAAGAAAATATATTTTTTAATGCAAACTCTCTAAGGAGGGAGAGAAAAATGAAAGTTTATATGGAAAAAAAGACAAAAAATAAATTGGATAGCTAGATGCCAGTTTTGAAAATATATAAAAAACCATGGAAGGCTAATCAGATGGAATTTTATAGGAAAATAAGTAAAACAATGCAAATAAGATATCTAATACTAGTACCCAAAATATGTAAGAAACCATCAGATATTTCATAGTTTTATAATATGGACATACATTGCTAATTGCAATACCTTAATAGCCCTACAATATTGACTTCTCTCTTTTCAAAAGCAAGAAATAATCTTGAGCTAGAGGTAAGAGTTACCTCAAGAATGTGTTTGGCATTCTCAACTATCCCTCTGATTTTGGCTACATCCATGATATCATGTTTCACACTGATTGATGCAATTTTCCTCTCATTTAAGGTTGCCACAATGTTGGGATCAAACCCAAAAAATGAATCTCTGACAAATTTGTTTGAACTGAGATCAATAAGAAAAAAAAATAAAAAATGTAATTGTAATCAATAAAGTAGCATTGGATTGTGCTAAAGAATTATAATTTACCAATGAATAAAGATCTATATAAGTTAAGAATAAGAATCGATTACTAAGCCTGTGATCTAGTGAAAGAAAAATTGTTCTATGAGATGAAGTCTATGGACATTGTGGGAAACCCAACGCTACACTCAACAACCATCTAGTGAATCCACAAGTCAAAGAAAAAGGTAACGAGTTGTGGGTAATTGAATTGTGAATGGATAAAGTGAAATTGAAATCTTCCATATGTAAATGACACCACACATGATAATTCTTGTGCTCAACTATCCAACTCATTTGTAATTGGCTTCAAAACCCACACCAACACTCCACAAACAAAGATTCTATTGAAAATGTAGTTTAACTCTTATAATCCACACCAGCAAATACTAAATCATTATCACAACTAGAAATTGATTAAATCAGGACAATAGATTAAATTAGAATTGTCACAAGTATACGTAGGAATAACTGAATCATTCACACCATCACAAAAGATATTTTTACCCTATAAACCAAAACAGGTAAAACCAATTTCAAATGGTATAACTCATGCTTGATTTTCTTAGTGATTTGTAAAACTACAATACTCAAGGCTTAAAATAAAGACTAAAGGTGCATTACTCACTAAACTTCTCATGATTACCTTTGTACTTAATTATTATAATATGGGTTGAACAGGGACCTTGAAATGAATACATTCACGGAGGTGTAGACCAAATCCTAACCATATGTCATTTAGGTAACCACGCAAAAATCATTAATAATATAATTAGCCTAAGTAGCTCACTACATTGCACATACAATTTTTATCAGATCCTCCTAAAATATTTGCTTCACATTGAAACCTTTTTCTTTGCTCCATCTAATTTCCACACAAGGAAAATCTCACAAATTTGACTTCCTATGCTAGAGGATCTCGAGTCTAGCTCATATCACATAACTTCCTACACAAGAGTATTAAATTTTCATGTGTTGGGTAACCTATAAAGTTAACATTCATCCTGAAGGTAGATCATTGGATCCAAAGGATCTAATAAAACCTAATAGATGTAAGATTAAATGTCAGGAATCAACAAAAAAGATGAAAGATGCAATGTAAGATATACAATAACTTCCTTAAACCCAATTTCTTACATACTATTTCAAAAGTTTGTAATACCAAAGATTTCCAATTGTTTCAACTCGATTTAGACAAACATCCACCAAATAAGGTGGCATCCACTTGGCTATACTGACACAATATACAAAAATAATATCGAACCCTCCCATTTCCTTACATATAGTTTAAGAACTGTATAATACAAAACACTACTCAAGCATTGTTCTAAATACATCTACAGTAGCCAATTTGTTCAACTCAATTTAAATAGGCTAAGTTATATGATAGGACAGAGACAACCCGAAGGTGGAATCCACTTGACTGTCCTTTATAGAAAATCCAAAAGATAGTCTTAAAGCCTCCAAACTATTAATCAATCATTCATGACAACACGATACCTATGCCAACCATATATCATGAATGCCTACAATATGCCTGGAACATTTCAAAATATTTTGTAAAAATACAAAAGATAAAACATAAGATGGAAAATGAGCAATTGAGGAAAAAAAATATTATAACATTCTCTATCTTCTGGATAAAAATATTCTCACAGACACGAATGTAAAACCATATATGATGAAAGCATAATTTTGATTCTATTTTAAGAATGATGAAAGAATTCTCTTTAGAAAAAATTATGGGTAGAATGCCACTCACATATTGTTTTTAACCACTTGGATTTTAAGGCTTAAATAACTTTCTCGCATAGACACAAAAATAGAACCTTCAATGATGAAAGCATAATGTTGATTCTCATCAAGATTAGAAATCATTATCATAGTGCCACACACTACATTGTTTTCCCCACTTGGATTCTTAGTCTTCAAAACATCTCTCTCACAAACATGACTATAGAAACATCTATGGTGAAAGCGTAATTATGACTCTGTTTAACAATGATGAAAGAATGCTCTTTAGAAAAAAATATGGGCATAGAGCCATTCACGATATTGTTTGACCCACCAATGGGACTTTTTGTCTCTAACTTTCTTCCACCTTATGGGCTTCTAGGCTAGATTAGATTGATGTTGAACACCATGAATCAAATATGCACAATTTCCCAATTCACATTTAGGGGCTTGGGCGATATGACATTTGAATCTTCAATACTTTGATGGGCATGTTAGTTTCTTTTTAACAAAATTTCAATTTCACTTGACCCATTTCATTAATGTCCAATATCTCCAAGAAAAAGCACTTTCAATTGGAATTTTGCAAGTAAAAGAAGCTAACAAAAATCTAGAAAAGTGCATAGAAAAAATATAGTTTCTACTAAAATAATTTGGGAGAATACTAATAAATTCTACAAAAGTGTTTCCCTAGCTCTGAAAATATGACTCCCAACTGTTTAAGTTGAAGATAATCCCCTTCTTGTTGGAAATCAACTTAGAAAATTAGCTGCAAATTTCTTGTTCACGTGCCCTATAAAACACTATGAAAGTCTGAGGAAATTCTGAAGGTAAAAGTGGTGCAAAACATGCAAAGAAAGAACATTATTGGTGTACTAGGGCTGCATGTCAAACATGGCCTGAGTGTGTTGGATAAATACCACATAGGATCTCAAAATTTGCAAAAGGAAGATTCATAAATGGCCTTATGGGTAGTTCCTTCCCTTCTATAAACACTAACTGAATTAACTCCCCAATTGTTGGAAACTCAACTCTACATGCACAACTACAGAACTGAGTTTATCCCAAAATTTTCCTGTTCTAACCAATTCATGGAATCATTGACCGGGTTTGATAGGCCAGGTCCATATCAACCAAATGTGGACTTCAATTAAGTTAGACTCATGAGTCTAGGAAGACTGGGACCAAATCCAATAACCATGCTTCCCAAAACTCAAAATTATGTACTTTTTAACTACTTTTGGTTCTCCGTGCATGTTATTTCAATGTAAATTGTAGTTATGCAAAACTTGTATCTCAACATGTTAAGTTGCAAGCTGCAAGTTTTTATGAAAAAACATAAAATTTCATCGTGGATTTAACAATCCCAAGAGAAGCTTCTACACTCATGAGTCTACGTAAACTAGCACCAAGTCTTCTAACCTTGATTCCCATAACTCATAATTATGTCCCATTCATGGTATTTCAATGTAATCTATAGCTATGGAAAAATTGAATCTCAACATGTTAAGTTGCAAGATGCAAGTTATAACAAAACATAAAATTTCACCATGGATTTAAAAATCCCAAGAGAAGCTTCTAGGCTTGCCAGTTTGAGAAAACTAAATGTTACATGCAAACAACACACAAGTGACCAAAGATATATACCTAGAATTTGGTTTAGTAGTTCATCTATTTGTGTAACCACAATAATTTTGGAGCATCATGGACTCAATAAAATAATAGTTTCAATCCAATTTCCAATCCCATTGTCTAGCACTGGCCTCAAATTTTGAAATATATGGCTGTGTGACCTAAGGGCATTTAGTCTTCGACATTAGCTTTTCTAGGATTTGGAGACAGTTTTTAGTCAATCTAACCTAACACCCCATGTACATTACTTCTTTCATGGACAACTTCCTTAAGTTTGTGTTATTCGTTACCAACAATGCTTCCATAATGCATGACTAGATCTAATCCTATGGTTCCCATTCTAGAAATTTTATTTTCTTCAATGGAAAGAGGTTGTGGATTGAAAAATGGACCCTTCTCCTTTGCTATCATTTTAGTCTCCTTGATTATTTTCATAGCTAGTTTAATGGAGTGCTTTTACATCACCACCTTACTATGATCTATTTTATATTTTCAATGACTATTTTTGTAGTTTTTTCTTAGTCTTATTGAATTTTTTTCGTCATGGCTTTGCTCTCCCTCTATGAAAAGCATATTTAATTTGGTCCTTCAAAAGAAACAATGTCATATTTTCACATATGCTACTTGAAAATACTTATTAGGGGTGTGTGTGTGTGTGTGCAAGAGAGAGAGAGAGAGAGAGAGAGAGAGAGAGAGAGAGAGAGAGAGAGAGATCCTTTCAATGTTTTTTAGGTTTGAACTTTCATTACCAACAATATGACAAATATATTATAGACTGTATTGCACTAGCTACTAATTCATTGATATATGTTTGTTTTTCCTAAAGATTTGTTTTTTCTATGTAGATTGCAAGATGGGAAGGAAGCAAGCTAATCCACTCTAATTGTTCATAGGGTTCCTGGTGAACCTATATAGATTCATAGAGACACCACCAGAGCTTACAAAAGAAGCACACATGCATTTATCACAGAGTAGCTCCTATGGAACTCATCCATGACCCCTCATCCATTCCCCTCTATCTACGGAATGCCACCTATATTGGCAATTGATCCACTATCTGTAATCCAGAAACCATAGCACCTTCTCCAACAATACCACTGCAGGCTTCAAATTGTTTCCAACAAACCTCAAGCATTGCCTAGAAAACAACAACATGAATATAGATAGCCTTTGAGTATGAAAATATCAAGCCTCCATGGGAAACTACCCCCTTCTTCCCTTGTAATAAATCAAAGACGAACATATGTACTAGACATCAAAGAAAAGAAACACCCTGTATAACAAATTAGCCTCACTATATAGTATAGATAAATTGGAAAATAACAATCCTTATAATCACCTTAGAACAAAGCTAGAAACATGCTCCATCATTACATAAAATGCATATACATCTACAAATTCAACAGAATCTGGCCAAACAAAGAAAATGTATTAAAAAATCGCCAAAAACTAGGCTAGAATTATTACATTAATCTTTGTGCCAGATGTTTTCTTTCTGTTTTCTCAAAATTTCAAAGGAGAGAGTTAGAGTCTTAACTCGTGGATCTTGGTTTTGGGAAAGAGCAGGATTCTTCTTGAAACCATGGTCTCTAGAATCCATTTTAGCAAATGTTTGTCACCACCACATGAGTGTGGGTGAGGCTACCAAAATCATCCACTCTATCTTTGAAAAAAAGAAGTCTGTGAAATAATTAGGAATCCCTTTGGAAAATATATTAACTCAAGTAGCAAGAATAGGAAAAATAGAGTATTCACCTACCCCAAATTAAGCACATAACTAGATCTCAGCAAATAACTGCCAAACAATTATTTTGGATCAAATGTTGGAGTAAGGACACTTCCATCAGCTTTAGTTCCTATCACAACAAGACCACCGTATTGCAAACAACCAAAAAATGTAGCCCAAACAATATCCAAAAAGAATACCCCCCCTGTTCTAATACAACTTTGTCAATTTTCTCTATGTTTGTCTTGGTGCCTTCAAGACATTTCTTCACTATTTCCATCAAATTTACAAACAAATGAGTGTTGAGATCTTTAAACTTGGGTCTTGTGATCTTCATGTTAAAATCTAATACTATAGATACAATCAATATCTACTAGTCTCCACTGCAAAAGATAACATTCTCTTTTCCTTCTCCCATTCAAAATGAAATCTCTGAACAGTTATGGCACTCATGCTCAACTGCTTCTTGATTCCTTTTTCAAAGTATCAAACACAATGGCTGAACAATTTGTTCTCCTTCACATAAAATTTACCACCATGAACATTGAAGAATGGCTATGTCGAAGTTGCCAGCACCTAAGTTAAAAACCAAGATTGCCTTATTTTAATTTGAAGAATAAACATCTATGTGAAATCCATAGGCTCTAGTTGTAGTGGTGGGTTCGTTAATAATTTTCATTACACTAAGGCTAACAAAATTTGTTTCATATTTCGTAGCCCTCCTATGGGAAATGTTAAAATAGGTAGGCATAGTGAGCCCCACATTTTTCACATCACAACCTACGAATCCTCCATCTATCTTTTTCATTTTCATTAAAGTCATAAAAGATATCTCCTCAGTGACAAACTATTTTGTCTCACCTTTGTACTCCACTTCAATGATGGTCTTACCATTGTTTCTTGCATCAACAATGAAGGGGTAGTGTATTTTGTCACTTTGTACACTAGGATTATTGTATCACCCTTAGATGAGTCTTTTTTCAATGAAGATAGAGTTTTGGGGATTAGTTGACACCTAATTTTGGGTGGGAGCTCCAGCTAATATTTCTAGTGGAGTAAAATAAAACATGGAAGGAGTGGTTTTATTTCCCTTATCATCATTAAAAATAATTTTAATTCTTTCACACTACTTAGTGAGATGTTTCCTTATCAAGGCGAAAGCCCTAGCATGCCTTAAGGAAATTTGGAGAGACATGTTCCAGCCAACCTCCAGTGGACCCACAACCTCCATTGTGGCCTAAAGTATTTTCCTTAAATGCCTAGATGGATCATTGATTGCACCAGTTTCATCACAACTCAGGAAACCTTCAGATATCTTTTTCATTTTCATCAAAATCATAGAATATATCTCCTCAGATACAAACTATTTTGTCTCACATTTGTACTCCATGTGGATGATGGACTGACCATTGTTCTTGCATCAACAGTGAAGGGGCAGTGTATTTTGTCATTATGTGCCCCAGGATCATTGTATGACCCTTAGATGAGTCTTTTGGAAATGAAGACAAAGTTTTGGGGATTAGTTGACACCTCATTTTAGGTGGGAGCTCCAACTAATCTTTCTAATGGGGTGAAAGCAAACATGGAAGGAGTTGTTTTATTTCCGTTATCATCATTAAAAATAATTTCAATTCTTTCATGCTACCACATTGTTACCCATGAGTAAGATGTTTCCTTATCAAGGCCAAAGGCCCAACATGCCTTAAGGAATTTTGGAGATACATGTTCCAAGCAGCCTCCAATGGACCCATAAACTCCATTTTGGCCTAAAGTCTTTTCCTTAAATTCCTATATAGATCATTCATTGCACCAATTTTTAAAACCATGGCTTTTTTTATAGAATGCCTATCCAAGATAAAAACAATTTCAACTTTGTCAGTTTTCATTCGAGGTTGGTGTACTACATTTTTTTGATCAAGATCTATGCCTCACTATATGTTGGAAATAATACTGAGAGGAGGGGTGAATCAGTATTATCAGATCAAGAATTCAATTTTCCAAATAGATTTGTGTACGCTACTTCGCTAAGTGAACTAGCATGTATATGTGATTGTACTTAAGGAAACCAGTGTATATGTAGAGAACTTTTGATTTACCCAACTTATCATGCATTGAACTTTAACAAGTATATCAAAAATTCATTAGACAGTGCAGTAAAATCATAATAAAGCATCACACATAAGAAACAAACATGAATACCAAGATATAAGGTGGAAACCCAATGTGGGTGAAAACCACCTGTCGTTGTCATATTTGTCTTCTTTTAATAATAAGAAAATCTATTTACAATTTTGTACTGGTGCAGACTTATACCAGTATGTAGGCTTCTACCAGCAGAAGGTTACAACTTTCTCTCATTCTCCAGCTTCTCCTGGAAGGGAGCTACAACCCCCTAGCTCTTGTACTATCCAATATGTTTACTAGTATGTAGGCGCTGACCTATAGAAGGCTACGACCTTCTCTCTTCCTCCAGGGACCATGTTTTATAAATTTCCAGACTAGATCCATCAACAACATCATAATTTTAATTCAATCATCAAATACATCTGCATCAACCAATCACTTTTTGAACCAACCATAACCGAATCAATCAATCACTTTGAAAACTCATCAATCTGATCATTCAGAATACTGTCACCAGAATACAGTAACTAGAACCCAAAGCTCTACAACAGTAAACAGAAACAATTGAAACATACTTTATAAGGTATACACT
>Ga0068627_1000296_pt1 | contig 10959 bp, 8 predicted proteins | sample InSIn1gowninarea_FD_77430 | JGI IMG/M metagenome (GOLD analysis project Ga0068627, IMG submission 77430) | Clean room microbial communities from NASA Spacecraft Assembly Facility at Jet Propulsion Laboratory, Pasadena, California, USA -... ... | reverse complement strand
GATTTGAAGAAACAGGTAGAAACAGGTGGTAAAAAGTTCGCCGATTTAGCCCGCATCTATTCTCAAGACCCTGCTGTTAAGGAGAATGGCGGTCAGTACAGCATCAACAAAAACGATAAACAATGGGATCCGGCTTTCATGGCAGCCGTATGGCGTTTGAAGGAAGGGCAAATATCTCCGGTAGTGAAAAGTAAGTTTGGATTGCATATTATCCAGATGGTGAGCCGTGCCGGCGATGATGCTATTGTCAGGCATATTCTAATTATTCCTCCGGTTACCGATGTGGAAGTGAATATAGCAAAAGGTAAGCTGGATAGTATTCGTACTGATATTGTAAATAACAAGATTGCATTTGCCCAGGCGGTAAACAGGTACAGTGATGATGATAATGGCAAGTTTACCGGAGGTGCTGTTACCGATCCTCAGAGTGGTTCTACTTTAGTCACCATTGACCAGTTGGATAAAGACTTAGTGGTGGCATTGAAAAACATGAAACCCGGTGATATTTCTAAGCCAATGGCCTATACTGATGAACGCGGTACGCAGCATGTGCGCATCATTTATTTTAAAACACGCACGGAGCCCCACGTAGAGAATATGAAGGATGACTATGCGGCCATAGCGGCAAAGGCTTTAGACGAAAAGAAGATGCATGTATTGGAACAATGGTTCAAGAATCATATTCCTACCTATTACATCCATATTGATAATGACTATGCCGGCTGTAGCAGCATCAAAGACTGGTGGAATGCTTCGAACATGGCGAGTAACAAGCAGTAATGAGATGAAAGTTGAGAGATGACGGATGACAGGAGGGATTTTGAACTGCTAAGACGCTCACAGAGTCTTTGGGACGAAGGCGCAAAGTTGCACGAAGTATAAGAAATATAAAAGATAAGTTTACAAAAAAGGCTCTGCACTTACACAAGTGCAGAGCCTTTTTACTTTAATCTTTTGTCTTTGTGAATCTTTGTGCCGTTGTGACTTGGTGGTTCAAAACGAACTATTTATTACTCATTCTTACAACAGGCACAATCATTTCTTCTAAGCTGATGCCGCCGTGCTGAAAGGTATTCTTGTAATAGTTGACAAAGTAATTGTAATTATTCGGATAGCATAAAAAGCCATCTTCCTTTGCAAAGATGAAGGATGAGTTAACATTGGGCACCGGTAATCCTGCTTCACGTGGGTCGCGGAAAGCCAGCACATCTTTGGGGTCATAATTAAGGTTACGACCATGCTTGTAGCGGAGGTTGGTAGTGGTTTGCTTGTCTCCGATCACTTTGTAAGGTGTTTTCACGCGTACGCTGCCGTGGTCGGTTGCCAGTACAATATTTATCTTCTTGTCGGCAATCTTCTTTAATGCCTGGTGCAGTGCACTATGCTCAAACCAACTGCGCGTAATGCTTCTGTAGCTTACTTCATCGCTTGCCAGTTCCTTCAGCACTTCCATTTCGGTACGGGCATGGCTCAGCATATCCACAAAGTTGTAAATGATGACGTTTAAATCATTGTTCAGCAGGTTGTGTACATTGTTTACCAATTGCTGACTATCATTGTAGTGGATCACTTTTGTATAGCTGTACTTAATATCTTCCCTGCGCAGCCTGCGCAACTGCCCTTTTAAGAAGTCTTCCTCATGTAAGTTTTTGCCACCCTCTTCATCATCATTCTTCCACAGTTGAGGAAACTGCTTTTCTATCTCCAGCGGCAAAGTACCTGCAAGGATAGCATTACGGCTGTATTGGGTAGCAGTAGGTAAGATGCTGTAAAAAGTGTCTTCTTCTATAATGCGGAAGCTCTCAGCGAAAATGGGCTGAATTGCTTTCCACTGATCGAGGCGGAGGTTATCTATGATAATGAAAAAGGTTGGCGTGCCTTTCTCTACTACCGGCAATACTTTTTGCTTAAATAAAGTATTGCTCATTATGGGTACATTGCCAGTGCGGCAGTTAATCCATGAAAGATAATTTTTACTGATAAACTTGTAAAATTCTGTATTGGCTTCCTGCTTTTGTGTTTGAAAAACTTCCTGCATCTCGGGGCTGTCGCTCTTTTCCATTTCCAGCTCCCAATAGATTAGCTTTTTGTAAATATCCATCCATTCATTATAGTCCGGGTTGCTGTTGAGCGCCATAAACAGGTTACGAAACTGTTGCTGGTATTGCTGCGTGGTTTTCTCAGCCACCAGCCTCCGGTTATCTATGATCTTCTTAAGAGAAAGTAAGACCTGGTTAGGATTGACAGGCTTGATCAGGTAATCTGTTATCTGGCTGCCAATGGCATCATCCATCAGGTTTTCCGTTTCATTCTTGGTGATCATCACCACCGGTACAGTTGGATTTACTTCTTTTATCTTAGCCAATGTTTCCAGCCCGGTAATACCTGGCATACTTTCATCCAGCAGCACTACATCCACTGCATTGTCTTTTACATAATCTATTGCCTCAAAGCCATTGGTAAATGTATGCACTTCGTAGCCCTTGCTTTCCAGAAACAGGCGCTGTGACTGCAGGTTGTCTATCTCATCATCTGCCCATAAAATTTTAGCTATAGCCATAATCGTTATTTAGTCAAAGGTTTAAAAGTAGGAAAGTGGGGGGAATTGTAGCGTGAAATATTTTGGTAAAGTGTGGAATGAGGGAGTTTCTCACAGATAGCACAGATATACACTGATGAAGGAGGTTGCTGGTTATTGATTACTGGTATGTATGGTTTAGGGGTGGGGTAAGTAGGGAGTATATTGGGAGGAGATTCGGTATAAGTTCAGTATATGTTCAGTGTAAGTTAGGTATAACTACGGGTGCACCAAGAGTAAGAATAGGATGATTTTGAATAATGATGTTGCTGATGTTTGGCTGATAAAGCTGATAAAAGAAAAAATTAAATTGAGTAGGGATATGTTGATTATCAGTTGTATAATTTATTTTCGAGTTCGTGTGTAGGTGATAATGCTATTAGATGCACTTAAACCGCTCAAAATAGTATCTTTGAAAATCCAGACTAATAAAACCAGTTACTGATGACTGTAGAAGAGTTCTTATCAGCTTTACAGAAGGAAGTTGAAGGATACAATAAAATTATTGCAACTGAAAATGGAGATTGGATTGTAAAAGGCTTCATCGATATTTATAAGAAAATCTATACAATAACAATTGATACAAAAGTTGTCTCTAAAGTCTTAGAGATTCTTCTGGAGCCTTCATTAAGAGCTTTTGCTGGCAAAAATAACTTGTCCATTGAAGTGCCTGCACAACAAAATCATTATCCAGATTTTACTTTTATATCAAAGCAAGGCGGAAAAAAGTTTGCTGTTGATATAAAAAGCGGTTTCACTGAGGATGGTAAAAAGTTGAAGAACAAAATGACTTTAGGCTCATACACAGGATATTTTAGAGATAGAGTTAGTACAAAAAGTTCAAAATATCCATATTCAGACTATGAATGCCATTTAGTATTAGGTGTGATATACGCTCAAAGCCCAGAAGACCCTAATAAGAAAAATATCTATTCAATTGATGAATTAAACAAGATAGTTTCAGTAATAAGAGACTTCAAATTTTTTGTTCAGCCAAAGTATAAGGTTGCCTCAGATGCTGTAGGAAGTGGGAATACTAAGAATATAGGCTCAATTCAAGATATTAAAAAGATTATGAATGGTGAAGGAATATTTGCTATATTAGGTGAAGAGGTTTACAACGATTATTGGATGTTTTATTTGAATAGAGATATGGCAAAGAAATTGGATATGCCTCGACCCTATACAAATCTAAAAACATATTTAGTATACAAGCAGAGAGGAACTGATGTTCTTGCAGAACATAAAGAAGAAATTGAGCAATTAACAGAAGAAGATGATTTCGAAACTGAAAATGGAGAACAAGACGATGAGTAAAAAGATAATAGTACCACCCATTAAAAGCCAGGGCATCAAAACGAAGTTAGTACCCTGGATCATGGAAATAGCTCCGAAAACAGACGGAAGATGGATTGAACCTTTCCTCGGAACAGGTGTGGTTGCTTTTAATTCTGGTTACAAAAAAGCAATTCTTAATGATACAAACCCTCACATCATCAACTTTTATAAAGGCATTCAGCAGAAAGAAATAACTGCACCATTAATGCGTCAGTATTTAGAAAACGAAGGGGAACTGTTGAGCAAAGCTGATGAAGATGGTTATGAACACTACAGAAAGGTAAGAGCGCGTTTCAATAAAGAGTTTTCTTCATTTGATTTCATTTTTCTTTCTCGCGCAGGTTTCAATGGCATGATGCGTTTTGGAAAAAAGGGTAACTGGAACATTCCATTCTGCAAAAAACCAGATCGTTTTGCGCAAGCCTATATAACTAAAATCGCAAATCAGGTTGACACAGTTTCTAAAGTAATCAAACCAGAACCTGACTGGACATTTTACAATAAATCGTTTGCTGACATAATTCCTCTTGCGACTGAAAGCGATATTATTTATTGCGACCCGCCTTACTATGGACGCTACGTTGACTATTACAACGGCTGGACAGAGCAAGATGAAGAGTGCCTTTTTAATTTACTAAGTGAGACAAAAGCTAAATTCATTCTTTCAACATGGCATCACAATGACTGGAGAGAAAATGATATGATAAGTAAGTTCTGGAATAAATTCAACATCGTCACTAAAGACCATTTTTATCACTCAGGTGGTAACATTGAAAACAGACGAACTATTGTTGAGGCTCTTGTTTGTAACTTTAGTCTTGATAATATTCAGGAGCATAATCATGGACAAAAGGAGAAAGTGAAGACAGAACAATTGACACTTCAATTGGTATGAAATAAAAAAATATATTAATAAAAAGTTTGCAGTTCAACGTGTAACTAATGGAAGCTTTCTTGAAGTTCATTCAAATCCTCACCCCGCTATACAACTCTGCCACATCCAACGATAATCCAATAGTAGTAATCGTGATTTTATCCGTACGCTCCTTCCATTCCTGCAACAGCCAGGTATTATCGTTATTACGCTTATAATGTTCAATGTTAATACTTTCGGAATCAATTAGAATATACTCCTTCAGGGAGAGAATGGAACGATACAGCATGAACTTTTCACCACGGTCATACCGTTGAGTAGGCGGAGATAATTCACAGAATCCTGCGGAGATCTCAACAATTACTGAAGGATTTAATACTGTGTCAAACGCTTCATCCATTAATTGGGGATTACCGCAAATGATGATTGCATCAGGATAAGTAAAAAGACCATTAGCAGGCACGTGAATGCGGAGGTCACTGCCAAACACATCACAGGATTTACCTTTTAAGAAACTGCCAACTGCAGTAATAAAGTTCGCTTGTAACTTGTTATGGTTGAGGCTCACACCTCTCCTCTTTATAAATTTGTTAGTTACTGGTATGTTCATTATTTTCTTACTAAGGCCAGTTCCCCATTTAAATATCTCACCTTTGTAAAACTCATGTTTTTCCGGTGATGCCCTTTCAAAAGCCAGATATTCTTTTGTTGTATAGTATTTAAAGCCTTGTTCGTCCATAAAAGAATTTAGTAGCTGTTCTGGGAGCTTCTTAGAAATTCCCTTACATTAATGGCAGTCCTCAGATCCCGGACAAAGCCACCGTTAGCCCAAAATAAAGCAAGTATGTATTGGCGGCATTTCCGGGATGACGCGGCACCTTTAAACTTTTACATTGCTTATAACAAATTTACTGAGGCACTCAAAGTTCTATAATTTCCATTAACCTATTACGTTATATATTCGTCCTAAGCACAGGTTTTTAAATTTATATTAATATTGCTCAATATTGCATTACAATAATTTTACCGATAAAAGACTTCCATTGATACAACGATTTGTGTGCGCAGGTGTTGCGCTGATAATGCTTGTAAGTGCTAATGCACAAACCCCTAAAAAAAGTACAACGGCTGCAGATACCCAGGGTTACGATATTACTGCTACAGTTGCGCCTTTCAAAAATGCATGGTTATATCTTGGTACTTACTACGGTAAGTACAAAACCTTAGCTGATTCGGCTATGGCGGATGCAAACGGAACCGCTGTATTTAAAGGAACCAAAAAGTTAGACAAAGGCATTTATTTCCTAGTAAGTCCAGATAAAGCTATCCTCTTTGAAATACTGATGGATGATAAGCAGCACTTCGCTGTAAAGGCAGATACAGCACATAGCGAAAGCATTAGCTTTACCGGCTCTGAGGAAAATACAAGCTTTCAGAATTACACCAAGTTCTTAGCACAGCATGTTCCTACACTTACCAGGCTGCAGGCGCAATTAAAAGCTGCGACAAATGCTGCGGATTCGGCACAGATCATGGCTGATATCACTAAAGAAAATAAAGCACTGGATGCTTATCGCGAACAGATAATTAAAACTAATCCCACTTCTATGCTGACACTTTTCTTTAAGAGTGTGAAGCGTCCGGAAGTGCCAGCCGGTATAGACCGTAATAGTAAGGAGGCATTCTTTTATGTAAAAGAACATTATTGGGATGATGTGCCATTTGACGATGCGCGCCTGTTGCATACTCCTTTTTTCGACCCTAAAATAGATGAGTATTTCAAGTATTACGTGTCCCCTGAACCTGACAGTGTAAAGGAGGAAGTGAATTACATGCTGCTCTCGGCACGCACTAATAAGGACATGTTTCAGTACTTGTTGGGTAAGTTTACCGATAAATACATCAACCCCGATATAATGGGGCAAGACAAAGTATTCCTGTTCTTGTTTGATAATTATTTCTCAAAGGGAGATACGGCATGGCTGAAGCCTGGCCAGCGTAAATATATATTTGACCGCGCCTACAGCCTGATGGCCAACCAGATTGGTGAGGCAGCACCTACACTTGACCTTACTGACAGCAGCGGGAAAGTACGTCCCTTATATGACGTGCAGGCACCCTATACATTCGTGATTTTTTGGGACCCCAACTGCAGCCACTGCAAAGTGGAAGTGCCACGCGTAGACAGTATCTATAAGGCAAAATGGCAGGCTAAAGGTGTAAAAGTGTATGCCGTAAACACCTCCGATGCTGCAGTACAGGAGTGGAAGAGTTTTATTAACGAACATCATTTAGATAACTGGACGCACGTATATCAGACCAAGGAAGCCAAAACCGCTGATGAGGTATCAAACCGTCCGAACTATCGCCAGTTGTACGATGTGTTTCAAACGCCAACGATGTACCTGCTGGATAAGGACAAGCACATAATTGCTAAAGGCTTAAGTATATTGCAGTTTGATGAGGTGATGAACCACCAGGCAAAACCCGAAACTAAATAACTGATTGTATGAGAAAACTGATATTGCTAGCCTCCCTTTCAGCAATGATAGGGGCTGCACACGCGCAGACTTTGTTTACCTATGGCGGCAAGCCGGTAAGCAAGGAAGAGTTTATTCAGGCTTTCAATAAAAATCCTGCTACTGACACTACGAACAGAAAAACAGCCTTACAGAACTACCTGGACCTATACATTAATTACAAGCTGAAAGTACAGGATGCTTATGACGAGAAGCTGAATAACAATGATGAATATCGCAATGAGTCGGATAATTTTAAAAAGCAATTAGCTGATGCTGCCGTTAACAACGAAGCCAACCTTAACCGCCTTGTAGAAGAAGCATACCAGCGCAGCCAGAAAGACTTGAACTTAAACCAGATTTTTATACCTGCCACTACCGATACTGTAGCTGCTTATAAAAAAATAAATGAGATATATGCAGCCCTTAAGGCTGGTAAAGCATTATCAGGTAATGATACAGTAAAGGAAACTCCGGTTGGCTACATCACCGCTTTTACCTTGCCTTACGATGTGGAGAATATGGCATATGCATTAAAACCGGGTGAATTTACAGCACCTTATCATAGCAGTGTGGGTTATCATATTTTTATACTCAAGGCCGAAAGACCAGCATTGGGCAGGAGAAGAATAGAGCAGATTTTGTTTACTGTACCTCCAGGTTCTTCTGAAGCAGAAAAAGCTGCAGTTGCACGCACTGCCGATTCGGTATACCAGTTAATACAAAACGGGACTTCTTTCACCGCTATGCAAAGCCAGTTTAGCAGTCAGCAGCAAAACGGTAAGGCCGATATTGAAGTAAGTGTAGGGCAATACAGTCCTGATTTTGAGAAAGAAGTGTTTGCCCTGCAAAAAGAAGGGGACGTATCAAAGCCTTTCCAAACTGCTTATGGCTATAATATTATCAAACTTATCCAAAAGATTCCGGTTACTATAGATCCCAATGACCTGGCATCGAAAGGTGTGCTGCAGCAGAAAGTAGAAGAAGATGACCGGCTTGAACTGGCAAAGCGAAAGCTTGTTCAGCATTGGAAAACGCAGACCGGCTATAAACCATCAACGTATGATACCGCTTCACTTTGGAAATATACTGATAGCGCGCTCAACAGCATGCAACTACCTGCATATAAAACTATTAACAAAAACACAGTTTTATTTTCTTTTGCCAGGCAGAAAATAACCGTTGCCGATTGGCTGCAGTACCTGAACCAACAAACAGTTAAAGATCCTTACCCAGAGATGATGAAGCAGTTTGTGAACTATGCAACAACTAACTATTACAAGAATCATATTGAAGATTTTAATACTGCTATCAAGCCACAGGTAGATGAGTTTAACAATGCCAACCTGTTGTTCGCGGCTATGGACAAGCACGTATGGACAAAGGCTTCTCAGGATAGTGCGGGACTGCTGAAGTACTATAATGCAAACAAAGAAAAATATAAGTGGGCACCCGGTGCTGATGCAGTGGTGATAAGTGCTGGCAGCAAACAAGTAGCAGACGAAGTGGCTGCAAAAATAAAAGCTAACCCCGCTAATTGGCGCGCTATAACAGATAGTTATGGTAGTTTGGTACAAGCTGATAGCAGTCGTTTTGAGAAAGATCAGTTGCCATTAAAAGGTGCTGTTGAACTGCAGCAAGGTTATATCTCTGCACCGGAGCAGAATGATGCACAGGATGGCTACACATTTGTGTACATCACTAAAGTACATACACAACCGGAGCAGCGCAGCTTTGAGGATGCACGTGGCCTGGTAATCAACGATTACCAGCAGGTAGTGGAAGCTAAATGGATAGATGAACTTAAAAAGAAGTACCCGGTAGTGATTAACCAGCAGATGTTTGCTTCTATAAAGTAGCCACAAAGACACGAAGGCACTCGCAGAGTCCTGTGGACAAAGAATTGTATTACTTAAAAGGGGCTGGACTTTTATAAAGTCCAGCCCCTTTTATTGTAGAAGTGCGCTTTCCTATCTTATAATTCTTCTTATTGTATTCTCGCTGTGCTACTCTGTGTCCTGTGTGTCTCTGTGGTTTATAAAACCCCCTTCGTACTCGGCAAATAATTACTCAACGGGTCCCGCTTTACTGCCATACGGATAGCCTTTGCAAAAGCTTTAAAAATAGACTCTATCTTATGGTGCTCATTCTCACCTTTACATTCAATATTCAGGTTGCACTTAGCCGCATCACTGAATGATTTAAAGAAATGGAAGAACATCTCCGTAGGCATTTCTCCAATTTTCTCCCTTATAAACTCCGCATTCCATACTATCCAGTTGCGTCCTCCAAAGTCTATTAACACCTTAGCCTCTGCCTCATCCATTGGCAGGGCAAAGCCATAACGCTCCATACCTACTTTGTTGGCTAATGCTTTTGCAAAGGCTTCGCCTAGCGCAATACCGGTATCTTCAATCGTATGGTGCTCATCTATATGCAAATCGCCTTTGGTGTGTATAGACAAATCCATTTTGCCATGCCTTGCAATCTGCTCCAGCATATGGTCGAAAAAGCCCAGACCGGTATGTATATCTGCTTTGCCGGCACCATCTACATTCAGTTTGATAGTTATTTGTGTTTCGTTAGTATTGCGTACATGCTCTACCACCCGGCTGCCAAGCTTTAAATACTCATAAATAGCCTGCCAATGCTGTGTCTCTAAAGCTATTACGGTATCCAGTGCATTACGCGAGTCTTGTACCTCAGTACCGCCAAGATTAGGATCGTTGTTCAGCCAGATGGCTTTGCAGCCAAGGTTCTTTGCCAGTTGTACATCAGTTATTCTATCACCTATCACATAGCTGTTGGCAACATCATACACTTCATTGCCTAAGTAAGAAGTGAGCATACCAGCGTTGGGCTTACGGGTAGGTGCATTGTCTTTGGCAAAGGTTCGGTCAAAGTAAAAAGCACTAAAATGCACGCCTTCATTTTCAAAGCTTTTCACTACAAAGTTCTGTACCGGCCAAAAAGTATCTTCAGGGAAAGAAGGCGTGCCAAGCCCATCCTGGTTGCTTACCATCACCAGCTCATAGTCAAACTCGGTGGCTATGCGGTGCATATATTCAAATACATAAGGATAAAACTCCAGCTTGCTGAAGCTATCTATCTGGTAGGTAGGTGGGGCTTCTTTTATCAGCGTGCCATCGCGGTCTATAAACAATACTTTTTTCATATAATAAAACAGGCGATTGTGTTACATACAATCGCCTGCAAAGTAATATTGAATAATTTAAAACCGTTACTTAATCGTTGCCCGCACTGCCTTTACTTCAGAAGGTGCTACAGGGCTGGCTTTATTGCCAAAGTGACTGCGCACATACGTAAGTATCCCGGCTATTTCCTCATCCTTCAGGGTAGCTTGCGATGGCATATTGTTGTTGTAATAATTGCCATCAATCGGTACTTTCTCATCACCGGAGCCTTTCAGTACCCAGGTTATCAGCTTCTTTTTATCACCCAGTACCCAGGATGTCTTTATAAGCGGCGGATTCATGTTAGGAACGCCGGCGCCGTCTTCCTGGTGGCAGGTAAGACAATATTGTGTATATAATTGTTTACCGGAGGTAGCGGCTGTTTGTTTTGTTTGGGCAAATGCGGAGGTGCACCCCAGTAGCATAAAGATTAAAAAGTATTTAGACATGCGTATG
>Ga0068627_1000295_pt1 | contig 10966 bp, 12 predicted proteins | sample InSIn1gowninarea_FD_77430 | JGI IMG/M metagenome (GOLD analysis project Ga0068627, IMG submission 77430) | Clean room microbial communities from NASA Spacecraft Assembly Facility at Jet Propulsion Laboratory, Pasadena, California, USA -... ... | reverse complement strand
TCTGTTAGACCCTAGATTGACCTCAGGCTGAAGGAAGGCAATCCTAGGATAACCACAAACCAAGCTTAACCTGCTAGCTAGCCCTACCAGGTCGGGAGAGGGCTCTGTCCTTGTGAATCTCAGTCAAGATGACTGGATCAAATATGGATTTTAGGCTAGGTATAGTAGCTCTAGGGTTTTTTGATTGATTTTGTTGGTTTTGTTGCTAGACCAAATGGAGCCAGGCAGTTTTGGGTCCGGGAAATCAAGTCAAGGTGCAGGGTGTTCTATGGGGCGAGGTAGGTAGGTGCTTTGGCACTTGAAATTGAGTGAGATGATAGGTATAATATTGGTGAGGATCTAAGGAGGGCATGCAAATATCATGTATCCTTCTCAAACAGTAGAAAACATAAAGAACTGAATGGTCTCCCAAGGCAGAGCACTGTAAACAATGAATTCTACCTATCTATCTTGATATCATTAAGGTAGAAGCAATGAATTAGATTGTGGCATACATAAAACATGAGAAAAACTGATAACAAAAGAAGAAACTATGCAAAAACACCATACCACAAGTATCCCATAAAGATAGCTGCAAATCCTGGTTTATTTCCTTGCCAAACTGCTGATAAAGGTGTACAATATAGCTCAGAGCATCTAAAAGAGTCCAACCTTTGCTAATGACAGAAAAAATACATAATATAGACATAAAACCACCTATGCTAGCCATCAGGGGTCGAAACCAAGAGAAACGGAGTTGTTACAACCATTTCCAAGCAGGGAACAAAAATATAGGCAGTGGAACAACTTGCCTCTAAAAGCATGGAAACTGATTCATTGACCCCAAAACCACCTCAAACTGATGAATCTACCCTCTAAGATCATTTCACTACTACATTTACATTCCAAGTCATTAATTACAATCATAAAATCATCCACGAAGAGAGAGAAAGTCAATTTATAGTGAAAATAGGCGAAAATTGGATTTTCTGGCAAACTGGTCAAAAACGCAGCGTCATGAGCCAAAAGCACAACACCACTTTCCACCACTTTTGGAGGCCTTCTCCTTAGCCAAATTGAGCCCAAGATATCTCATTGGAAGGCTCTTCTTGTCTATTTCTGGAACATCTTGAATTTTTTCATTTGGAGGTTATTTCCGCCCTAAAAACTGAAATCTCCCAAGGCTTCTTTTGTGTGTCAAAAAAGAGGCAGAGAGGTCATTTTTTGATAGTTTTTGGACTTTTTGGTGAGCTAGTTTTGCTCCAAAATTGCTGAAATTTTCAGGGATGAATGATCTCATCATGCTGAATTGAAATATATAAAATTTTCCTCCAATAAGTGCTTCAGGGAAAAGTGCAGCGTGCTTCTGGGCCAATTTCCCGTTTTCAAATTTTCAAAATTTGAAAAAGACAAAAAATCATCAAAACTTGCCCAGATTTGGCATGGGACACCACCATCTGTTGATTTGATGGGCTAGTGAGGCTTTAGCTAATATCTTCAACTTATCTTGCTTCTTTTTCTCTTTAAAGCCTTCCTCAACCTAGCTTTAAGTTTCTTGATCCTTATGTTACAGATTTTGTTTCGGGTCAAATAATGGTAGGCCATGTGACGAAGCATCTTCTTGTCCCTGTTGGCCTTCTCAATTAGCCCCTTAAGGTGTATGTTGACCCTCTCAAGCCAATTTTCCCTATCATTCTCAATTTCTTGCTTAATTGAAGTCAAATTGACATGAGCCTCCTTGACCTTTTGCCTGTTTTCTTTGATCATTTGCAGCTCCATGAGGATTTGCTTGTCGCTCAATTGTTTGTTTTCCTGCTCTAAATATCTGATGATGAACTTAATTCTCTCTAAGTCATCTGACAAGGATTGTATTTTAGCTTCTTGTTCCTTTATGACCATGTCTTTGACAGTCTTCAGATCCTGAGCTTCCAAGTCAATAATGTCAACTCCATGACGAGTAAAGTGCTGATGTGGCTCCTCATGCTCAACAGGATCAAAATCTCTTTCCTGCTCATCACCAAGATCTTTTTCTTGCAACTTTTCCTTGCCCTTTCTTTGATGCTTAACCTGTACTTTTTTTTTTTTTCTGAAGAAGAAGGAAAAGCCCCTTCCACACCTTGTAGAGATATCATTTTCTTGTGGCCTGAAGAAGAAGGCGAGACCCCTTCCACACCTTGTGGAGATAATACTCGCCTAGTAGCAGCAAAAAGTTTCCTAGTACCCCTATTATATGTCACAAACACTGGCACTCCAACAGTTTCAATCTCTTTGACCTTTTCATGGCTTGAAGGTCCCCCTTCTTCATGATGTACTGATGAAAAGATTTGTGGGCCTTTGAACATCTCATGAGAAATGAAAGGAATAAGGTTTTAGTTCAGCTATGGAAACTACAGTAATATGACCCCTAAGGAGTCATAAATAAGCTAAGGCTCAAGGTCAGATTAGGCCCTTTCATTCATCATCCTAGGTCAGACATAGATAGATTTGCCAACCAATCAGAATGGTTGGAAAACACTTTGGTATACATGGACAGTACTATAGTTGATGTAGAGAATACATTAATTGAAACTTTGATTTCTCACTAATGGGGAATGTGTTTCACACTAGGGAAAGGGGGTTTTTAGGAAGGGGGATGATTTTTGAAGGGTAATTTCTAGGGAAATGTGTGAAACTAAGGGGTAAAGGTCAAAATGAAGGGAAAAAGGGTATTTTATAAGAAATGAAGGGATAATGGGGAAATTAGCAAATAAGTATGTGGGGGTATAGTGAAATGAGGGGAAATTAGTAAACAAACTTGGTAAACATGTTTTCTTTCTCACAATTCCTCCTGCACATGAAAAATAGGATTAAGCATGATAAATGTGCTTTTGACTTAACAACCTTGTGCATTTGAAAAACTCTTCTATGTGCCCTTTATTTACCCTAACATTTTTTCTTCATTTCAATGGCTGCATTCGAGCTTGTTGACCCTTTATTTCCTTTTGTTTTGATAAGCACACTATCTAATTCTAACCTTATAACTTCCAATGGCTCAGATTAAACTGATGAGCTCATTTTTATTCTCTACCTAACCACTGATCTGCCAAGGTTAAACAGTTTGGCTAGATCTCTATTCTCTATCTATTAATGTGAAATTTAAAGCATGAATGAGTCAAGATTAAGCTATTTGACCATCATGGATTGTGGCATTTCTGACAAGCTGCACATAATCTTATTTTACATAGTAAAGTAAAAAGTAGTGGCATTTGAGTTTGCACACTTTCATGATCTATTTTTATTTCTTTTCTGGTGTTCATATTTTTCACTTTTTGATATTTTTCTCTTTGTTTTTGTCCTTTGATTATTCTTTTAGGACATACCCTCTTTACATTTTTTAATTTTCAATATGGAAAACATTTTGCAGAAAGAAAAAGTATGTACAATATTACCAGACTAACCATAGCTAATTCAAAATTATGAGTCCTATTATTATAGGACCCTAACAGTGGCTCCACATGGGGATGGCATTTCATGGTGAAATCTTAAGAACTTCAAGATTAGTAGCCTTTGAAACTATGACTGTAGTTAGCTTGTAAACTGCTCTTTTGTGATTCTGCTTTATTCATACACATGATGGTGAACCCTTCAAAGCTTAGGGCCTCCTATCTGGGCTTCAACTTTTAAAAGGTCATTATCCAATCCAATCTAAACTCTGCAATGCTATGTACAATGAGCAAAGTAAAATGAACTAGTGTTAATCTCTAGATAAGTAGTGCTTCAACATTCTACCATTGACAGGTCCTCCTGATAGATCTGTTCCATCTAACTCTCTTAAGAAAAATGCATTGTTACCTCTATAACCATAAATAATATAAGGGCCTTGCCATAGGAAATCAAATTTGCCATGTTTACCTTTCTCTTCTCTTCTAGAATCCCATTTGAGAACTTTATCACCTATGTAAAAATCATCAGCTTTAGTCTTCTTGTCAAAAATATTTTTGATTTTATCCTTGATCACTTGTGATTTGACATAGACTTCTTCTCTGGTTTGCTGCAAGTGTATTGTCTGATTTATCCTCCTTTGGATATCATTTAGTTCTACTTGCAACTCTTGAATGATCTTCATCATTGGCACTCCTAAAGAGGATGGAAAAAAAACATCCATTCCATATACTAACTGATAAGGAGATGTACAAATGGAACTTTTGGTAGTTAGTCTGTCTGCCCATAAGGCATTTACCAACTTTTTGTTCCATGTCTTCTTGTTGTCTTCCAGTAGTTTCTTGATGATATTAACAAGGCTTTTGTTTGAGGATTCTGCAAGTCCATTACCTTGAGGGTAATAGGTAGTGGAATGGCCAAGGATACTGTGATATTTGATACAAAAGTCTACCATTTTCTTAGATTTGAAAGCAATTGCATTATCAGTAATGAGCTTTTGGGGGCATCCAAATCTTGAAAGGATATTGTTTTCAAGGAATGATACAATGATAGATTCTATGGCTTGTCTAGAAGGGATGGCTTCTATCCATTTAGTAAAGTAATCAGTGACTGTCAAAATCCATTTATGTTATGTTGACGAGGATGGGTGAATTTCCCCAATGAAGTCTAAACCCCATTGTTGAAATTGCATTTGTGTGGAGATGGGTTTGAGAGGTAAAGGTAAAATATTCCTTTTGCCCTCAAATATCTGCCACTTATGACATGAGGTCACTTGTTTCTTGACATCTGCAAAAAGGGTGGGCCAGTAAAAACCTGTCGTTAGACTCTTGTCAGCAGTTGTTTTCCAATATAGGTGTCCTCCATAATCTCCTACATGAAATTCTTGCATAACTTTTTCAACTTCATCTTTTAATAAGCAATTTAATAGAATGCCACCATTATCTTTCCAAAATAAAGCATTATTTATGATACAATATTTCATTGATTTCATTTTCAAAAATCTAGCTTTAGTTGAAGATAAACCAGGAAAAGCTTGTAAGTTTAGTAAAAAAAATATGATATCTGCATACCAAGGTGAATATGTAATAGTTTCACTAATATATGGAGTCACCATCTCTTCCTAATCATCTAGGGCACCAATGAAATTTATATCTAAGGCTTTATAGTTCTATTCAGCCATGAGTTTAGCTAAATCTTGGCCTTTGATAAGTTTTGTAGGCTTTATTTCCATGTCATATTCCAAAATAGTGGCAATCCATTTACCTCTCTTTCCTTCAAGCCCATTCTATGTTAGAATGTCCTTTACTACTGAATTTGGATCATAAGCAATGATGTGTGAATAAAAGATGTATAATTTGAAATCTTTAATAGCTTTCACTAAAGCTAGTGCTTGTTTTTCCATTATGTTGTACTTTAGTGTGGCATCTCTTAAAGATTTACTGAAAAATGTAGGTTTCTCATATCCTTGATCATTATTTTGAAACAAGACTACTGCAATAGTATGTTCTAAAGCAAAAGAAAAAATTATAAAGTCTTTTTGGAAATTAGAACTTATGAGGACTGGAGTTTTGGTAAGGGCTTCTTTAATGGCCTCAAAATACTGTTTAGCCTCTACTATCCACTTAAGTGCTAAATCTTTCCTTAAAATGTTATTTAGTTCTCTAATTAATTCTGCTAAGTTTGAAATGAATCTCCTAAGAAAATTTATTTTGCCTAAAAATGACTATAATTCTTTGATGTTTCTAGGATCACTGATGGTCAAGGTAGCCACTATTCTAGTTGGATCTATTCTAATTCCATATTTGGATATTATGTGTCCTAAGAGTTTATCTTCTTCTAGACCAAAGAGTGTCTTTTTGGGATTTAAGGAAATACCAAATTTTCTACATTTAATGAAAACTCTTCTTAGGTGGTCTAGATGTTCGTTATCTAATTTAGAAAAGACTGTGATGTCATCAAGGTAAACAACTAGAAAGTCATGGATTTATTTTGGCAAAGGCTATATCTATAGATCTCTAGAATGTTTCTCCTACATTCATCAGTCCAAAAGGCATCCTCAAATACATGAAAGTACCCCGAGGAGTAGTAATTGCAGTCTTTGCTTGGTCCTCTGGTTGAACTGATATTTGGTTGTATCCAGAAAATCCATTAAGCAATGAAATTATAGATGAGCCTACTACCCTATGAAGAATGTGGTCCATTTTTGGGAGAGGATAATTGTATTTTAATGAGACTTTGTTCAAGTTTATGAAATCAACACAAAGTCTGGTTTGTCTTGTTTTCTTCCTAGTAGTGACCAAATTAGAGACCCAAACTAAATATCTAATGGGAGCTATGATTTGGGCATCATACATCCTTTTTATTTCCTTTTCAATGAGTGGCATAAGAATTGGATTAATTCTCCTAAGCTTTTGTTTAAAGGGTTTATGATCTTCTTTGATAGGTATCTTATGTTGAATTATGCTGGTGTCATAAGACTTAAGGTTTTCATAACTCCAGGCAAAGACATCTTGAAACTCTTTGAATAGACTCATGTATTTAATCTTTTCATCTAGAGGTAAGGCTTTTGATATTTTGATATGATTGGGTTTTTCTTTAGTTATTACGTTACATTCTTCTATATCTGCTATTAAAGGCTCCATTTTTGGTTTCATAGCTACATCGTTTGAATCAAAGGAATATTCTAATGGGACTAATCCCTTAGGCAAAAAGTTATTTTTAAGGTTTAGAATTTCAGGATCATCATTCATTATTTCTTCTATTTCTTTTTCTAAGTTATCTATTTCTACTTTAGTGAAATTAGTGGGTTTACCAATATCTAAAGCATTTACATCTATCTCACTATTTATGTTATTATCTATTGTACAATCTGTATCTATATTATAGTTTTGAAACTCTCCTTCAGCATTCATGAAATCATAAATTTGGGAATCTTGTGAGAAAATCTGCCAATATTTCAAATTGTCAAGTATAACAGGCCTATGTCTCACTTCTACAGTGTACTAGTGGTTGGGCTGAAAAGGAAATTTGTAGGTACTAGCAAAAGTGGGCAGACTGTGAGCTTGCATATTCTGTTTCCTAGGAATGGTAGAAAAATCAGTTTCTAGAAGGTCTTTAACCAAATCTAGGACAATTTCTCTATGTTGGCTAAGTCTGGGATTATTTATAGAGTATTCACCTTTGATTTGTTTAATAATCAATTTTGAGTCTCCCATTATAGAAACTCTCTTGGCTCCAAGTTTTCTAACCATTTGTATTCCTAAGATTAGAGCTTCATATTCTGCCATGTTTGTGCATTTAATGTTTAATCTAAATGCATGACCTTCAGAATGATTATTTTCCATGTTGTGAATCCACACTCCTGCACCTTCTCCCAATATATTCATAGAGCCATCAAAATCTAAATGTCATAGGGACTCATGAAAAATGTTTTCACTATCAGGAGCTTTGTATTTTTCTTCTACAACTGTGATTTCATTTTTGTCATGTTCTGAATTGTACAAGATAAAAGAGTCCATATCAGAATGCACAGAGTATATAGGGAAATTCTGTGGTTTTTCTGCAGTACCCACCATGTATTTCATCAAGCTGTAAAGTTTCCTTTGTTGACCAAAAATAGAGATGGTGGCATGTGACATATCTAACTGTAAAGATCACTACAATTTTGCTCCCCATGATAGAGATAACAACATTCCATACTTCGGTGGGATATTAACAACTACTATGTCCGTGACAATACTCTTTGCTGTGCACTGGACTACAGTCACACACAAATCATTAATCAGGCCAAGGCAATTGACTTGGCTAGAATCAAAAGAAAAGAGGTCCTTGTATGATCTGATGATATCTAAGTTTGGTCTCTCCATGATTTCTTTTGGCATTAAGTTATGGGATGCCCCTGAGTCTAGCATAGCATTATGTAAGATTTTATCATGAACATTCAAGCTAATGTAGAAAGGAGGGATACCCCCTTGTTGATGTATGCCATTTACTTTAGGACCAAACAATAACTCAGGCTTATCATTATTCAAATTCACAACATCCTCTCCTTCATCTATATTTAATGTTTCAATGATTTGTGATCTATATTATTCATTTTTCACTAGCTTGGTCAAAGAAACTAATATTATCAATTTTGCTATCTTAGTCTTAATGTTGAATGGAAATTGAGTTTTGCTTGACTGGATGAGATTTTCCTTGGAAAATGTGGTCTGTGTATTTTTATCTTGTTTTTCAGTACTAGGCAATTCAGTTTGTGTCTCAACTGTTTTGTTTTGAATTCTCTTAATTGGAATGCTCTAAGTAACAGTTTCAGTTTGAGTTTCAGATGAAGTTATATCTACAATTTTTGGGTTGGAAGTCTCCTAAGTTCCCCTAGGGAAGATTTGTAGGATTTTGATCACAGGAGCTTCTGTTATCATTTTAGTTTGGGTTTGGATTGATCTCTTAGTGGGAATTTGATTATTCTTTTTACTTCTTAGGATACACTGTTTGTGAACCTCATATATAGCATATTCATAGCCCTGTTTAGAGTCAGAGGACTCTCCAGATTCTAATTGCAATTGTTTCAACATGTACAATTCCTGTTCTTCTTGAGTAAGAAAAACAACATCTTCATTTTTAATCCATAATAAGTTTATCTGGGTGTCATCCTCTCCCTCATGGTTTTGTGAACGCTCAACATAATTTTCTTGGAAGGGTGGTCTAATTTGCTGATCTGGTATAACATTCTTTCCAATGTTAGGATTCTTCCTGAAGTTGGGGTTTCTTATTGGGGGTGGCTGTTGATTCTCCCACTGAGTTTTTCTTTCCATGTTTTCTAATCTATCCATTATTCTTTCTACACTCTTTGCTAAACTATCTATTTTACCATCAGAAGTGGAGGTTTCCTCTTTAATGACAACTCTTTTTTCATTTCTCATCCTAGCTTTCTTAGCTCATAGATTGTCTTCTACACTAACAACATTACTTTGCATTTATTCCAATGTTTCAAGGTTTCTTTCCCTTAATTGGTATGACATATCAATGTCAAAACCATCTGGGAATTTGATGAGTGCTAGTTATGGTGGAGGTTTTATATTAGTAGGGATTGCATTGTAGATACTATTGAACCTAGTACAATAATCATGAACTAATTCATTAGGAGCTCTTCTAATGTTATCATATTCAGATATTATTTGCAGAGGGTTTTTCTTTCTCTCCCATCTATCAATAAACAATCTATGAAAAGCAACTAAATCTGCAATATGATTAGCTGGTAAACCTTTGACCCATTTTTTAACATATCTTGTCAATGTTTGGGCAAATAACCTCATTTGGACATCAGAGTCATCAATCTCATGAAACTCAAAATAGTCAGTCATTTTGTTCACATGTTGTTGGGCAGTATACTAACCAGTGGCATCAAACAAAAAGATTTTTCTTTGGTAATCTTGGGGCATGGGATGTAATTGGGCTGGTAAAACCAAAGGTGCATATCTATCTGCCATGACTTAGGTTTTAGTTTGGTTGTGGGGCAAAGTAGTTGTGTTGGAAGAAGGACTTGAAATGGGTGTAGATGAACTAGATGAACTTGAGATGTCCAGATGAAGGGGAATGAACTCTGGTGGATATTATAGGTGAGGTGGTAGTAAATGAAGGTGTATTTACAATATTTTAATATTTTGCAGAAAGTTCAGAGGCAGTGGCAGTGAGGGCAGCTAATTCAAATGATTGTTGAAGATGAGAATCATCTATATGGTTTATCAAGGTTGAGGTTAAAGCTTCTAGTTTATCAAAAGTATTCAAGACAAGTTGATCTAAATCTGGATGTGTAGGCACCTTTTTTGACTCAATGCATTGAATGAAATCAGGGTCTATTACAGTTTCATGAATCGATTTTTCTGATTTGGTTCTAAACAAAGAAAGCTCAAATGACAAATCAAAATGAGTGTCCTCTAAACTTGATAATTCCTTGGGGAGTGAATTTGCTTTAACTAATTGGCTACTAGTTGATTGATTTTCTACCTTTTTTGGTTTTCTTAAAATTCTGTCAGGGTCATCAACTATTGTAGCAGGGTTTGGATTTGGATTTGCCTTGGTATAGTGAGTCTTTTTGGGAGCTAGAATTTTAATTTTTTAATTGTTTTTATGAAACTTTTCAACAACCCACAAAATGACCTTAAGGGGCAAAAGATGAGATTTAAAATTTACTTAAAGTTTTATTACACTGAGGATTGAGTTCCCCAGTATGGTCACCAATATGTTATCACTCCAAAATTTCATTTGAGTTGTTAGAGAAAGAAATGATATAGGTAACCACAAACCTACTTTGGAGATTAGGATCTAGCCTTCCTAATGCTCAGAGAGGGCTCTCTCTTTATGATTTAACTTTGTTTAGTTAATTGATTTTAGGCTAGTTATGATTGTACTTGGGTTTTGATTTGGATTTGGTGGTGGGATCACTTACTTAGATGGATAGAGAGGTATCTTTTACCATTAGGCTATGGGGTCAAAAGTCAAGCAAACAAGACTGGATCAAGTTCTACAAATAGTGTCTACAGGGCAAGGTAGCTGAGTTACTTTAGATCTCAAGGCTGGATGGTGACGTGGTTTTCAATCGGATCTAAGGAGCAATTAAGGATTCCTTAGACCAGATTTTGAATGAAGTGAAAGAGGTCAACTGGGATGGGAGAGCAATTAAGGATTCTCAGATCTGGATATCAGAAGAAAACATAAAAATGATTAACTATTCAAGATAGTGTGTACTTAAACAAAATTTGAAATAAATTCCAATTAATTCATTCACTTTAGATAACATTTAAGTTTGTGAGATACATAAGAAAATAACAAATTTGACAAAGAAAATACTTCACTAAAATAACTCAACACATGAATCCTGTAATGCAATCTCTTTATTACTCAGTCCAGTCTATTGACTTGAAAAATTGGTACAATAACCCTCAGGTTTATGATGAATACAACTCTATAAATGTATATAAATCCACACTCGATACTTTGAAATTATGAAGTATTTATACAACTCTAATTTACAAAATATCCCAAACTGTCTTGGGAATTAATCTAG
>Ga0068627_1000292_pt1 | contig 11004 bp, 12 predicted proteins | sample InSIn1gowninarea_FD_77430 | JGI IMG/M metagenome (GOLD analysis project Ga0068627, IMG submission 77430) | Clean room microbial communities from NASA Spacecraft Assembly Facility at Jet Propulsion Laboratory, Pasadena, California, USA -... ... | reverse complement strand
TGGGACCTAAACCTGTGGTTGTAAACACTGCATACATAGGCTCTGTCTGATTTCAGCTGTCGAGGAGGTGTTCACGTCCAAGTGGAGTTTTTGACATGTCCCCTGTGTCAATTTTAGCTGCTATTGACTCCATAGTATGTGCTCCAGATGGATCAGCTGCTACAAGATTCCTGTAGGACATCCTGTAGTTGCTTCTCCTCCTGGGATGCATGCTTAAACGAGCAAGGTTGTATTCGCGGATGAAGAGTCCTGATGGAGCTTTGACAGGTAGAGTGTGCGAGCCTTTGTGTGATTGGTTTGTCACTTGGAAACAATTTCAATCTGAGGAAAACAGGACTCTTTGTATGACTGTGCAGGAATACATAACCGGATTGTTGCAATGGTGGTGGAAAGAGATGAAACAGGTGATGGATGGAAGAGAGGTAGGCTCGGAAAAACCATTCCCATGCATGGTATATATCGAAAAAATGGTGAGATGAGCTATCTTGAATTGGAGGGTTAGAGACAAGTCTACCTGTGAGTCAAAATAGAAGTTTACTTGCGGTTGCGTGGTTGATTTTGTGTCCAAGTTTTTCTCCACGGTTCGTAAAAAATTCCTCCTGTAGAAAAGTTAAAGCATTGTCAGGACTAACCTGTGTAAGAAAAATGTGAACTTTACATGGTTATATGTATGCTGGGGGGTAGAAATTGAGCTCTGCACTCTGTCTGAGGGAAACCCAAGTCTTCTTTTTGTACACAAACAGTCGAGTTTTTTTTTTAAAACCAGGGAAGTGGTGTAAGGTTGAAACATAAACACCTAAGGGATATTGTCTTCAAAGTTTAGGGTAGGAAACCATAAATAGAATTCCCCTTTCTGATCAGAGCACAAGCCAAAACAGAGCACTCTCACCATGCTAGGAGGGTTTATCAGAAAGGAACCCTCATATTCGAGAAAATTGTGTGAAACTCCAGAGGTAGTGAACCTATTCACCCGTGCCAATTGGATGACCTTCTGTGATAGAATTCAAGGTCATGACAATGAGGTAACAGAATAATTCTTAATTTCCCTGCAGCCTAAATCAAAGACACTTGCTACTATGAATTTCAGAGGATTGACCCTAAAGCTTACCCCACAACTCATAAGTCGGGTTACTGATATGCCATTAGTGATACCCTGGAGCAAAGAGGAGAGGGCATTAGGCCAAAAAGCTAGGAAGGAATTCTTCCTTCCAGAGGAATAGTTTTCAGAGGATAAGAATGGGTTCTAGAGAGCCAGCCTACATTCTTTTTAGAGTGAGGTCAGTCTTCAGATCATGAAATACATTACCTGTGAGGGGCGGTTTAGTATTGTATACGGTCATCACTTCCGGTTGCTAAGTGAACTTAGGCATGGGATGGATTTACCCCCAGAACAGAAGTTAAGCATCCCCTATTTCCTCCTACAATCATTAATTGAGTGTGGCACAAAATTGAAGGAAGGGACACTGGATCAGCTAGCCCATCATGGGCTTATCAAGCTTCTAGTAGAAGATTCCCTCCATACCTACACTGTCCCTCTCTCCTGAGAGATTTTCTGCAATATGTCCAAGGATGATGATATTCGAATTCTGGCCGAAGAACTCACTTCATCTAGCAGTGAAGAAAGGGAGCACATTGAGGCCGAAGAGAAAGCCAAGGGTAAGGAAACATAGGATAGACCACCACAAAAAGAACAAGAAGAGAAACAAGGGAAAGGCCAAGCTGTCGAGCCCAAAACTGTGGGTGGAACAAAGGCGCCAACACCAAGGGAGAAATGATTGCAAAGCAGGGCAAAAAGGACTGAAAAATTCCAAACAAGTGAGAACATAACCAAGGCAATTACACCACAATTAAAAGTGAAGACACCCCTAGCCAAGTAGACCAAAATAGTGAAGACATTTTCTACAGGAAGCCTGAAGACCGTTTCTACAGGAAGCCAGAAAACAATTTCTACAGGAAGCCAGAAAACAGTAGACACAGGACTTTCTATAGGAAGTCTAGAAACAGGGCAACAAAAGGAAAAATCACCTGAGATTTTAGCCAGGGAGGCATCAACTATGTTGGCCACCCTAAGCACATCTCCATAGCAAAAAGGGAAGCAAAAGAGGGAGCCTTCCATGTATTTTAAGGCGAGAAGGAGCATGTGGATAAAAACTGGAAGACCCTAGCCATCATCAAAAGAACTAATCACGATTGTAGACACCCCAGCTACACAAAAGGAGAGGTCTCCCTCCAAGGCATCCATCACTTATGAACAGGGAAGCCCGAAGACATCCACCTGGAGAGAAAGAATGAAAATGTTGGACACAAAGGCCTCTCTACAAGATGCTGAGATTTTTCTACAGGAAACACTGGCTAGGCTAAAGGAGACCGAAGAAATGGAATGAGAGGCAGCTAAATCACCGTAGGAGGAAGAAAAGGTGGAGAAAATTGTGGAACCTAGCCCCCAGCCTAGCTTGGGCTCCTACTATAACTTCTTAGAGGCTAGAAAGATCATTCCCCAAAAATTCACAGTGCCACTTTTCCTTGCACTAGAAGAAGAGAGAGTGAGGACCCACACTTGGATGAAGATCGCTAAGTCCAAGGGTATGGCAGATATAGGTCCTCTGGAGGAAAAACTCAAAGAGGCAAGAAGGGAATTGGCTATGGTACGGCATGTGGAGAGTAGCTAGTGGACCAAGCTACAGGAAGAAAATGAGCTGCTTAAATAGCAGCTACAGTTACAAGGAAAGAAGAAGGAAGATAGGCCTCACATCTTGGGAGAACAACAGCAACAGGAGGAGCCCACAATAGAAAAAGAAACCCCTGATGAACAACAGAAGAGAGATGGGTTGTAGGCTGAAATTGAGACACTGAATAGACATCTACAGGAGAAAGAATTGCAAGCAGGCCAAGAGATACAATCTCTGAAACAGCAGGTACAAGAAAAGGAGGCCCAACTGGCTTGCATGGCTAGCTGGGCGATAGAAGCTCTACAGTGTAGGCAGCCTACCAAATCATACGCCCTATACCTTAAGGATCAGTGGTCACAGTTTCAGATCAAAAACTTAGCCCAAAGGGCATCACTCCATTCCAAAATTATCATCAATTTGCAGCTCTATGTGGTAGTAGTTCATCAGAGGATTGGGCCAAATTATTAGAGTTTTATTTGCACAACTTAGCCTTTCCAAACATGAATGCATGGGATCCCAACACTCTGATAGGAGATGTCCAACTTATGGCCATGGCCTCTTGGATGAATCATGAGGAAAAGAGAGCAGCAGAGGTCCGTAGTATCATGGGCAGAGAACTCAGTGAGCCATTGATGATTAGAGTAGAGCCAGATGGCCCCTCAGTTGTGATAAGCACCTACTAGCACTTGGCCAATAGCCCTTAGGATTTACCAGAATACATTGAGCAATAGGCTCAAGCTATTGCCCACTTTGAGGACATGGAGAGACTGTTGGGGGATAACAGCCTCCATGCCTGCACAAGGTGGTGGAACACACTACCTCACAACTTGAAGATAAGGGAATACCACTCTCCCACTAGGATGAGGGAGGCCTTGGCAAGGGAACCTCTCTACAAACAGTTGATGCAGAATCTGCAGGCCAATTGGATTGGCCTAAAATTCAGTCCTCCTTTTCTTTTGGGATTTCCAGAAGGAGTTAAGGAAGTGGAGGAAGATAAACAATGGGAGGAAGTGGAAAGGAAAGTAGGATTCCACAACTGGGAAGAGGATATCACCGCAGAGGCCTGGGACGTGAGGGAGGTGGTCAAAGTCATAAATGATGATGAGCTGGACTAGTTTCTCAGAGGATGAGCAACCCATTTAGCAGGGGGCGATGATGAGCCCAAAATTGGGTAACTTATTGGGCTCATTTTGCCTAATTGTTCTTGATCAATCCACCATTTTTCATAGATTATGCATGTTTTTGAGTATGTTTATGTTATTTGAATGAATAAGGGTGGTCAATTTACCAAGGAGGCTAATACGTGGTTATTTCAGGTTTTTTGGACAAATTTTGGAGCAAAACCAAGCAATTATGAGCCAGGTGATAGCCAAGCACGAGGAAGCAAGGGTGAGGATTCGTAGGGAGGTTGTCTCTTGCATTTAATGGCCCTTCCTCGAAATCTCCACCCTCAGCTTGGAGCTCAGCAGGCCACCAAAACGAATCCTAAAGGCAACTGAGCAGCTTTGTGAAGAGTGACTGTTTACTGGAAGTTTGAACAACTGAGTCCCTTGAGTTAAGGAGGGCTGCTATGACCCTCGTAGGGCATAAATAGGGAGGCCTCAACCTTAGTAGTTTACTTTTGGAACTATTGGGTATTTGCACTATAGTGCTGTCATTTTCTCAGCTCGTTTTCTTGTATCTACTGCTGTATAACTTTCTTGTGATGATTATATTTGTGTAATGAAAAGCAGCTTTACTTGGCATCAGATCTGAGTTCTTTATAGGAGCCTACAGCTCTTGGGGTTGGGCCCAACCCAAGTGCAATGGCCTCCTTTAGGTATTGTTATTTGTTCTTTATGTCTTTGCAAAATCATTTCTGTTAAGCAGATTAAAATCTTGCTGATTAACTAAGTCACTTTTGATGATTAGAAAGACTTTTGATGTTCAAATTGAGTTGATAGGTTATTAATGGGAAAAGCTCCAGAAAAATGCCATCAAGCACCTCTCTTTTCACCTCTCCCCCAGTGGGATCAGGAGTTGGGATCAAGGTGACCTTGTTGCCAACAAAAACACTGACTTTGATTTTCCATGCAATCATTAGTGTTCGATTTTTATTTGCAGAAGTTGGTTACATGTTCAGATTCTTCATTTCTTTGTTTCATAGTTAGTATACATGGTTTCATTGAAATTAAACTTCTGTTCATTCTCTTTACTGTTAGCTAGATCAGATTAGGTTAACGTAACTAGGTCTCTGATTTTACAAGTCTTCGTTGGTTCAGTTGGAAAAACAACTTGTAGAGCACCCATACCACTTCTCTATCTGCCCATACTCCATTAATCCCATCTGCTCCATCCCCTAAGTCAGATTCTTGCCTCACATTTTCCATTTGCTCACATAACCCTAATTTTTGTGCAACCTTGCTCTAGTCCTTCTTGAACAAATCCAGCCATCTTCATCATTCCTCAGTTCCACCCACCAAGTCTTGGACCTCCTCACACCCCTGCCCTACCTCCATACTCACTCCTTCATCTTTCCTTCTCCATCCATCCTCCAAAATCCCATTTCTGAACAACCTGTAGAAAATTACAGACATCCTGTAGAAATTCCAGAACATCATGTAGAACCCTTGCAAACTTCCTGTAGAAGGTCACGAATGAGGTTTCTTGATAGCCAAACTCTTTGAGACTCTTTGGAAGGGTGTTAGGGACCCCTTAGGCCCTCTCTGAACCTTCCTGACCTCCTCCAAGAATTTCCTCTCGCCAATCCACCTCTGCACAGTCAAAACAGTTAAATCGCATGCATGATAATTCTGACAACTTATTCAAAAATACAAAAAGATGTTTTCTTTAGATGTTACTCTAGAAGTAGCCTAGACACATGTAGTTTACCTTCCTAGAAGTCAATGGCATCTATTTCAGTAGCTTTCATCCTGTTTCTTCCATCAGTAGGACTAGCTAGTAGAATTAGGGTTTGCTAGGGTTTACGTTTTCTTTCAGCTTTCCAGTTTCCTTCTGCAAGTAGATCAGCCTTCTTTGAGTTGGATTTCGCCCATCAGTTAAAAAGCTTCTTCTCAGAGCTCATAGAATTTGGCTTAAGCTCCTAGAAGACTTGTGCCAGCTGACCAAGTGATGTTTGCAGCAAGAGCTAGTACTTGTGCATATATCATCGTCGCTTCCAAGTTTGTTACGAACTACCGGGTTGATAAAAGTAAAGAAGCGAGTCCCAGGAGTTGCAGCATTATTGCTGCAATACTGGAGCCCACCATTGCACACATTATGGGTGGTGTTTCTGCCACATTACGAATTGGGGTGCAATGCGGTGATACCGTTGAATAAAGAAGATAATCAGGCTCCACACCCAACAAAATTTGTGTTTGTGGTATTTGATTGATATATTTCAAGGCTCACATTGATTTATGTAGACTTTGCAGATGGCACAATCTAACACACTCGAAATTTAGGTCACTCCACTTGGGTTATCTTTTCACCCACCGACGAGCTTGTAAATTCAGGAAGCATTTTTCTTTGCTCAGTCACCAATAATGTGGCAAAATATAGTGCTATCACAAAGCTCTTAATTGAGGCTATTTCCCTCAATATCCACCATTCTACTGTCTAACTTGACTCCTATCTCATAGTGTATCAACTCAACTATGTCTATTATGTGAGGAAACATGTGTTACTTTGATACTATTTAAGGGTACATCTCTTGGAATGACACATTGATTACATTGTCTATTCACATATTCCTAGAGGTTCTATTGTTCTTGTTGATTCACTTTCTAATTATGTATTATATTGCAATTTGTCACATTAATATCTTAAACCATGCACATAAATAAAATATTGTAAATTGAAAATCATTTTCAACAAACATCATAGAAGTTTTCATCTTTTATTATATAAAAATAGAGTTTAACATCTAGAAATAGGTACATAGTTCAAAATAGGGAATTTGAGGCTTGTGCTATACTTCCTTATACATATGTAGAAATACAAAAAACTATAGGGGCACTAATATCCCAAATCAGTCATGCTCGTGTTGATGGTACAAAACATGATGCAGACAATCTAACATAGGAGGCCACAATAATGAAAGGAGTGCACCCCTATGGTATCCCTGAGTAGGTGATGAGGTACATCATCCAAATGCATAGCTTCTACTCCCACTACATGGTAGCCATAGTCGCCCACATCTAAAAACACATTTCTTGTCCAAATGAAGTATATGGATGTGAACCAATGCCCACCATGGAATATTTCCTATCTTTCCATCAAGAATGTCCATATAGTCATATGAGGCTCAATAGGTGAAGGATCATCATCATAATCTGTTATAGGCCTAATATCAAGAATATACTCTAGAGGGAATGAAACCATTACACTTCCATACCCAAATGTGTTCTTGCATCCTCTTCTTGCTTGGGTAAGTTTCTCTTTGAGGTGCACCAACAAACCCTCAAACTAGTTGAGCACGGTAGGTTCCAAACATATAATAGCTAGGTCCATTTGAAATTGTGTTGCCACACGGGGAGTAGTAGACCCACATACACAAATTATAGTGAGAACTGGTGTTATTAATTTTTGATCCATGATCATGAGAATAAGTATTCTCCCACTAGTATTATGTGTTCCAGGACTACATAATTGTGCAACATATGCATCCACACTTTCCTCCTATATGATTCTTACCCCATTAAGGACCATTGGGCCCTCTTGACTTGATAACCTTATCAAAAGATAAATATCCTCTATATCCACCCTCATGATGTCTGGCCCAACCACAAAATACTCATTTGCTAGATCCCCTCAATCAATGTCGTCATAGAAATGGAGCTTGGCTAGTCATACTATAAATCTTGAAAAATTTCAGTAAGCCACAGTCTCTCAAAGCCTAGAGAGTTGCAACATTGGAAATTTCTTGGATATCGTCCTCATAGTGATCCCTTTCCCTACATTTTATCATCATGTTTCCTACATCTAGAAGATAAATTTATTATTAATAGTCGCCCATAGTAGCTTTCCATGACACAACACACACAAACCCCATGTTAAAGGGATAAATTTTAGAAAAAACTTTAAATTTTTTACCCTACACTAACCTTGTTGGTTTACAATGACAACATAGTGATGATATTCAGTTGATACTAGGACAAAACACTGGAATAATGGAATATCATCTGGATTTTCCAATGGCATTCCACTGATGATTTGAATTTGGAAATTTTCAAGCATTCAATTTTGCAAAAAGTACGACTAGAGAAATACCAAAATGGAATTCCATGGTTAGGGATTTTGAACATGACTTACATGGCTAGATTCTTTGCTAGTTTCTCTTTTGAATCTCTTGCAAACTCCTTTCCCTCCTTGAAAATAAATTTTGGATCACTCTCTCCTCCTCTCTTTTTTCTCGGCCTCCAACTTATCATAATGATAAATGAGGAGCTGTGGACATTCTTTGATATATAATTTTTTGGTATCAATTGAAAATATTCCCCTTTTTTATTATCAGTTTTAGGGTTTTGGGCTATTTTATTGTTATGACTTTACTAACGACTCTTTTCATAGGAGTGTTGGATGTCTTTATTAGTATTCTTACCAAACTTTTATTTTTGCGGTCCCATTATGACAATGGGTGTGAGGTACATCTTTCACAACGTGCATGTAGGGGTAGGTCACATATTACCATATTTGTTGCATTATGAACGATTATTGGCACTTTAATTGTGCCTTAGGTCAAACCTCGTCAAATTGTGAAATTATCCTCTCTCTCATATGCACATCGTAGCTTGGTGGTAGAGCTTACATGTACATGAATGACCCAGTATAACATATCTTTGTTGTGTTGGTGTCCATGCAGTGTCTATATACTTCCTTTTTGGAATCCATCCTTTTGACCCACCATGAATTATAATAAACCTAATTTTTCTCTTGTTTGTCATCTTTTGGCCTTACACCTAGAGAATTCCACATTTTATCGCTCGTAATCACTACATTTTATTATCTTATTTTATTCACGCTAACAAGTTTTGGTTTCATTTCACGACCACTATTGTCCTCTAGTTGGCCCACCATTCAATTTCACTTGGTGTTTTACCCTTTCGTGGGGGAGCGACTATGAGGAGTTATTTTCTAGTCTCTATGCCCCCTTATGCTTTGAGTCGTTCCATCATATCAAAACTAGTTTATACCCTCATACCACTTGTTCCTCTGGGAAGAGCTTCATTTTGGTCTTGTTTTCATGCGCATTAAATAATGAAAAACCTGATTGCATTTTTCTATATTTTCATGCTCAATAAATCTATATGAAAATATCAAGTATGTTTTTATTTTATTTTCATGGCTCCCTAAACCTATGAAAATCCCAAATTCTTTCCATATTTTTTTGTTCGTTAATTAAATTAAAATTTGGTGAGTTATCCCTTTTCCATTCTCATGCTCATTAAACCATGAGAAGGTAATGAGTGTACTTTTATCTCTTTTTTGTCCTAATTAAAACATACGAAAAAACAAAATATTGAGCTTAGTTCTCTTCTCTGCTCATTAAACAATGAAGGAGACTCAAAAGAGAAAAGGGAAGGGAATCATTTGTTTCTATTAGTTGTGAAAATGGGAGTGTCAATTGCATAACCCTTGAACACGACACCTATTTGATTCATTATCTCACAACAAGGTTTTAGCTTTCCTAGGAGTTAAACCATACATATGAGATTGTTTACTCCTTTGGCTAGTTACTCTTTTGGTCATTATGAAGTGTTCTTCAATGCATCGTACACTGTTTCATGATATCATGTGGTGTTCAATAGTCATGCTTCCAAGTAAATTTTGTGTCATCTTGTTATGTGTTCAAGGGAAGTCTTAGCTTGTGTCAGCCATATGCAATTCACGTTGGCCTATTTTTGTTGGCTATCCCTATGTTAGTTGTACTTCATCATTTCATGACTTCATCCATTGACATCATCTCTTCGTCTATTTTTTGTTGATTGATGGGGGGTATATCTAGGCCCTCCTTTGATGGATCTTCTCCTATTGACTTTATCTCATTCTATAGGAGCTTGACCTAGGAACCAATAGTACCTTGGAGCTCGCAATCCTCAATGTTAGGTTTTCCTCATTAACTCTTGATCGATCGAGTCTACAGGTGTTCAAAGTTAGCTCATACATTCACAATTATTGGATTGTACTATGTACCTTTCGGTCAATTCTCATCATTAGTGGTTCTCCTCACGTCTATTAATGATACAATTCATTGATCAGTGATCAGATCGCTTCTACCATGCTCAACATTATCTCATTTATTCACATGTCATAAATTCATACCATCAGGGTCATGTAGAATACCTAGGGTCAAAAAATCTCACTCTTATATGGCACCCTCCCGGGGATACGTTAGAGTTATGTATCATTCACCTACTTTGAGGAAAATTATGGGGAAATTTCTTTGTTATGTATCCATAGTCCTACTTGTCAAGTGAGGAGGTAACTACTCAACTTAATTGTGATTTTGCAATAAGATGGATCATAGATATATACATGAAGGGAGAGACTCTTGGGATTCATGTCCCAGTGTCTCTTCATATTCTAGATCTCCTTATTTTCTATTGACACTATTTTACATATTCACCCAATCCTAATGATTAGGCGTCAACATTACCCCCATTAATCTGAAAGGATGTTGGTAAATAAAAACATCATTTTGAATCTGTGAACTTTTCTCTTCCAATCACTTTGGTGAATATGTCTATAATTTGCTCATTTGTGTAGGAATGGCATAAATGGATTGTATTAGCCTCAACATGATGTCGAATCAAATGGTATTTTGTATTTATTTACTTTGTTTATTCATGGAACTTTGGGTTCTTTTCCAAATTTATTGCAGAAGTGTTGCCAATCATGAGTGGAGTTGAATGCACTTGTTTCACCTGCAAATCTTCAAGAATTTTCTTGAGCCACACAATTTCCTTTGTTGCTTCAGCTACTACCACATATTCTTCCTCTATTGTGGGATCTGCTAGAACTGATTGTTTGCGTGACCTCTAGAAGATAGTGCCTAATACAAGACTTATAACATAACCTGAAGTAGATACCCCCATTCGTTTATCTTCATTGAAGTCTGAATCAGAGTATTTAATGAAGATGAAGTCACCCACCTGTGTATATTTAATTCCAAAGTCTTGAGTTCCCTTCAAGTACTTTAGAACTCTTTTCACAACAGACCAATGTCCCTCACGAGGATTTTTCATATAGATTTATTGAGCATGAAAATATAGAAAAATGCAATCAGGTTTTTCATTATTTAATGCGCATGAAAACAAGACCAAAATGAAGCTCTTCCCAGAGGAACAAGTGGTAT
>Ga0068627_1000290_pt1 | contig 11016 bp, 4 predicted proteins | sample InSIn1gowninarea_FD_77430 | JGI IMG/M metagenome (GOLD analysis project Ga0068627, IMG submission 77430) | Clean room microbial communities from NASA Spacecraft Assembly Facility at Jet Propulsion Laboratory, Pasadena, California, USA -... ... | reverse complement strand
TATTCTTTCAATGTTATTGAATTCCATGTTCTTGACAGAGGTCTTGTAATGTTTAAAATTTGTTATCATATTTTTTTCACATTGTGAGAGAGATTTTCAAAATCGTTAATCATCCTCAATGATTGTTAGCGAGATCATGCTAAAATATATGTTCGCTTTAGTACATTTACGTTTCCCTATAGTTATATTAATTTTTATATTTTTATATTCATATTGTTTTTTCTTTAATTTATTTATGGTGTGATAGATATGGTTATATTTATTAAGTATTGAAAATATAATATTAATATTTTTTTTACTATTATATTAATAATATTATCAGAAATAATAATTTCTATACTAACAAATTGTACTATTATTATTATAATAGCATCTATGGTTAATGACAATAATATTAATTTTTTTAATTTACATTCATTTGACATGGTTTACCTTTTACCATCAATACTATATTATTATTGGTGTTAATAATTAATCTTATTATTTATTAATAATAATAATAATCTTCAGTTATTATTATTAATGATGTTTTGTGTTTTTTCTGTTGTTATTGTTATTTGTTTGTTAATAATATTCTTAATTTACTTTATTAATGAATTTTTATTTCTATTTTTATTTTAAACCATTATTATTAAATTAATATCGCTAAGAATATTTAAATAATTATTACTCAATCAATATTTTCACTGAACATTATTAATACATTTCTATTTATATAAATAGTTTATGTTTAATAATATTATTTGTTTAGTTTATTAATGAATTTCTATTTTGAATAATTATTATTCAATTAATATTTTCGATTAAAATTATTAATATAGTTCTATTTATATAATTACGTTATCATTAATAATATTATATTTTTAGGTTATTAATTTTTATTAATAATTTAACCTTTAGTTTTGTTAATTTAATTATGGTTTATTTTATCACATTTAAATAGTTTTTATTATTAATTTACATTATTAATTAAATTGTATTTATATTATTAATTTATAAATACTTTCTATTTTAAAAGCAACCAATCTCGAATGGAATTCTTTCACATTATAAATGAGAATTTTATTGGAAAACTAAATCTAGCCCAAATATTATATTCGATGGTGATGACTAAGTGAATGGCTTGCTTGGTTGGCATGAAATCTACCATTTGGTAAATTATCATGTAGTAGTTAATATCCATTTTGTCATCAATTGGAGGGTGGGTGGATCTCTCCTATAAAATAAAGGGGTTATTGCCGGAAAGGTGCTACAACTTGGTTATGCTTTGTGAGTAAGCCAGAAATTGGATGGTCAGTGGATCTCTCCTACAAAATAAAGGCCTTATTGCTAAAAAGGTACTTCAACTTCACTGTGCTTTGTGAGTAAGGTAGAAATTTTGTGATTAAGGTAGAAATTTTCTCTTTATCTGTGAAGATTTGGCATTGGTGGCAGATCCTAAAGTACTTATGGACATTAGAGAAAAGAGACAGACCATACAGAACATTGCTCCTTTTCTTGCCCATATTGAGAGAGGCTGGAACGTGGAATATATCCTCAAAGTGATATCATTAAATGTCTCTTACTTTATTGTAATGATTTGTAAATCAGGAACGCGACATTGTCTAAAGAAATATGGTTATCAAGGTATCATTAAAGGTCTCTCTATTTATGGTAATGATTTGTAGATCATGAGTGTAGGGGACATTTCTCTTTTTCTTGCCCATCTTGAGAGAGACTGGAGCCTAGAATATATCCTCAAAGTGATATCATTAAATGTCTCTTAGTTTATGGTAATGATTTGTAAATCATGAACGTAGGCGACATTTCTCCTTTTCTTGCCCATGTTGAGAGAGATTGGAACCTAGAATATATCCTCAAAGCTTTTATGGAGACCTCACGTATGTTGATAAATGTGGAAATATCCAAGTTATGTTTTTTTAATACCAATGGGACAATGCCCATGGTGAGATAGACTGGGGAGTGAAATATGTCCTCAAAGTTTTTATGGAGGCCTCAAGTATGTTGATAAATGTGTAAAAATCTATTGTGTGCTTCTTTAATCCCAATGGAACAGTTCCAATACATTTAGTTTGACTCTTTGACCTAATTTCGGTGCCAAACACCTGGAGTGCTTTAGGTAGAGATATCCTTAAGATTTTCCTATTGGCAAGGAATTTTACAAAGAATATCTAATAATATTGATAGTTAGGCATTTCAATATCTCAATATGGGAAGTATTCTAAGCCTACTCAAGTCTATCATGCAAGATTTTGTGTGTATTCGCATTGAGTTTTAGCTACTCTTAAAGTTATTCCCAAATTCATTACTTCACTTTACAGATATTTTCTCTCAAATCTATCCTCCAAGCTCTTCCTATGTATTAGCCATGAGTCATGGTTACTCTTAAAGTTATTCTCAAATTCATTACTTTTTTCTATAGATATTTTGTCTCGAGAAAAACAAAAAAAATGGTCGCTAGTTTAGTGTGAAAATATTTGTGTCCCTAAGCTAGCTAGGAGATTAAGATTGAAAGACCTAAAGATCCTTGAAAATGTTTTGAAAGCTAAATTATGGTAGTGTTGGTTTAAAAAAAAAAAAACTTTGGAAAAAAATCTAAAGAGTTTAAATTTAAATTACTAAAAAGAGGAAGCGGCCATAAGTTGGGTTTAGGTGGGCTTTTAGGGAATCACCATGTGATCATAGATTCCAAAAATCCTCACACTCCAACTACAAGAAGTGAAGTACTTGAAACCCATAGGCTATTCCAAAAATCCTCGCACTCTAACTACAAGAAGTGAAGTACTCGAAACCCATAGGCTTCCACCATCCTTATCACCCAACACCTCCCTGCCGTCTGCTCTCGTAGGCCTCATTAAAGCACCCACCCACAAAAGAAAAATGATAAGCTCCATAATGTTCCCCAGAATAGCCCAGGAAAGGAAATTGAGTTGGATGGATGAGTGGCCATAATAGGGAAAAGGCACTTCACAATTTGTAAAATTTAAAAATATTAGCAGCAATCATAATTACATATCAGTGTAAAGTTTCTTGTAAAAAATTAAATGGACCATCTAAAAGCACAATAAAATTCAAAACATGAAATTGGACAATGTGCCTACGGCTTCCCGTATTATGACAGTCTGTCAGGCCACGGATCTCAAAAAAAATTAACAATACTACATTAATCTCACTATCATTAAATATGACATCTATGTAGAAGGACTGCATTTTCTTGGATGAGCTGCTGGTGAGGGGTGAAGCGGAGGCGATGAGATATTATTTTGGATGGGCGGCTCGATATTTGACAACAGCAACTCAGCGCTGGTGGAATGAGTGGCTAGACATGTATGGGGATGCTTAGATAGCAGACTTTACTTTAGATTGAGATGGGTAGAAGAGGAGTAGCGATATTTGGAGTTTTGGGCTTTTTTATTTGAATTTTTTTCTATTTCCTCATCTGTTTAAGCATGGGCATTCTTACCTGCTATTAAATTATTGTGTCGTGTGTTTTCTTATTAACGTTTTATTTCCTTTATGTTTTCTTGTTTGGTATTTTGGTTTATTGGACTCTGGCTCTGAGAAGGTTGGTTTTATTAGACTCTGGTTCTGTGACCAGAGGAGAAACTATGTGAGGAATGGGTTCCGAGAAAATATGTGAGGAGTGCGGCAGGCATTAAACGATCGGCATAGCATCCCAGGAGCGGAGGTATTGACTGTTAAATTTTTTTCATATTTCAATTTGTAGATGCCAATATAATTATCGGTAAATGTGCATTTGAGATTTATTTACTCGAGGTATTTGTTGTTTGATAATATTTAAATTTTACAGAGGTAAATATGTATTTTTAAAACGATTTACTGTATGGCCAGAGCACAAAAATATACGGAGCCTATTTTTTTAATTTGTAGTATAGATATACAGATCTAGATCCAGGCCTGGGAAGACGGAATCCTGACGTGAAATAAGCCTACCTATACCTATAGCGAGTAAGGCTGAGCCCAGTTTCTTTTGGTATCTAAGGTTATTTCATCATTTTGAATTTCTTTTGGTATATAAGGTTATTTTATCATCTTGAGTTTTGTGCCGATGGACCAGACGGAACAGATTTAAGTTAAATCTTTTAAACCCCAGTTCAAGTGCTTTTTCCAACATCAGATTATTTAATTCCAATGTTTTTTCCAACGTTCCCCAGATTGTTTCAAATTCAAATAGACCCCTATAAATATGCAAAGCCATAATAGGGTTCAATGCCTGCTAACAATTGTTCAGGATTTCTAATTCCTCTTGTTAGCTACTTGATAACCAATATTTGGGTGGGTTCGCCTCTCATTGGAGTGAAAGAAATTGGAATCCGTTGCTTCCTTCACCCAGCCAGCAATCAGAGAAGAAGTCCTTTCAGTAATATAATATAAGGGTGAGGTTTATTTCATTCTTAGAATCATTTACCATCTCTTGTCATTTAGATTCTTGTTATTGTTATTGTTATTATTATTTAAAGGTCCAGAAGTAGAATTTTGGTTGTTTTGTTTTTCACCTCATTGTGCTTAATCATTTCTTAGCATTGTTGTTGTTGCTTTTCTTAATTTTATTTTTTATTCAAAATTAAAATAATAAAATGTTTTCTTATTATCATACTACACAATTATTGATTCAAATTTTTGAAATGTGTTGACAAGTTTATGGAGGATGAGGATGATTCAATTTATTATTGCTATTTTCTTTGTAAATTACATCATTATTTATAAACACTCAAACACAATATCAATGAAAGAGGGGCTTACCCCCGATCAAGCCTTCAAGATAGCTATACCCATGGCTATCTATGAAGAATGCCTTTTGTGATTATGGTTACTTGAGGATTCTTGTTTTCAATTATGCCTTTACTTGTTTGTTACAACAAACTTATATTTTTTGTTGTGGAATGTAATAATAATTTAAAATAATTATATTTTGTTCCAATAAATTCAATATTTTCATGGCAATAATTTCGATTTTTTTTAATTTAATGGTTGTAAGGTTATAGTTAATGCTAATTAAATTTTATGTGATAAAGTTGTTCCAATTTATGATTTGTTACTTTTTTTAATTATATAATTTCAATTTTTCTTCAATAATTTTAAAACTATAAAAACTATGATGATATCACACAACCATGATTTTCTTATTTCATAAGCATGGTCATTCCATATAAATTTCAAAAATTTAATATGAATAAGAATAATAATAATATTATGAATAATAATAATGACATTATGAATTATGATAGTAATAACAATATTTATGGTAATAATAATAATAATATTATTAATTTTAGTAGTAATAATTATAATAGTATTATTTATAATAATAATTATTATTATAATAATAACTGTATGGACAAGATTAACCCCAATGCCTCTATCATTAAGAATAATAAGAATGAGAGGACCTTTGGTATTAATAATCTTTCCCTTTCTTCTCATTCTTGTAGCAGAGTTATAAATCTTTCCAATCTCGTTTTTCCCCCTTCTGTTTTTAAAGTTCTAGGCAAAGGATTAAATTTTGCCTTAGCCAGTAGGAAAATCCCCGTGGAGGATATTATTTGTGATATTGAGTTTGGGATAAGAGGTTTGCCTGATAGGATCAAGGATACTATTAGGCAGGATTGTGCTGTTGCCTTGAGAAAGGCTAGGCCGCCTAAGAGCAACCTTAACAAGGAGGAATCTTTGGCTCTCAGATCCTTGAACCAGAACAAGGATATCGTTGCTCTTAAGGCAGACAAGGGTGGTGCTGCTGTCATTCTTAATAAGGTTGATTACCGCAGCAAGATGCTGGATCACCTTCATAATAGTGGTAGCTACAAAAAGCTCCCCAAAAATCCGTTGAAGAAGGTTGCTAAGAATGTGGCTTTGGCCATTAAATCCATTGGTTCAATAAGTTCCTTGCACCATAAGCTCATCGAAAGAAACCCTATTACTCCTAGAATCTATGGTCTCCCCAAGATTCACAAGGAAGGAGCCCCCTTGAGGCCCATCGTCAACACCATTGGAGGTCCTACCTACCTTCTGGCGAAGTTCCTTGCATTAAAGCTTAAGCCCTTAGTCGGTCATACAGAGTCCTTCGTTAAGGACTTGGCTTCCTTTATTGAAGAACTCAAGGACATTAAGCTTGAACCTGAGGACATTCTTGTTAGTTTTGGTGTTGTCTCCCTGTTCACTTGCATCCATATTAATGAGGCCATGGAGGTGATTAACCGGTTAACAGATCCTGACACGGCTAGGTTGGTTGAGATCTGTCTCACCTCCAAATTCTTCAGTTTTGAGGGAGAGTTCTTCGAGCAAACCTGTGGGGTTGCGATGGGCTCCCCCCTTTCCCCTATCGTTGCTAATCTGTTTATGGAGGATTTTGAGTCCAAGGCTCTGAACTCTTCTTGTCTTTTTCCAAAGCTGTGGAAAAGGTTTGTGGATGACACCAACGTCATCTGGCCTCATGGCCAAGTTGAGCTTGATCTCTTCTTTGATCATCTCAACAATCAATCCTCAGCCATTAAGTTCACTAAGGAGCAAGAAGTTGATGGATGCCTTCCATTCCTTGATATTCTTATTTCTAAGAATAGTGATGGTTCCCTCGACCATCAAGTTTTTCGGAAGAAAACTCATACGGAACAGTATCTTCATGCCAGTTCCTACCATTTCCCGGCTCAAAAGATGGGTGTTCTCAATACCCTTGCTATTTTGGCCCTAAGGATCTCAGACAAGAAGAGCTTTGAGAAAGAAAAATCCCATCTGCTTGATGTCTTTGTTGAGAATGGTTATAGTAGATTCATGGGTGAGAGGGCTTTCCGTAAAGCTTCCAAGAATTCTCTGACTAAAAGGGAACCGAAGGAACGAATTCCTGGTGTCCATCTTCCGTATGTTCAGGGGGTCACTAATAAAATTGGTAGGATTCTCAAGAAGCATTGTATCCTTGTGTCGTTTAGGCCCCTAAACACCATTCGTATGTCCCTCAGATCGGTGAAGGATCCTATCAACCCTAAGCATATGAAAGGTGTTTATATGATCCCTTGTTCCTGTGGGACCCCCTATATTGGGGAGACTGGTCGCTCCATTAATCAAAGGATTAGCGAGCATGCAGCGGACCTTAAGCATAGGAGAACTAAGTCTTTCGCTTCAACTAAACATGCTGAGAAAACCAATCATCATGTTTGTATTGAGGAGGCTAGTGTTATTGCTAAGGTTTCGCATTTCCATCATCGTAAATTTAGGGAAACGCTTGAGATTGAAAAGAGGCCAAGCAATCTCAATAGGGAGGATGGCTGGAAAATTAGTAGGTGTTGGGTCCCAGCACTCCCTTCCTAGTCATTTTTCCGCCCTTCTCCTTAGGTTTTTCCACCCTCCTCCTTAGGTTTTTCCGCCCTCCTCCTTATTATTATAATTTTTATTTTTTTTAAATCTATTTATATTATTATTATTAAATTTTTTAATCTATTTATATTATTATTATTAAATTTTATTTTTATTTATTCATTTATTTTATTTTTTAATCTATTTTTATTATTTTTATTAAATTTTATTTTTATTTATTATTTATATATATATATATAAGGTCCTTTGGTACTAACTTTCTTTTAATTTTAATAATTCTCCTAAATATTCCCCCCTTTCAATTATTTTTATATACATTTTTATAATTTATTATAACTAATTTTCCAATTAAATCATCTTATATTGTTAATAATTTTCTAACTAACCTAACAGACTTGTGATATTATTTTATTTTATTATGCCCTTTATATAACTAATTAACTTAAAAAAAATTTAAAAAAAAATTAATAATTCTTTTAAATTAAATTATTATATATTTATTCAATTTATATTCTAATTACTTAAAATTTTTATAATATTTTTTGAACTAAATACCCATTAAAAGTTTATATATTTATATATTGATCCCTGAGATTACTAATTAAATTAATAAAATAATTTTGACCCCGGTCCTTGAGTCAAACTAGCCATTGGTCAAGTTAGCCGTTGGAGGCTCTGCTCATACTATTTAACTTGCTAGGCTGGATCTGTTTCTTCAACTTGTCCTGACGATGAACCACACTAGTTGGTTCGAAACGCGTCGACAAATGGTATTCCATGTGATTTTCGCCGAAAAATATCTCACAAATTTAAAAGTCTTTATAATTGCTTTTAAATAATATATCAATAATACAAATAATTATAACATCAAAAATCAGTATGATGGATTTCTTTGTGAGCACAATCTTTGAATATAGATTTTAAAAATATATTAGAAATCTATAGAAATGGAATATTATAAATAATAAGAAATTTGAAGTTAATATATAATTAGTTACACCTATAATTAAATATTTTTATCTTTATTTTATGTTATGTTTTTCTTTGTTGTGTGTGTTTGTTTTTTTTGTATGTGTACAATGATTTTACATGTAGATAATATTCATCTGTTAAATTATTGGAATTTTGTATAATAACTTGTTAAAAATAAATTGATGTTCAATTGAATAAAATTTGTTCTTTTTGACAAATATTATTTGTTTAATAACTGCCTTTAAATCTATTGTTAAAGCATTTCTTAATCGATATTTCATAGTTTTGTTGGAGTTTATCATTTGTTTAAAGAACAATAATATAACATTGCTTTTCTAATCAATATTTTTTATTATTATAGTACCACTAAAACTTATGAATTCTATATTTGATACTCACATATTTTCATAATTACACTAAAATAATATGTATTTAAACAACACAAATAATTGTGATATCGCAAATGATTATGATCATGAATTTTATCTATAACAATTATTTAATATATTTAAAAAATATAAAGCAAAACTAGCATAAAATGAAAAAGAAATATGTTTTTAAAATATACTAGTCAAGTTCATTTTATATGATATAATACTAAATATTTCTATTTTTATTTTTTATTAAGTGGTTGTTAATTATTTTGGCCAATATCAATGTAAAAATTATAATTCAATGTGATATTCTTCACCTTTTTATATTCAATTTACTAAAACATATCTTTTTTGCAATTATTATCAAACATACTCATTTCAAAACATATGTAAAAATTATAATTCAATATTATATTATTCACCTTTTTATATTCATTTTACAAAAATATATGTGTTTTGCAATTATTATCAATCATATTCATTTCAAAACACAACTATCAAGTACAAATGTTTATTTTTTCTTTCTATATTTATGTTAAATTTAACAAAATTAACTTTTGCAATCATATATTTATTTTTCAATTGTATACGTATTGTTGATTATTTTTATTTGAATTAATATTTATGTTTTCTAACAAGTATTATCATCCAACATATATTTCAAAAATATAAATAAATATTAGACAATCATAATATTTTTAAAATATATCACAAATAAATATAAATACACTAAAGATCACAGGCTTTCATCTTTGCATTTAATTAATAGATATTTCAACTATACATATAATAATAACATCATTAGTAACCATAATCATGAATTAAGCTTTCATATTTGCGTTTACTTAATAGATATTTTAACAACTATAACATCATAAGTACTATAATCATGAATTATTTGTAAACTTAATAATTTGTACATTGATTTTTAACAAAATCATGAATTATTTGTAAACTTAATCATTTGTACTTGATTTTTAACAATTATCATTAGGAGATATATATTTCAAAAACATAAGTATGACACAACACCCTTATAGTATTTTTAAAATATATAACAAATAACTAAAATAATACAAATAACCATGACAATATCACAATAATCTTTCGGGAACACTGTAATTTAAAATACATTTAAAAAATTCAAGATTTTATAATTGATTTTAATACACGTCTTAACCATACACATAATAACAAGACATTATCTACTGATATATATTTCAAAATATAAATAAGTAATAAGGACCATAAAATTTTAAAAATATAACATAAATAACTATCAAGCATCCAAATGACCATAACAATATCACAAATAATAATGATTAAATTACCATGACAATATCACAAATAATAATGATTAAAAAGTTCTTGTAAACATCATTATTAAATAAACATTTAAAAGTCATAAGTTTGTTTTTAATTAACACCACCTCGATAAATATCATCGTGATTTGTTTCCAACTGTAACCGATTTAATGTAAAATAAATACACAATTGATGATCAATTATAAATTAATGTTTTATGATCATATAATTTAGAAGTACATGTAATTTTTTAAATTTATTTGTAAATTATTTCATTATTTGCAAGTAATAAAACATATAATAGTAAAACTAGTAATTGTTTTTACTAGGGGGTTATGCTTTTAATTATTTAATATAGCTCTATCAATAGTTATTTCATAGGAATGTGGATATTAGTTACTAATACTATTCGCAAACCAATAAGTGAAAGTAGAACCTTTACTCTCAATTTAATTGATTATTATTTGTGTAAATATTTAATGATATTGATATATGAAATTATGTAGAATTGTTTTATTATTTTTTTAAAATGTAATTTGGCCATAATAAATAAAAATGTCATTGTATTTATCATGTGAACTATTTAATCATAACTAAATATTATTATGTTGGCTTGTTTAAAATAAAACTTCCATAAAAAACGGATATAATAATTAGAGCTTAAATAATATTATAGTATCACTTTATTTAAATGTATGTTCAAGTATGTACATGATCATCTAATTAGTTACACTGAAATAAGTAGTGTTGATTGTTATTAATCATCTAATAGAACCTTTGTTTTCTACTTAATTGTTAATTGATGTTCTCTACATTTAGTAGGATTTAATGGTTATTGATGATGGTCTCTTATTTTTCTTATCCTTCTCATTATAATTATAATAATTTTAGTATCTATCTAATCAATTTCACTTTAAAAATATCAATTTTCAGCCCTTTAGTGTTCACATCTATTTCATTTTTTCATGTATTATATGAGATATTTCTTTATTTATTCAAACTATATCAAACATGTTTCCTACCATGTGTTCATTGTCCT
>Ga0068627_1000285_pt1 | contig 11069 bp, 12 predicted proteins | sample InSIn1gowninarea_FD_77430 | JGI IMG/M metagenome (GOLD analysis project Ga0068627, IMG submission 77430) | Clean room microbial communities from NASA Spacecraft Assembly Facility at Jet Propulsion Laboratory, Pasadena, California, USA -... ... | reverse complement strand
TGAACAGTGAGGCTTTTTAGCTGTAGAATGGCTTTAGTTACATAACGACTTTAGCTGCGGAATGTATACAGTTTCTGTAGCTAAAAATCTTGAACATAAAGTTAGCCATTCATTTTTTATCATCAGTCCAAAATTAATCAATACCTTCTGAAAAGTGAGAAAATAACTTATTCATTTCATTGATTCAAAATTATTATTTTTTCTTGACATGTAGCGACTTAGTGTGGCAACTCAGCGTGGCTACTTAATGATAACACACAACTTGACTTCCCTTTGCCTGGGGTATTTTTCATTCAATTGGATCAAATTAATAGGACACCATCCATATAATAACATTTTCCCAGCTACCCATGTGACTTGTTTTGCTTGATGACACCTGCAACCTAGATTTTAACAAAAACAACTGCAGAAAGTTGAACTAGCTGTGAAAAGTTGAATCAGCTGCGGGAAGTGGAATTAGCTATGGAAAAAGGCTGCAATCCATAGCTAAAATACAATCAACCATAGATTTTGAAATTCAGCATGCAATCCTCCAATTTTTGTATAATCAACAGCAAGATCAATTGGTACCAAGGCATAGTTCTCAAGGCCACTAATTAAAGGAATTGCAAAATCTAGATTCAGCCATATTCTAATTATTGATTTACTCAAATTACTTAAAACCAAAACATATAATCCACCCTCGCTGTAAGCGTAATTTTATAGATATGAAGAGGAAAATAGTTATGAATTTGATTGGAGCTTTCATGGGATTACGGGTTGACAAAGGCAATTTTATTGCAGAGTTTTTGGCTAAAAGTATGATCAGACTACCAAGCACGTGACAATAAAGTTAAACACGTACAAAAAAATTGTCAATGGAGACAAAACCCATGAGTATCTACATCTATGCGATATTTTAGCAAGTAAAACACCAAGTAATAGGAATAGCTATTAGATCGGTGCTTGGAGAAGTGTTTTTATACATTAAAGTCAAAATTAAATGCTAAAAAGCTCCATGCCATGTCTATCAGTCGGCTTTGAAGAGTTGTATCCAACCAGTTCATGTAATGGAGAGTCGTCTTCAATTGAGATTTCTTGTTAATAGGTGGCAATAAAGGGCAAGATACGTGGTGGAAAAAGGTGGAATATGTATAGTTAATTATTAGTATACCATTATATGGATGAGAGGGAAGAGCGTTCGGAGGGTTTTTGCAGATGAGGGTTTCAACGGCATAGAAGAGCAAGACTAATTACCCTATATGCAGGACTAAAGTAAAGCAAGAAAGTAGGAAGCGCAACTCTCTTCGTGCAAGGTCAGAGTAGTTGATACTAAACCGAATCGCGAGGGAATGGAAGAAAAACAAGACTAAGGGTTTTTAATGGAAACACATTAGGGGAGGGGAGAGATCCCCTCCTACTAGAACATGGTAGTGGGGGAGGAAAACAGAGAGCACATGAAGAATGGAACAAAGCTAAATGGCGGTGAAAACTCAACAAGTGGAGCAAACTGGCAGACGTGATTGAAAGGTAAATGCCTACCCAGGGCATTGAAATAACCCAGGTTCATAATACCAAACAACAAATTGGAAGAATATAGGAGTTACATGAAAGATTATGCGTTAATATGTAAATTTGTAGGTTTCTTGCCGTCAAAGAAAGATTTATCCAGATGGATACAACAGAGATGGAAACTGAAGGGTCATGTTGAACTAAAATTAGGTGCAAAGGGTTTTTTTACACTGATATTCTCCAACATAGAAGACAAGGAAATGATTTTTGATGGAGGACCTTATTTCATGAATAATGCAGGATTATTTATGAGATATTGGGTGGACTGCTATAACCTAGATAAAGAGAAAATGCTACTAGCCCTGATTTCGATAAGACTCGTCGGGCTTCCTATGGAGTTATGGGACCCAGAAATCTTAAAAGGCATAGGGAATACAATAGGATCCTTTGTGAAAGTTGAAAAATATACAAAAATAGGAAGATACACATCATATGCCAGAATATGCACGTATATGAATATAACTGAACACCTCCTAGACTTCATTGAGTTGGAGTATCATGATGAGATCTGGCAACAACTAGTGGACTATGAGCATATACCCTTTCGATGTAGACGATGCCACGAATATGGGAATATTTTCTAGCAATGCTCGCTAATCAGAACAAAGGATGTAAAGGAGAGGAGAGAAGAAGAGAAAATACCAACAGAGGAAAGGGGACAGGGGGAAGATTGTTTTAAAGAATTCCAACAGAGAAAGAAATTGGGATCCAGCAAAACACAATGACAAACTCCAAAGGAAAATAATACCCTGGAGACATAGAAAAAGTTCAAAGCCCTCCAGGAAGAAGAGATTTAGATGGGGGAAAAAGAAGACAACGACAAAGAGACAGGGGAAAACTCAAAGGAAGCAAGAAAACAAATACTAGAACAAATGGGCACAAAGCTTGGGGAGACAGAAGAAAAAGAGGAACAACCAAATGAAAAAAACACAAACGGAGATAGACCCACAAAAATATAGAGAAGGAGAGGAGGAACGTATAATGCGGAAGCTGCTGCAGGAGTGGAGATCGTTAGATGAAAGATTCATCTCAGAGGAGTAGAAGAAACTATATAAAGAAGCATTTCAAAAGTATAAAGAAAAAGGAGAGGTAGTAATAGAAAACAGAATAGAGCCGATAGATCCACAAGGTAACCAGAACATGGGAATGAGTAGCTCTACCAAAGGAGATAGAAAGAGGCACAGGAGGTCATTGAGCAAGATAATTTAGGAGGTAGGAGAGACATTGGTGAACTCGGGAAGGGTTATACCTCTATCAGAGGTATTCCAAATACCACAAAAATTATTAAAATGATCATTACAAGTTGGAACATTAGAGGCCTTAGTAGTAGAGGTAAACAAAGATACCTGAAGGAGAGATTAAAAAGAGACAAGACAATTATAATGATAGTCCAAGAAACAAATATTAGCATAGAAATAATGAGCAAGGGCAACACCAGATATGAAATAATGGGATAGGATGCAATAGGGAGCATAGGAGGACTAGAAATCATATGGAACCTAGAGGAAATACAATTTGAAAATTGGATAAGCCTCCCAAGAATTCTATCGAAAACATTCAAGGTAATAGGATCATTGGAATATGCTATTATAATAGGGGTGTATGGACCAAATATCCCAACTGAGCGAAAAGGATTCATGCAAAATCTAAAAGAAATGAGAAATTTTATTCCTGAGAAGCCATGGATCAAAGGAGCTGATTTTAATATGATCAAGACCCTAGAGGAAAATAAAGGAGGGCTTAGAAGGACAAATTTAGATATGGAATCATTTGGAGATATGATAGCAGAAAAAAGATTGGTGGATATCCAAACTATAAATGGCACTCACACATGGAATAATCATAGAGGAGGGACAAATCAAATAGCTTCAAGGTTGGATAGATTCCTTATCTCTAAAAAAATCATGATGAAAGATGTGTTCATAGAAGCCATGATCCTCCCAGTAGCAGACTCAGACCATTGGACAATCAAGTTGGAGATTGACCTTAAGCAAAGCCCCAAAAGTAGACCTTTCAAGTTCGAAGCTTTTTGGCTTAGAGACCAGAAAATTTTACCGAAAATAGAAGAATGGTGAACTAAAAGCGAACAAAGAGGAAGAAACAAAATGAAAACCTTCCAATTTAAACTGAAAGAGCTCAAAGGGAGAATGAAAAAATGGAATAAAGAAGACTCTGGGGACATCTTCAAGGAGCAGCAATGCTTAGAACAAAAAATGAGTGAGATGTAGCAGAAGGATATACTGGAAGGTAGAAACGAGGAGAGGATCAGAGATGAAGGCATTGTAATAGGACAATTAGAAGAGAGAAGGAAATAGGAAGAAATTTTATGGAAACAAAAGTCTAGAATTCAGTGGCTTAGATAAGGAGAGAGAACCCACAAAGTTTTTCCACAAGGCTATGATTCAATAAAGGCAGAGAAATAGGATATTCTCAATAAAAAACAAGGAAGGCCAGTGCATAATTCAGCACGAGGAGATGGAACAAGATTTGGTGAACCATTTTAAAGATCTTCTTAAAGAACCCCAAAGGAATAGATCTAAGGCAATAGCCAAGATAAGTAAAGAAATACCCAAGTTAATAACCAGAGCACAAAACCTAGCCGTAATGAGGGTAGCAACCTTAGAGGAGGTGGAGGAAGTAGTGAAGGGATTGAAAGGAAATAAGGCTCCTCGTCCTTATGGATACACTGCGGAGTTCTACCAAGCATGTTGGAATTTCATAGGAGAAGAAATTCTAGAAGTGCTAGAGGAAGTGTGCATTCATCAAAAGGTATGGCCAGGGCTAAATTCCACTCTATTAACTCTCATTCCTAAATCGGCCCACTCTGAATCAGTAGAAGGCTTTAGACCGATCACCCTATGTAATGTTATCTACAAGATTATAGCCACCTTAATGGTCAAAAAGCTCAAACCAATCCTACCTAACATAATATCCCCAGAACAAACAGGGTTCATGGAGGGAAGGAAAATTTTAGATGGACTAGTAGTTTCTCAAAAAATTATACATACTCTAAAACAAAAAAAGGAGCTTGGCATGATGATCAAGCTGGACCTGTCAAAAGTATACGACATATTAAATTGGAAGTATTTGGAAGCCATTCTTCAAGCTTATGGGTTTTGTAATAGATGGGTGAAATGGATACTTAGCATGATATCCACACCGAACTTCTCCATACTCCTAAACGAACACCAACAACAACCTTTAATGCTACAAGAGGCCTATGCCAAGGGGACCCTTTGTCCCCCTTTTTGTTCATAATAGTAGCTGAAGGGCTCGAAAGGTATTTCAAGAAAGAGCTAAGAGAAAGGAAAATTAAAGGGTTGTGCCTATGGGGAAACAACATCCTAGTTATGTGCCAACAGTTCGTAGATGATATTATGATCTTCTGCAAATTATTACTGAGAGAAGTGAAAAAGGTAAAAGAGATCCTGGAGGTATTTATGGGAGCATTAGGAACTGAAATAAATAAGGATAAATTGAGCACTTTCATTTTCAACTCACGGAGACTATTAAAACCCACCTAACAAGAATCTTGAGGTTTAGAAAGGGAGAATTTCCCACCAAATATCTAGGAACTATGCTTGATCTAAGCTCACTAAGGATAGCCAAATGGCAACCCATTATAGAGAAGCTTAAAAATAGACTTCAAAATTGGTCTTTTAGGTCTTTGAACATCGTAGCTAGGATGGCGCTTCTCAACTCGACACTACAATCAATCTCCATTTACCCCATATCAGTTATGGAAGTACTGAAAGGAGTTTGCACCAAAATGACTGAAATCTATAGGAAATTTCCTATGGGGAGGACCAAAATAGTAGAAAAAATGGGCCCTATGCTCATGGAACAACTTAAAAAAACCTGAGGAGGAAGGAGGGCTAGGGTTAAGAGATCCATATACCCTAAACCAAGTCCTAGTGGCAGTGGATGAAAGGAGGTAAATACCTCTAGAAGGAAATATCGACATCAAAATATCAGATGCCTACAGCAACTGAACAAATATTGAGAAAGGAGGAAATGCCAAAAGGATCAGCGATATGGGAACTGACATGCCAGAACAGAGATATCATAACTGAGCATGCATTCTGGGAAATAAGGAATGGACGAAAAACAAAATTCTGAGAGGATGCATGGCAACAAAGGGGGAAAATGGTAGAAATCCAGGAGCTGCAAAAGACTTACAGGGAGGCCAAGGAAAAAGGATTAAACCTAGTCAAATATTACTGAAAGGAAGGAGGTGAAAATGAGGTGTAGAGAGAATAGAAAGGACCGGAAGAATGGGACAATAACATAGAGGAAGAGCCAAAATCCTAGATAAATAAGGAATTGGACATAAGAAGGATTAAAAGTAGAGATGGCCTAGATATCCTTAGATGGGGAGGAAACACAAAAGGAACATTCACAACCAAAGAGGCATATACCATCAAGTCTAAGAGTGCTTAAGAAGATTGAAATCAAGATTGGAAACAATTATGGAAAAGTAGATGGTGGTCGAAGGTTAGTATGTTTGCTTGGCTGGTAGGAAGAAAGCGCATACTCACATGGGACCAAATTGAAAAAAGAGGATTCTCAGGGGCTCCAAGGTGTAGCTTATGCAAACAAAATGTAGAAGACCAGGAACACATCCTCAACGGATGCAGAGTAGCTCAATATCAATGGGAAGAAACTAGATGCCTCTTCGGAAAGACAAAAAGAAATCCCTAGGATATAACACAAACTATATTCCAATGTGGGAAAGGAAAATTTCAAAGCCCAGTGATTCGAAGAGCATGGAACTTGGTAGTGGGGTTCAACATATGGAACATCTAGAAAGAGAGAAATAGAAGTATTTTTGAAGGTAAGATATCAACACCTAGGGATGTATGGAAAAGAACTCAAAGCCAAATAAGAGAAATAATTCTATCAGAAATGTGGATTGAGGAAGATTGGAATACCTCGAAGGAAGAGAATTATATTCTAAGAAAGTTAAACCTGGAACTAGGAATGGTTTTCTTCCATCACCAAAGAAATTAGGGTACAAAAAACCAAAGCCCAGATGTATTCATACGTCCTCAGGAAGGCTTCACCAAACTTAACTTTGACGGAGCATCAAAAGGAAATCCAGGACCGGTGGGATATGGAGGAATCTTCAGAGATAGCCAGGGTCAAACTAGATGGATCTATCTAGACAGAGGAGGCATAATGAGCAACAACGAAACCAAATTCATGGCGGTATACCAAGGAATCAAGATCGCTATAAGGAATGGATATAGGAAATTAGAAATAGAAGGGGACTCCAATTTGGTAATAGAGACAATAAGAAAACTAAATTATGGTAAATCTTGGGAACAGATGGCTAAAAGCTGGAGAACAGCGAGCCTAGTACAGGACTTAGAAGAATCCATGAAATGTATTAAGTACAAGGTCATTCTCCATGTAAGACATGAAGGCAACAGACCAACTGATTACCTGGCAAACTGGAGATGCAACGAACCGGGAGGGAAAGTGGACACCAGATGGACATTTCAGCTAGCCATGATAAGATGGGTACACTTAGACTGAATCATTGAACAAGACTATAATGCTGCAATATAACCATGAACATGATAACACACAAACCCCGATTGGGGTGGAGGAATACGAACATTTCATGGTAGTGATGGGATGGGGGAGTGGTCGGCAGATGCCCCACATCACGATGATAATTAATAGAGAAGTGGTGAAGGGAGGTGGAGTAGTATGCATACTAAGGAAAGGAGCAGAATGAATGATGGACAGGGCAGGTGAAATTTTCAGCGGTGATCATCTGCAGCAAGAGAAGCAAGGTGGCAGAACCCATTTAATATGTAATGTAGGAAGAATGATAGATAATCGGAAGCAAGGGAAAGTGGCAAAGGAGGGAATAGTTTGGAAAAGAGACACATAACAAAGACTCAAGCGTAGACAAAGAGTTATGGCAGAGGGAGGAAGAAGCGGAAGGCAGGAGAAGAAGGGAGAAGGAAAGAATAGTAGGAGGGCAAAGGAACAAATTACGGTGGAGACTGATAGCTCTGGAGAGAAAGAAATGGAGATAGGGAAGGAGGAGTGCAGGGCGAGGGTGACTTTTGAAGTTGGAAAGAGTAGCATAAGCAACCGAAGAAGACCAGGTAAAAGAGGTACAGGAAGGAGACACAGGAGACACAATAGATCGAGGCAGGATGACCATGGCGAGATGGAGACTCTTGAAATGAATCAGTAGAAGAGAGGGTGGCGGTCTATTGGGTAGGTAGCTCAACAAGCGGAAATAACCTACAGCAAAGAAACAAATGAAGATATAAGGAGAATAATTGACGCGATGGAAAATAGAGTACTGGAAGAACCTTCGGATCCTGAGATGGAAGAGTGGAATACCTTGCTGCCAGACCCTGGGAATACGAGAGGGAGATTAATGTTGTACAAGCATGAACTACATATGTACTAGGTGATGAAGCATCTGCTGGCTAGAGCCATGGATCAAGTTGTAGTTGAGATGACAGAGATAGCCCACAGGGTGCCGTAAATGAAGAAATAGGTGGCCAGTCTGCAGTTCATGGCATGAAAACAGGACATAAAGATAGAGTAAATTCAAAGGATGCTAAAGGACATAACAAAGGCTAAGCGAGATGAAGATATTAAGCAAGAAATTATGGTAGATTGAAGTATATGCCCATTACCTTTTTTGAATTTTATTTGATGTTATAAGCTGTAATGAACCATTGTTATATGCTATAATGAACCATGGCGCATGATAGTTTGTCAGGTTTTTGAATCTTGATAGCTAGGACCTTATTGTAGATAGAATTTTGTCATTATTCTAGACTTGCTATGTTTTTAAGTTTGACAAGTAATCTTTTCTGGAAAATATTTTTGAGGGACCAACAGACCTGGTTTCCCTACAGGGCGGGTTGAGGTCACCTTTATTTGCAAAGTTTAATTTTTGTTGTATATAATAGAAAGGGAAAAACCGTAGCTTACAAATTTTTTTTATCATAATTCCATTGATTTCAAATCAGAAGCAACTAAAAATCAACTGTCAATTAATTAATTCAAATGTCGTTTTTTTCCTCGTGGCCTGCAAAAATGGGCTCTAAAGAATCGATAATTTCTTCCAAACCGCCACGAATTTCTTAAAAAAAATTCTGGGTTATCTAACTGACCCTACTGGAAAAAAACCCCATGTTTTACATTTTTCAAATTTGCCTCCATTTGGCCAAATTGTGCTCCCAAAATCTGACATTTTTCTCTATTTTGCATTTTTTTCTAAATTTCTGTGTTTGAATTTGCAGGTTCATGAGCGTTTTGGAAAATTCTTGCAGCAGTAGTATGAGCAGTCACAGCGGTGATAATCTACTATATGGAGATTTTCTTTGATTGTATGCGTTTGGAGATAGTATATGTCTGTCAGATTTACCTAAATCAACACACCTGTTTAAGTAATTTTGATCTGCATTTTCAAATTCCACTATTGAGCTCAACGCTAATGGAATAGACTTTATGTTACAGTTTTTTTGAAATCGATATTGAATATGAAGCATCAATTTACTGTAGCTTCATTTCACGGTTTCGATCCTTCACTTATCGTTGATACTCCAAATGCAATTACTTGCTACATTTTATTTCATTTTCCAAAAAACCTTTTATGCTTTTAGCCCTAGGTTGTTTTCATGGAGTTGTTTTTTTTCAATAAAATTACATATGTTATATTTCCAAAAATTAAAAATATACATATAATTTTTTATTTTTTTTTTTAAATTGATTTTTTAATAAAATTATATATATTTTCAAATATTTTAAAAATATACATATATATTTTATTAAACAAAACAATTAAAGTTTTTCTTTGAATCAAATGAAATGATGAAGTTTATTTTGTCTCCTTTTTTTTTACATAACAATTCTTTTTCTAATCCTCTAGATCACAAAAAGTGCAGGAGGAGAGCATATTAAAAAATTATTAATGTTTTTGTTTTTACATAATAATCATTTTTCTAATTCTCCAGATCACACAAAGTGCAGAAGGAGAGCATACTCAAGAATTATTAATTTTTTTATATGTAAAAATAAGGTCTCCTAATTACACTTCCTCAGTAATGGTACCAAAATTTTTAGTCAATCTAACGTCATAAATTTCTCTACATAAATTATCATTCGGAGTGTTGTAAACTAATGAAGTGTGGTGCACCATATGTGCTTACTTAACCTTTGTCTGTCTTTGTTGTTTTATAGATTTTATTTTTTTTTGGGGTTTTGTTCTTGTTTATCTCCTAAAGTATCTAATGCAAATGGAAATCCTATTCTAAGGTCTTAAGAATAATTTTAAAGGTCAAGTATGGATGTTGATTTCAAGCCAAGGTCTATGTCCCTAATGGTAACTTCCGAAACTTAGCATTTCAAAAGATCTCAAAACATGTTATTAATGGAATTAGCACTTAAAAAAAAGTGTAAGTATGCAGCTACTTCAATCAAGAAAATTATTAAATATTGATCATGAAGTCACTGTCTCTATTGCTTGTCTAAGCACCAAAATGTCTTGTCAATCTAATGTCTTAAATTGCTCTATATAAATCATCAATCTTTGTATCGTAAACTGATGAAGTGTGGTGCACCATATGTGCTTAGTTAACCTTTTTCTTACTTTGTTGTTTTATAGTTTTTTGTTTTATTTTGGGGTTTTGTTCTTGCTGATCTCCTAAAGTATCTAACGCAAATGGAAATCCTATTCTACAGTCTTAAGAATACTTTCAAAGGTAAAGTATGGATGTAGATTTCAGGACAAGTTCTATGTCCCTAATGGTAACTTCCAAAACTTAGCACTTCAAAAGATCTTAAAACATGTTATTAATGGAACTAATACTTAAACAAAAGTGTAAGTATTCAACTACTTTAATAAAGAAAAAGATGAAATATTGATCATGAAATCATTGCCTTTGCTGCTTGTCTAAATACAGAAATAAAAGTTAAGCTATTACACTGAAACAAGTAAAAAACTACAAACCAATAAAAAGTAAAATCAAATCACATTAATTCATAGTCTGACCCCTCGCTAGTTAGTCTCACTATGGCTTTCGAAGGTAACCATCAACAACTTGAGCAGTCTAATATCTAATTGCAGAAAATTAAACTTAACATCAAATCACATCAATTCATTGTCTGACCCCTGGCCAGTTAGTCTCGCTATGGGTTTCGGAGGTAATCATCAACAACTTGAGCAATCTGATATCTAATTCCAGAAAAGTATACTTAAAATCAAATCACATCAATTCATAGTCTGATCCCTCACCAGTTAGTCTCGCTGTGGCTTTCGGAGGTAATCATCAACAACTTGAGCAATCTGATATCTAATTGCAGAAAAGTAAAATTAAAATCAAATAAAATCAATTCATAGTCTGACCCTTCGCTAGTTAGTCTCACTATGGCTTTCAGAGGTATCATCAATAATTTGAGCAATTAGATATTAGACTGCTCAAGTTGTTGATGGTTACCTTCGAAAGCCATAGTGAGACTAACTAGCGAGGGGTCAGACT
>Ga0068627_1000284_pt1 | contig 11074 bp, 7 predicted proteins | sample InSIn1gowninarea_FD_77430 | JGI IMG/M metagenome (GOLD analysis project Ga0068627, IMG submission 77430) | Clean room microbial communities from NASA Spacecraft Assembly Facility at Jet Propulsion Laboratory, Pasadena, California, USA -... ... | reverse complement strand
GTTGAGATGCGAAGGACCAAGGAGGAGGTGTGGACCAGGAAGGATGAATGGGGGGGGCAAGAAGGTATGGAAGTGACTTAGTTGGGATTGTAGTATGCCTGAGATGTCCCTTGCATCCCCTGTTGGTATGGTCTAGGTCTATGCGATCTCCTTTGGATTATGTAACAGAAATGTTCAGTGACTCCTTCAACCCCTTGGTATATAGCTTTAAGTCTGGGCAAGGAAGGGCACTTATCTGTAGAATGATCTTTTTCACAAACAAAAAACTCTATATATTTCAATGGACATTCATTCCTAGGATGCCTCCTGGTGCATTTAGGGAAAAAAATGGCCAAAGCCCTCTTTGCTTCCTCTTGTTTTCTTTTGATATGTAAGGTATCCGTTTGCATGTCAAGAGTCTGCAGCATCTCACTTTTGAAGTCTTCTAGCATGGTTCCAATTTCACCTTTAATGGATGAATTGGAAGAAGAGGTACTGTCTATGGGTTGACTTCCCCTACCTTTCTTTATGGCTACTATAGAATGGTTTCTAAAAACAATCTTTATGTCCTCATAGGATAGTTGGTAGATGTCTCCCCCAGCTGGTAGATGTCTCCCCTGTGGATGGAGGGTGTCTAGGAGGTCTTCTGAATTCCCCTGAGCAGGACCAACTTCAGGGACTCAGGGTCAAGTGTACACCTGGCCCTTTTGTAATTAAGCTGGAACCTCTCCTCATAGTCTTCCAAGGACTCATCACTTCCCATGGTCTTTTTGAAGATTTCTTCTTTAGTATATTTTGTCCTACAATAGTCTCGATACTTGTTGTTAAAGGCCTGTTGCATTTGAGCCCAATTTGTGATGCTATTGCCAGGTAATCCCATGAACCAACACAGTGCTGCATCCTTGAGAGTAGAAGGGAACAATTTCAACTTTTGCTCATCTTCTGCATAGTCATAAGTTTGACAGATGATAGCAAACTCGAACAAGAAAGTGTCAGGATCTTCTGTAGTGAGACCATGGAAGTGGGGTAGGGCTGAAGGACTTATATTCTTCATTTTGGTGTCCCCATTGGTCTCCCGAATGGGAAAGGTACCCTCTATTCTCTCTCCATTTCCACTAGCATTTCTGTTTTCATCCATTGGCTCATGAGGAATTTTTTCTTCTTCTTCTTCCCCTATAGGTTCTTCAAATATTTCTGGCTATTCACCTAAGTGTTCTTCCTAAGTGTAGCCACCAAAGAGAGAAGGTTAGCTATGTGAGGCAGCGGGGTTGTTGGGAAAAAAATTTCCTGAGCTATCTCTATTCCTACGAGGCATGAAAGGAAATCTTTTTTGATGGCTTTTGTTTCTTTTTCCCCATACTGATAGTACCTTCAAAAGCTGAAATTGATAAAACAAATTACAAATAGCTAAAATGAACTTGCTAAATGGGGATTTGCATAATTGAAAGGGTAGCAAGGAAGTGAGGAACTAAAAGGAAAGAACTGACTAGTCTACTTTTGCTAAAATGAAATTTGCAGAATTGAAAAGGAAAGCAAGGAAGTGCAGAACTTGAAAGAAAAGAAATGACTAGTCTACTTTTGCCTAAATAACTATTAGCAGAATGTTGCAAGAAGAAATGGAAAAAAGTAGTAATCACATAATACTATGATGCTTCCCCGGCAATAGTGCCAAAAAGTGGTGAGCACCAGTATTGCAGCAAGAATGTTGCAACTTCTGGGATGCCAACTTTACTTGTATCAACCCGATATTTTGTAACAAAATTGGAAGCATTGGTGTTGTATGCACAAGTACTAGTTCTCGCTATAGGTTGTCAGTTAGTCAACCTGTTATGAAACCAGCTCAAGAAAAGATAGAAAAGGTAGATCAACGCCTTAGAATTCAGCCTCTTCGAGGGGGCAACCTCCTTTACATTACATAAATGAACAATTCTTTGATGATACAAATGAAAAGACCTCCTTTCTATATATAGGAGTCTAAGGGGTCATAACATAACCAGATCCGACATAACAATAATAATGTAAGGGCACAATAATAACAATAGTGGGCTTCTTATGGGGCACAACAGTAACAATATGGGCACTACATGGGTACATCAATATAATAAGGGGGTTGTATTAATAACAATAAGGGGTTACACTAATAGTATAGGGGCCTAACAAACTCTCAACTAAAAAACTACTTTGGGAGAGGTATAAATAGAACTCAAAGGGAAGGCCTAGGGAGGAGAGAGGAGAGAGCAAGATTATTATGTTGAGATTTTCCCTTGACTAGGTCTGAAGTCCCTTGTGCCTTCTGCACTTCTCCCATTTGTACAAGAAACTCTTGTTTCCTTGTGTGTTGATGTCCATCCACCATTTATGACATCATGGAGTAAGGCATGGAAGGAGTTTTTGTTGGAGGCTTGAGGCTGGAACGGATCTAGAAGGAAGCTTTGCTTGGAGCCTGCTGAAGGTGACTCTGGTGAAATTTTTCCATTTTATGTACTTTATTTGTCCATAATAAAAGAAACACATGTCTTGGTTCCCTATATGAATTTTCTTTATGTTTATGATATTCATGTTTTGAATTCATATGTAAATGGTTGCTTGGATTTCATAACTAACTTTATTTATAACATAAAGATGGTTTCTTTATAAGGTTTTGTCCATATATTGTTGTGTTCGTTGGAATTGGTTGTTGTGTAGGACAAAAGAGAAGAAGGGAACTCCAAGAATGGTTTGGACCCTAAAAGCCTTCTCAAACGTAGGACCTGAGGTACGTCCCCTTTACAATAGAATTTGCTTATAATAGCATAATGGCTGTGTGAGTGTGTGTTTCTTTGGATAGATAACTTTCAGTCTGCTAGGGCTTCAACCCAAAAAGCCCTAGGGGAACATTTCCCTCAAACATCTGGCCCTCCTTCTAGCACCAAAAATGTCAATGGTTCTAGACCTACCAACATGTCAAGCGATATCCCTGGTAAGAAGTCCCAACTAGACTTCAGACCATTTGGAGTAGGAGTCCCAATAGTGGGTAGTAAAGTAGTGCCTTGATCATGGTAAATCATAGAGGTAAGTATCATAAATTTTTCAGAAGCAAGTGCATGACCAACTTGCAACGAGTCAAGTGAGATGCATCAAGGTTCAAACACACAAAGTGGAAAAGGAAGTGTGCCCCTTAGAAGCTTGTAATAGTATGCAGCTGAAAAGGAACACACAAGTAGAGTGACATCATAGGATGGAAGAGGAATAGTCCACAATCCAAAGTGGAGGGTTAATACAACAACATGTCGCCAACAAGACTCATACAATTACATAAAAAATAGTTCATACACAAATGCGTAAGTTAAATAACATACATTTCTAAAGTAACAAAAATAGTTGAATTACAATAACAACATATGCATGAAAACATGTTGGCTCAGTTATATTATTAAGTGAAAGTTCCATCCATACATACACCATTGACAACCACTAGCCCCAATAGTGGAACATTATAGTCAACACTGCATGCTCCTCCAAAGATATGTACTCGCTCTACATTGTGGGGAAGCTAAGGCTTGTCATAATACTCTTTGAGCCTACTCTAAGCAATGCCTAGCCAAAATATTGGATCCTAAAAGCTTGTTCTATGAGTTATGAGGTTATATTTATAACAAAGGGTGGGGTGACCCTTGACATTCCCCTTTGACTCTTTGACTACCCTCCTGACTCTCCAACTCCTTTATAAATAACTCTTTACATTACATAGTGATTGTTCACATTCCACTAATGACACTTGGAATTTCACTTACAACATATTTACAAATAATATACATTTTCCACATGTGCCCATGTGAGACAAATTAGGCTAGAGATAGCCTAACAAGGCACAACACTATGACTCCAAATTTTGGGGCAAGACCAACTCGGAAAACTCCACTTGATGATTCTTGGTCATGTACTAATGCCAAGATAGGTACTAGGCTATGATGTCCCCAAACTTCTTGATGGTGTCTTCCTGATAGTAGACTCTTGCCTCCATAGCTTCTGAGTATATGGTCTTGGAACCTGTGTCCATCTCATCCTAAAGCATGTGCAACATGGTGTAGATCATGACAGGACCACCATTGTGCTTCTGCATGTTTGTTGCACTCAGCTCCAAGTCATGCATGGTTGCCTCTCGCCTTAGCTACTCCACGTACCTATCAACCTCTAAGCTGACTTGGTTCTTGTGTTTAGCTTTGGTGAGGGAACCTACATTTATTCACTCTCTTCCTCAACTGCTGGCTTTTCTGGCTCATCAGCCTGTATTGGCATTGTTTTCTCTATCATTGTGCTCATTGTGCCCTTCCTTTGTTCTTATTCTTGCTTTTGTTTCTCTTCATGTTCTCTCTTCCTCAATTCCCATCCTTCCTTCGGTTGTTGTTCTGCTTATTGCAGTCTCAGTTCTTCCACTTGCAAGCTCTGCTTTTCTTTCATCATCCACTCTCATGTATGTGTCCTCTGCTTCCTTTTGCTTATGTTTTCAAAGCTACCTACATGAAGATTGAATTCACTCTCGCTCTGTATCATTTTTCTCCCTTTATTATGTCAGCAATTTCCTCTTTCCCTGATCTTGTACTAGATTTTTTCCTTCTACCATTGTTGTTGGTCTTTCTACCATGTTAGTGTTGAAGCCTTTTTTGTAAACATTTGGAAACTAAACATGCACTTGCTAAATTGCTTCCCCAGTACTGCTTCAAGTGGTCACTCTTGAAACAGCTCTCTTTGGTGCCATGGTACAATGACTATTGGAGAGAAGTGCTTCACGAGTGTGGTACTTGTGGGACAAAATGGACACTCATGGCAAGAAAAAATCAGCTCTTACAAATCTAACTTCACTGCATGATCAAGTTGCAACTAGGGCGTCTAATGAGAGGAATTGTGCAATTTTGATTGACAGGGGTGACTCACTGAATAACTATGAACTGTGCAATCTCTGCAGTTAGTGTGAAATCTTGATGACTGGAACTACACAATGCGCAGTTCAGTCTAAGGCAGGGCGTAGGAGAGACTGTGCACTATGCATTCTCATTGACCAATCTAGGAGACTAGATCCTGGAACTGCACAGTGCACAGTTAGAGCCAACCCATGACAGGCTCTACGCAATTCCATAATCTAAGATAGAGGTCTTGAACTCCCAGATTGCGTAGTGCATGTAGTGAAGTGTGAGATATGAGCAAGGGGGAGCCCAGATCTGTCCATGGGGAGGGTGAAAACAAGCATATCTAAAGTTTGATGTAAGGATGAGTGCAGGTATGATTAAGCGCATATGTATGCATGTAAAACAAGTACAACAAAGCATCAAACTAAAGGAACAGGAGGCATGTGAAGGGAGTCATTGCATGGCAGCCATTGGTGAAAAATCGAGAAAACTCATGCAAAACTCGGGGAAGGCAATGTATAACTTGAAACAACACTTCTACAAGCTAAAACAAGTTAAAATGCCAGTGGTCATTCAAAAAAATGAGTGAAACAACACTCTTACAAGCTAAACAAACAAAAGTGACAAAAAAGCAGCAAAAGGCAATAAAATAAAAACTCACCCTGAAAAGCGATGAAAATGCTCTTAAGGCTCCTTGATCTCCTAAAGAAGCTATAGCTTGATGATTGAATGTATAAGTGAGCTCTAGAGACTTACATTACACAAATGTGAGAAAAAATGGAGTTCATGATGCATATGCTTGAGATCAAGGACAACAACTACACTTGGCAAAAACTTCTAAAGATGGCAATGTGTCACCTTCAGGAAACTAATAATAAATCCATACTTCCTAGGGATGATTTTCCTCTTAGCTTCTTGCTTTTCAGTGATCCAAGAGGATCTTGTCAGATTAGTTACATAGGTTTAGTTTCATCATCATCATTCAGTGCCCAATGCATTCAGCTTTGATAATGATGTTTATGGTTCAGGTTTTCCGGTGATGTTAATGGTTTTCATGGTGTTTGAAGGATAGGGTTTTGTACCTAGTTGTTGACATGTGATTGTCGTCAGTTCTATCGAGGTTTGGTTGTCGACTCATGTTTGTCATCAGTTCCACTAGGGTATGCTTGTCAATTTTGGTCCATGGTTATCGTCATGTAGGTTTGAATGTCACTTTGTGACAATTGGTTGTAAATGGGTTTTTTTGATGTAAAGGCTAAAACCTTATGACTAAAACCTAGCCCTAAAAATCTATGGTGAAAAACACGTAATTCAAACCTAAACCCTAACCTAAGACCTAAAACCCTAATCTACATCTAAAAACCTAACCAAAACATAAATACATTAGTCCTAAGTCTAAAAACCCTAAAACCTAACCTCTTGGACCATAAAAAAACCATACATTACAAAGCTATGTATTAAACATAACCCTTGGACCTTGTATATACATTGCATAACATAAAAAACATTACAAAAATCACAAAACAGTCATAAACCATATATCAGTCCCTAACCACAAAATTAACTACATCGGGAACTGCGTGCCATGTGAATAGAAGTCAAGCAGGTGGAGGTTACATGAAACAGTTCCCACAGTAGGTAGTTGCAGTAGAACCACGTGCCATGTGAAAGAAGTCAAATGGGTGGAGGTTACATAAAATAGTTCCCATCACAGTCACCATGTCATTGCCGCAACTGCCGGGGAGAGCATTGTTCACATTGCACCATAATCGTCAGCTAGCTAGAATAGTTGGGGATTAGATGTCGAGTGTCAGAATGTGGCTAAACTGTGGCTGGTTACATGTTGATAGTCACCTATTTTGTCCGTTCAGCAAACCGACTGCAGTTTGCGCTTATCCAAAGTTCAAATTTGGGTTTTTAGTTGAGTTTTGACCTATTTTAATTCAACTACCATGGAACCTAACCCTAAGGTGCTAAACAATGACAAGACCGAGGGCATATGAACCCTAATTATAGCTCATTCATCCTGAACTCAACCTAAGGAGGTTGGAGTGAATCTGCAGGGTTATAAAAGGAAGTTTTGCTCATTAAAGAAGGGAGAGTTGTTTTTGAGTTTTCCATGCAGATTCTGGAGGATATAGGCTATTTTGATTTCAGTGTAACAGGAGCATCCAAATTCAGAATTAGGAACCATGACAGGTGTTGGAAAGCTGGTTCAGAGAGATTTCTTATTATGGTGACTAGAAGTGCCTGCATGCACATTCAGTTTGGTTAATTTTCTATGTAGTAGACCTTCTTGGATTCAATCCTAATAAAGCGGTTGCCCATCTTGAAAGAGGACCCGAAGGCGTAGTCCATCAGGGATGAACTCTGTAATCAATCTTGTTGTTTGGTATCACTGTGTTTTTGCTACTTTTCACTTATGTTTGCATATTGCTTATGTTTTAATTCTGTCGTCAATTCATTTCTTTCCAAGCAGTTTTCATGATAAAAGCACTTTCAGTTAACATTCAATTCACTAATGGCATTAATCAATTCTACATCAGTTTGACATATGATCATTTCAGATCATTTGGGAACACTGCCATACACTGCTTAGAAAGATTTCACAATTATAGGAAGGACCATGCAACTCTCTAGTTTATGCACTAAGTAGTATTTTGAGCACAACAGGTTTTGTACAATTTCTAGGTTGAGTGGCTATGGGCTACCCCTCATGCTCTCCACAATTTCCCAGCTGAAGACAAGCTTCCAGCTGGGTCTGCACAATTCTAGATCTGAAGCTCAATGTGGGCTTGAACTACACATTTCCTGAGAGAAAGGTTGTTTTCTATTTAGGATTGCGCACATCACCAAGGGAGGCTTAGAACCGAATTGCAACCAAGTGAAGAGGTCATCTTGTGGTTAGATAGCAAAGAAAGTAAGCAAACACAAGCTTTAAATAAAAATATAAAACTAAATGAAAGCATAAGTACCTGGGTCAGTTTAAGACAAGTTGTGGGAATTTAGTAGGGATGCTCCAAAACAAAGCGAAGGAAAAATTTTGGAGGGTGGTTGTAGCCACTACAACACCACATTAGCAACAGTACCCTCAGGAGACATGTCAGCCACTTAGACATCATGTCCCTAGGTCCCACTAATTTTTTGGGCATCTTAGGCCTTAGTCGCTCCCATGGTATAGGAAAAAGAGTGTATAGAAACGTAAAGTCACTCTTACAGGCTTGCCTGCAAGAGACGAAAGACTAAATTTGACAGTGCTATGCTAGCAACTCTAGGATTTGGGCCACTTTTTCAAGCCTAGAGCCCAGGTCACTGCCCAGAATGGAATGATAACTCAGGAACACTAAAATAATAGGCAAACAATGATGCAAAAGCAATAAGTTGAACAAGACCTTAATCAAACCCCTACTAGCCATGCGAGGAATTTCGTCAAACATATCATCAACATGTAACCTATAGGTGTAAATAACATAATTAAGTGTGGGGATCTCATACTTGTCTGAGAATCGTTATGAATCATTGTTCCCTCATTTCATTTGTTGCATTATCATCTATTGGGTGATAGATACATTATCCATTCATTTACAGGTAAAAACATGTTGAGAGTTATACATAGTTGTTGTCATAAAACATACATATAACTAGCATAATAGGGACAAAAATGTCATAAGCATATCAGCCATAAAATCCACATATACATCAGTGCATTTACACATGAAAATCAAGGGAATTAATTTCTCATTAATGAATGCAATAAACCAATTGGAGATGGGACTACCACATTCCATCCAACCATAGAATGGCTAAACCAAATATCTCTTCAGCCATTCACCCCTGTGCCATATTCCAAGCATGAATGTGGGACTCAAACCAAAAGAAGCAACGAGGGCATATCGAGGCTAAGCCACCTCACCCTCATCAATAGAAACCAGGCTTTACTGTAATCGATCCCGATCACTAGGCCAACACAATGAACACATCATAACAGGCTTTACCATGATCTCCATGCAATCACTAGGCCAAATAACCATGGATGCCACTAGATTTCTCCACCTACATCATCAGTAATTTTCATGTCTCCTAGTCTCTCAGGCTTTACCTCAATCCAAATTGCATCACTAGGCCCTAAACTGAGGCCTACTCTCTAGGATTTACCACATATCCCAAACCTGGGATTACTAGGCCCAACGGAGAGAAAGCCACCTCTTGCCTTTACCGTATATCCTACCATTCACCAGCAAGGATTCCTAGGCCCACCGAGGCAACAAAATCTTGGATTTACGCAACCCATAGTTTGGCGCAGGGGTCACTAGGCCCGTGCCTTTACCATGATCCACAGTCCAATTTAGGGACCATTATTCCACGTGATCTATCATTCACAGATCCACCCCAATCAACTTTGAATACATCTGGCAATCCATCTCAACCAAAACATGAGAACCCCATCACACCATGGCTATCCAGAAATGGTGAGGCTATGATGAAAACATTGTCACACCTAGAAAAAACCATACCAAAACAAAAAAATAACCACATGCAATACCATACATTCCAAATCTAGCAAGGAAAATACACATGCAAATTGATACCTGCAATGAATCCTGATGTAGCTTCTTGATCCCGCCTTTCCCTACTTGATCTTTGCTTCCTCTTGCCTTCTTTGCCTTTCTTGCTCCAATGCCAAAATTGCTCCAAGAAAACTCTAAGTGTCCAAGAGTGATAGAGAGAGAGAGAGAATAATGAGAGAGCTCCAAAACTCAATTGACAAAAGGTTACCAACTGATCCTCAAAAGCCTTTTTATGAATGAAGCCTCTATTTTCTTCATTTTCCATTATTTTCCTTAAATTTCCTCCCCACATGCAACCTATGACCTTTCACCTCCATTTTCTCCTAATTAGAATTATTTTATAAATAAATGTGCCAAAAATGTCATTTTTCCTTTCGAAAGCCTTAGCCATTACCTTTTCCAATTTCCTTAGCCATAAACAACCAAATGAACACCCCCTAGTATGTCTTTCCCAACATTCATCTTGGAATAAGTGTCCCATCAACCGTGGTTATTATTTTTTCCTTTATTAACTTTTATTATATGGAATTTTCATCGAGGTTGTTACACTCACCTTACTCTGCTTGACTAATTAGACAAGGATTAACCAAAAATAGAAAACTGATTAGAGTAGGTGGTACTAGTTAAAAGTGCAAGCGTTGTGATTTCACCAAGATGCACTCTAAAAGGAACGTATTTTCCATCAAAGTATCATTGAATAAAAGGAACGCAAGATCTTCATAAGGAGAGGGAATAAATAGATAATCAAATGTTGATAGTTGTACAAGTCCTCTTGTATTTCGCCCTTTTTTTCTCAAGAATCCAAACACAGTTTCATGGGAAGCTAATCCTACGGGTGCATAAACAATAAAACAAGCAAAGGATTGAAGTAAAATTAAAGCAAAAGCAAGTAAGTGAAAGAAAAACAAAAAAGAAAACACTTCTCCTAAATAGCCACCAGTGCATTGGTTGGCCGATTTGAATCATGGAATGGTTAAGAAGAAATATATTTAGGGAAACCAACAAAAAATAAAGATAAAGCAATGAGAACCAACACGTTCGAAGTTTGAATGCGTCCAGAGAAAAGAAAATATTAGAAGTATATGAAAGGCACTCTGCAGATGTATCATGGTGTTGTATCACACTACACAAAAATTACAAGCATGTACACACTTTTGACCTTGAAAAACAACTAAACATGCAAAAAGAAGAAAACTTTCGCTTCGCAACATGGCTTCCTATGTATGACTCCTCCAATGCATGAGTGATAAGATCATGTGATTCTAGTGGAGGATGTGAAACTTGTAGATCACATTGATTTTCAATGTGAACGAGAGAGTGATGAGCATCCTGGGGTAATTCAACAGGTTTCTGATTGGAAGTGGAACTAACCTCAATACTATGAAAACCTGACATAACCATGAACTTGGGATGAAATGCCTCGATAGCTTGATTGGTTTCCGCTTCATCATAATATGGATCATCAAAGATTGGTAGCTTAGAAAGATCAATAGTAAGTGAATCAGAATCATGATCAAATGAATGAGTAAAAATATCACGACAACCATGATCAAAAAATTCAAGATGGACATCGACATCCTCATGATTTGTCGAATCATACAAAGGGGTTGATGAAAAACAAAATTCACCCTCTGAACTTTT
>Ga0068627_1000281_pt1 | contig 11086 bp, 11 predicted proteins | sample InSIn1gowninarea_FD_77430 | JGI IMG/M metagenome (GOLD analysis project Ga0068627, IMG submission 77430) | Clean room microbial communities from NASA Spacecraft Assembly Facility at Jet Propulsion Laboratory, Pasadena, California, USA -... ... | reverse complement strand
TGATCGGTGGATGATGTTTTCCTTTGAGATAATTCTAGGTTAATTAATCATGCCATAACATCTAAAATGTTTTGTTGTTTTAAAAGTTTTTTGGATGACCAATGTGATGAGCAAGTTAAGGCAAGTGCTTAAAACTTATTAGTACTGCATATTACAAAAGGGTTGATTCTTTACCTCTGAACAATAATTTGATTTAAAGTTGTATGGAAACACAAAATTGTAAGAGGCTATGATTTCCTAAATATTCAAACTGAATTTTTAGTTAATCATAAGAAAGCATGCAAGTACCCCGGATGCGGGTGACAAGACGGACGGGACGCGTGTTTAAGGAGGGACACATGCAGGCCATGTGCTACCTCAAGGATTAGGCATGTGGGCTGTTATATCGATGGATGCCAAGGAATAAAAGAATGAGAGTTCTGAAGAAGCAATTCAATGCTCTGTCCGGCTCACTGGGTCGAATGGAGCAAGCAGTAATGGCGGACGGGATTCAAGGTGGCAATGAGGAGGTTAAAAGAGGGGGTGGGTCGGCTCTCCATGCGCTGGTTCACGCTCAGTTCATGGTTCTCGGTGTTCAGGCTCTTGCCTGGTCTATGTCTCTTCAAGCAATTTCTCTTGCTGTCAAAGCCGTTTCCTCGACTGTTGGGGACAGTCTTAAGGCTGAACGGTTTCTCTATTTCGCGTTGTTGCATACCCCTGGTGTTTCTGCAAACATGGTTAAGCCTCGACAGCGATTTCTCAGCCATCGAGGTTCTGCTCGGGGTGGGTCTTCACGTCCTCCAGTTGAAGCATCCCAACCCCACTGCTGTCATTTCCATTGTCATCGAAACTCTGAGGCCAACCCCCTTCAAACTAGCCAATTTCTGGACTCAAGCACCCCTGACTCTGACCCGGCTCCCACGCCTGCCTTCGGTTCTGCCATTTTCAACTTTAGCAGCTCACTGAATAAACCCCGAATCAGTGCCCATATTTCGGTTCTCTTCCTAGAAGACTCTCCGGATGGTGGCAATGTTCAATTCAGTAAGGGGAAGCAACCTGGTGGCAGCTCAGAGGACGTCATGGAGAAGCCAGCGAACGCTCCAAAGAATGCATCGAATCTTCCCCAGGCTCAGGAGGTATCGACTAGCAAAGGGGACAATGTCAACATGGACTCCTTTCCCACTGCAGAGGAAATTGAGAAGTATGGATGGTGTAGGGTGGTCGAGGAGGAGCCGGACGAATAGTCGCCCATTTGTTCGGCATCATGACCTCCATCGCTGCTCAGGTCTTGTTTTGGTTTTTCTGTTTATGTTATGTTGGCTCAGAATTTGCTCATGTTATGTCTATTCCAACCGAGAGGGATAATGCTGAAATTCTACTGGTGCCCCTGCGAGGGATGAATTGTTCTGATCCGGCGCCCCTGTGAGGGCTGTTTAGTTTTGGTTTGGCGCCCCGACGAGGGCTTTTCGTTTTTTGTATGGCGCCCCTGCGAGGCTGTTTCTCTCAGCTATGATGCCCCTGCGAGGGCGGTTCTTTTTGGTCACTCCTATTCCAAAGTGCCACAAGTGGCCTCTGGTAAAATGATATTGTAAATGTACCTGTTTTTCTTGCTACTGTAAATAATAGATTAGTTTTAACGAGAAAAAAAAGAAAAGCATGCAAGTAAACAATGTTTACATCCCAACAAAATGTATCTAACCTTATGAAGATGGTTGACAATTCATAAATGTAGAGCAACTTATAAAGACAAATAGACCAATAAACTATTCCCTAAAATTGATTATAACTTCAAGGGGCTTTAAGATAGACTGATATTCAGTTTTCTCTTACCCAATTATCTTCATAAAACTTAAATACATGTAGAAAAACAAAAATTAAGAGAAAACATTAAGACAAATTCACAAAGTAACAAGCTGTTTGAAGCGAATCCAGAATCCTTTCATTAATATGAAGTAATTTCAGTCTTATACAATTCTGCTTTAGGAAAAAATCATGCAAGGGTTCAACCATTAATGCATCAAATCACTGCTTATTTATACAAAAATATGGATTCTAGAAACATCTGAACTAATTTACAAAAACAATACTAAAATGTAGAACTTCTTATTTTGTTGAGATGTTGGCACTATCTTCGAGGGAGTTGTTGATGACTTGGCCCCTAAGTGTTGTCTTGATGTCTGTCTGTTGAAGGTAAAACTTTTTTCACTCAATGGTATCACATAACTCATCCCATCTTTCATCATTCAGTATAGAAATATTTATTACCTTTCTATAGACTTCATCTACTTCAGTGTACTTTTCAAAAGTTGGCTTGTTGATGAAGAGATGCTTGATTTCATGTTTGATGGTTAAATCAAACTCTAATGCTTCAATAAATGATTTCCCTCTAACATGTCCCTTAATACCTGCAAACTTTGATGTATCTATTGCAGCAGTGTAAATCTTTTCACAATAGTCTTCTAGGCTAATTAATCTATCATTTGGTGCTACTAGCCTTGGCAGTCCCCTTTGATTTATCAAATTGAATTTAGTATGAAATCGTTGGACAACATTTTCAAGAGCTTGAGACTTAGTCTCCAATAGGGTCATTAGATTCCTTTTCTATAACACCTTTTTGAACTCCATGATGGTCTTTGTTTTATCTGCAATTTGAATCTGTTCTAGCTCTGACCTAGTCTTTGAATTCAATATTCTGATCATGAAAGTAGCTTCTGCTGGTTTTTGTCCTAGTGTTGTTCTAACCAGTTCAATAACTATTCAGCATCTATCAATTAACTCATCTTGCTCAAATATAATCTAGATAGGTGGCTAAACCTCAATTATGGCATGATTAATGTCTACCCAGATCCTTTCCTTGGCCTATGCCATGTTTTGAGCCATTAGTCATTGATTTTCCAATTGGTCAATCTCCTTGGCCAATTGGTGAGATTTCTACATTTCTTCCACCAAAAGAGAATCATTATTTATCTTTTTTGCTTCTATATGCTTGAGATTTTGTTGCAGCTTGTCATTTTCCTATCTCAGAAGAGACAAGTCTTGCACAACTTTATTTAAATCATTTGGTGTTGATGTCAAATCTCCTGCTGTGTCTGCAACTGTGATAGGTATGGATGTCTCTGGAGCTGTAATTAATTGTGCAAACTCTTCTTTTTCCTTAAGGAGTTTCTCAATCTATTCCTCCATCTCCTTCATCTATATATTTTTCTCAATGATGAGTTTGAGCATATCTTCTTTATGTTGTTCACTTTCTTTGATCTCTTTTTTCAATGGATCTTTTGTAGAAGGAAATCTTAGTTGTTTCCTAAGTGTTGTTACGTATGCATTATTTTTCTTGATGATTTCCTCCATTGCTTTGACATCACTGGGACCATATCCCAGTTTGATCACCAAATCTTCTAATGTTCCGATTCTGGTGTCTTTGGCTAATGAATAAATTCTCTCCAATTTTAATTGTGTCTGGACATTAGCGAGAAATGTCCTTAATTTTGACAGTTCAATAGCAGTATTTGTCATGGTGGAGAAATCATTTATCTAGACTATCTATGCATATCCATTTGATCAATGGGATGTATAAGCTTTGCAACAAATGAAAATATAGTCTTCTTATAATCCGCATAAGTCTTTGGAGATGGTACTTGAGCCTGTAAGAATGCCATTTGCATTCTTCCTTTTTAACTCTCAAATGTTGTTAACAAACTGTGCTAGGAGGTAGAAGTCTGCTTCCAAAATTGAGCCTAGGTGTTGGCCTTTAGTGTTTCATTCTTTTGCTTAATCTGCAAAAACTTGCTGAAAGTATTGGGGTCATCTAGTTCACCCAATTCTGTTGACTGTGATTTGTCTAAAGGACTCTGTGAGGCTGAAGAGGATGGGATGTCAGGGAGGTGTTCTTTTGACCCTGTATAAAATTGCAAACCACTTAATAAAAATAGTCTTCTTCTCTTCCTCATTTTGAATGGTGACATCTGGGAGCCGTGCCTTCTACTTCTTTTGCTGAATAATAAATTATTGAGCACTTATTTCTGTATAGGATGGAGATGAGATTTATTCTCTTTTCCTTTTCCCCTGTTTGTCTTGAGGCACAAGAGTGTGAAGGGTAGCTGTAGATAGAGTTTGCTCTTCTACTTCTTGAAGTGTATTCTCCTCCCACTGGTCTTGATTCATAAATTTCTCAATTTCTAGCCTAGGGTTATGATTATAAGGTGTGGTTTTGAGTTCCACCCTTAGATTAGAAATAATGTTGAATGAATCATATGACCAGGTGAAACTAGGATGAAAGTTGAGCTGATTGAACATGCCTTCAGTAGTAATTTTCATCATCTGTTCATGGATATTATCAACCAAAAATTGGCTAAAATTATACATGAATGATGGTTTGTGGTCATGGGAAAAATTGATAGGAAGCCTAAAATAGGCTCATCTACCCACTAGTTTGATGGATAACCTAAAAGGCAAGAAACTAAGGCAATTATTTTCTTGGCCTTCTCAGGGAACATAGAAGTTGGGTATGGGGGATTTTTCTTAGGAAGTTAAGAGCCTCTAGGAAGAAAATTTCAATAATATGGCTTTTTAGTGAAAGGTGAGCTTATGATACAGGTCCATAAGAATTGCTACATAAAAATGGCTAAGGGAGTCATTTTGGGGAATCAACATCATCTGGTTTATAGTTTCTGGTGTAATAGAGATCAAAAAGTATCCATTTTGACCCAAAATGGTCCTTTTCAGCGGGTTATATCTGACTCGACACCACATGACTAGATCATGGAAATAATATGTCTGTGGAAAGATAAACATAGGCAACAAGGATTCTGAATGATTAATGTAATCCTTCTGGTCTAAGTATATTTACTTTAACTAGTGATGTAATTCGAACAAGTTGAATTCACACTTGGTGTCAACAATCTTAAAGTATTGGTTATCTAATGGCATGTGATCTAGGTATAGGTTAACAAAGGTCTTAGTGTTATCATCACCTTTTGTTTTGCTACTAGAAGATTGGGTTTTTCCCTTTGTTTCCATGACTGAGGATTTTGAGAAAGAATGATATCATAGGACATAATTTATCTTGAACAGGTACATGGATAAACAAATAAATTTCTGCCAAGGGTATCTAAGCTCTGAAATGCTGAAATTGATAGGGGCTAAACAATAGGAGTGCATAAACTTAAAATAGTACCTACTATTGAAAACTATGATCAAAGTGGGTAGGGGAATGACACGAAAATGATTTAAGCTCATTTTATAGGCCTTCATCGATTACCATTGCGATAGAACCATTACCAAATGGGATTTAGGTGCATTAATGGATAACAAGAGTGTGATAATAGATAAGTGTGTAACAAGCAAATGATAGTTGGAATAGATATGGGTGAATGATAGATGGACATGTGGTGAGATGTGATTAGTGGAGGTAAATGCGCAGGAAATGACACCGTTGGCGGGAGTGGAGGAGGGATAAGCGAATTTTGGAGAGGGGTGTGAATTCATAAGAGAATTCCTTGTTGTGTGAGGCTCGGAAAAAGCAATAATGCTTTTCGGACCCTCCGTTGGCATTAACGTGAACTAGGACGAGGGGGTGAAAATTGGTTTCCCCATCGTTGATATGGGCGGGGAAAATCATGGTCGTTGAAAAGTGCCCTTCGGATATTACAAAACAACAAAATGTTAAATCATCTCCCGATGTAAAAATAAAACTCAAGTTTAATACTTATTAGATGGCGATAATGATGTTTAATGACATTAAACATGATAAGTTTATTTTTTAACTAAAATAAATCAGTCAAAGAATTATTAATAATTCTAAAGGTGCATTTGATCAAGCATGCCTTTTCATTTCCTAAAGTAACTCTCAACTCTATTCTAGTGCATAAAATGCAATTGACCAAGATTGAATCCTTTGGTCATTTTTTTCTCTAATCTATCCTATCTTCTAATTTCAACCGAGATTAAACAATTTGGTTGAATTATTTTCTAATCTTAAACATAAATTTAAACATGTTTTATCATGATTATACTATATGATTCAAACATGATTTATTTCAATTGGCATTTGGGCTTGCTCACTTGCGCACTTATTTTTCTTTTGGTGGGGTTTCTTTTCATATTTTTTCAACCATTTTCATATTTTCTTTTTTTATTGTATTTTTGTTTTTGTTTTTTCTATTTTTTATGTCCTCCTTTATAAATATCTAACTTATCAAAACTATTTATGTTACAACATCGGCTCCAATTGAGGACTGCTTCCTCATGCAAGATGCGGAGAACTTGCAGATCTATGTGCCTTCTCCTCGAGTTAATGGGGTCTCTGTTGAAAACAATCACACTCTGCATGTAAAAATAAAAACATTCCGGTAATGTACAAATGATGAATGAATGAAGGAATCACAATATTGGATATAATGCTTCAAATATTCTATTGACATGCAATAAGAAATATTTTCCTTCCAAGTTCTGCAAGATAAAAGTATTGTTTCCTTTAACCTCTACAATGTTAAAAGGTCCAAACCAAAGATTATCAAACTTTCCATGTTTTCCTTTATCTTCCCTTCTTGTATCCCATCTTAATACTAAATCTCCTTTAAAATATCTTTCTCTAGCCTTTCTGTCAAATAAACTCTTCATTTTGTTCTGATATTTCCGAAGCTTATAATGAATTTCATCTTTGTTTTCATTAAGTTCAATAATCTAATTGATTCTCCTTGAAAAATCATCAAGTTCTTCATTTGCTTCTTGTAAAAACCTCATGACAAGAAAAGATAGATGCGTAGGAAATATGGCTTCCTCGCCATAAAAAAGATGAAATGGAGGTTTTCTTGTTGACCTCTTTGGAGATATTTTGATTGCCCAAACCACATATATGAGATGGTTGTCCCAACTACTTTTGTTGTCTTCCAGTGTTTTCTTAATGAATTTAACCATGCTCTTGTTTGAAGACTCTTCCAATCCATTTCCTTGTGGATAATAGGAGTATAATGATGCACCAAAATTTGGTATTTCTTACAAAATTCAATCATTTTGACACTACTGAATACTACTGAATTGTCTGTAACTATTTTTTGGGGGCATCCAAACCTAGATAGTATATTCTCTTCAATAAATTTAATAACTACAGTGTCAATTTCATTTCTAACTTGAATTGCTTCTACCCACTTGGTAAAATAATCTATGGCAGTCAATATCCATCTATTTTGGCTGCTTGATGCTGGATGAATTTCCCTAATGAAATTCAATCCCCATTGTAGAAAAGGTGTTTGAACTAGTACTGGAACTAAATGAAGTGCTGCTAATTTTTGTTTTCCAGCAAACAACTTGCATTGAGTACAAATTCTAACCTTTTCTCCTACTTGTGAAAACAATGTGGGCCAATAAAATCCTGCTCTTAAAATATTATATGCTATAACTCTCCAAGCATAATGTCCTCGACAAATACCTGCATCAAAATTGATCAATAATTCCTCCTGTCTCACTTTTTGTTAAGCAAAGTAAAAGGATGTTGGTCCTTCCAATACAAATTTGCATTAATGATACAATATTTTATGGCCTTCAACTTCAGTGTTTTACATTGATTCTTTGTAAATTGAGATGGACACTCAAAATCTATAAGAAAATGTACTATATCAGTGTACCATTCAGATAACAAAAAATTCTCATCAATATGAATTGGAGTTGATTGGATTGAAGATGAAGGTTCTGGAAGTAGGTGAAGGAGGAAAAGAGGGTGGATGACTTCTTAAAGTTTTAAAAGGTGTTTTTATGACTAACTTTTGGACCTCTATTTCAACTTCTTCTTTGTTTTCAAACAGAGGGTTTGAATACACATAAAAAGTTTCCTCAGGTTAGGCAAAACTAGATGGAATAGTATAATGAGTGGGAGAGATAAAATCAATAGGTTTTAACTGAGGTAAATGTACATTCAATTCTTCTTCTGACTTAAGTGAAACTGAAGATATTTCAGGAATTTGATATGATTCCAATGAATGGATTAAAGGAGCTGACTACAGACCAACTCCTTTCGATAATAGTTCTAAAATCCTAGGTGTTAAGTCAACCAAATCTAATTGAGATGGAACAGACCTAAAGGGATCAAAGGCTGGAATATCCTCAGGTTATAGTGGTAGAGAAAAAGATGAAGAAGCTTCAAGTCTTCTTCTTAAAGAGGATTCTCTTACCAGTCTCTCTGGATTAGATAATGGAGAAACAATTTGTAAATTAGAATGAGACCTGGTGTGTATTTAAGGAGCTAGTTTGGGTTTGTAATGTTGTCAGGTGAAATTGTTTAACCTACTATTCCTTTATTCACCTTAAAGGAAAAACTCTATTGTTGCCTTAGGGAAAAATATTTCAATTTTCGTTCCCCGATAGCAACGCCAGTCTGATTTTGTCCTCTGAGAGAATTCTAGGTTAATTAATCATGCCAGAGCATCTAAAATGTTTTGTTGTTTTAAATGTTTTTTGGATGACTAATGTGATAAGCAGGTTAAGGCAGGTGCTTAAACCTTCTTAGTACTGCATATTACAAAGGATTTGATTCACCTCTGAACAATAATTCGATTTAAAGTGTATGGAAAGGAAAAAAAGTAAGAGGCTATGATTTCCTAAATATTCAAACTGAATTTTTAGTTAATCATAAGAAACATGCAGGTAAAGAATGTTTACATCCCAACAAAATGTATTTAATATTATGAATATGGTTGAAAATTTATAAATGTAGAGGAGCTTATAAAGACAAATAGTCCAATAAGTTATTACCTAAAATATAATATAACTTCAAGGGGCTTTAAGATAGAATGATATTTAGTTTTCTCTTACCCAATTATCATCATAAGATTTAAATACATGTTGAAAAACAAAAATGAAGTGAAAACATTATGACAAGCTCACAAAGTAACAAGCTATTTGAAAAAAATCTAGAATCCTTTCATTAATATGAAGTAATTTCAGTATGATACAATTCTTCTTTAGAAAAACTCATGTAAGGGTTCAACCATTAATACATTGAATCACTGCTTATTTATACAAAAACATGGTTTCTAGAAACATATGAACTAATTTACAAAATAGTACTAAAATGTAGAACCGCTTAAACTGTTGAGATGCTAACACTATATTTGAGGAAGTTGTTTATGACTTGGCCTGCAAATGTTGTCTTGATTTCTGTTTGTTGAAGGTAAAACTTTTTTTAGCCAATGGTGTCACATAACTCATCCCATATTTCATCATTCAATATAGAAAGATTTATTAGCTTTATATATACTTCATCTACTTCACTGTACTTTTCTAAAGTTGGCTTGTTGATGAATAGATGCTTGATTTCATGTTTAATGTTTGAAGCAAACTCTAATGCCTCAATAAACGCTTTCCCTGTAACATATCCCTTAATACCTGCAAACTTTGATGTATTTGTTGCAATGGTGTAAATATTTTCATAGTAGTCTTCTAGGCTCATTACTCTGTCATTTGGTCCTACTAGCCCTGGAAGTCCCCTTTGATTTAGCAAATCAAATTTAGTATGAAATATCTAGACATCATTTTCTAGAGCTTGAGACTTAGTCTCAAATTGGGTCATTATATTCCCTTTTTGTAACACCTTTTTGATCTCCAATATGTTCATTGTTCTATCTGCAATTTGAATCTATTCCATCTCTGACCTAATCTTTGAATTAAATATTCTGATCATGGAAGTAGATTATGTTGGTTTTTGTCCTAGTGATGTTGCCTATTCAATAGTTGTTTTTCATCTATGAATTAACTCTTCTTGCTCAAATATAATCTGGATAGATGGCAAAACCTCAATTATGGCATGATTTATATCTACCTATATCCTTTCCTTGGCTTGGGCCAAGGTTTGATCCATTAGTGACTTAGTTTCCAATTGGTCAATATTCTTGGCCAATTGGTAAGATTTCTGCATTTCTTCCACCAAAAGAGAATCAATCTTTATCTTTTTTGCTTCTATATGCTTGAGCTTTTTCTGGAGCGTGTCATTTTCCTGTCTCTGAAGAGAGAGGTCCTACACAAATTTATTTAAATCATTAGGTGTTGATGTCGATTATCCTACTGTGTCTGCAACTATGATGGGTATGGCTATCACTGGAGGTGTAATTAATTATGAAACCTTTTCTTTTTCCTTAAGGAGTTTCTCAATATGTTCCTCCATCTCCTTCATTTGCATATTTTCTCAATGATCAATTTGAGCATATCTTCTTTATGTTGTACACTTTCTTTAATCTCTTTTGTATATGGATCTTCTATAGAAGGAAATTTTAGTTGTTTCCTGAGTGCTTCTATGTCCGCATTCTTTTTCTTAATGATTTCCTCCATTTCTTTGGCATCACTGGGCTCATATTCTAGTTTGATCACCAAATCTTCTAATGTTCTGATTCTAATGTCTTTGGCTAATGAAGAAATTTTCTCCAATTTTAATTGTGTTTGGACATTAGTAAGAGCTGTCCTTCATTTTGATAGTTCAATAATAATATTTATCATGGTGGAGAAAATAATTTATCCAGACTTCCTATTCATATCCATTTGATCAATGGGATTTATAATTTTTGCATCAAATGAAAACATTGTCTTCTTATAATCTACAAAAGTCTTTGGAGAAGGTACTTGAGCCTGTAAGAATGCCATTTTCATTCTTCTTTTTTCACTGTCAAATGCTGTTAACAACCTGTGCTGGGAGGTAGAAGTATACTTCCAAAATTGAGCATAGGTGTTGGCCTTTAGTGTTTCATTCTTCTGCTTAATCTGCAAAAACTTGCTGAAGATATTGGGGTCATCTAGTTCACCTAATTCTGTTGACTGTGATTTTTCTAAAGGATTCTGTGAGGCCGAAGAGGATGGGGTGTCAGGGAGGTATTCTTCTTACCCTGTAGAAAATTTCAAACCACTCATAACAATAGTCTGCTACTCTTCCTCATTTTGAATGGTGACATTTGGGAGTCGTGTCTTCTACTTCTTTTGCTGAATAATAAATTTTTGAGCACTTATTTCTATACAAGTTGGAGATGAAATTTCTTCATTAGCCAAAGACATTAGAATCAGAACATTAGAAGATTTGGTGATCAAACTAGAATATGAGCCCAGTGATGCCAAAGAAATGGAGGAAATC
>Ga0068627_1000278_pt1 | contig 11089 bp, 13 predicted proteins | sample InSIn1gowninarea_FD_77430 | JGI IMG/M metagenome (GOLD analysis project Ga0068627, IMG submission 77430) | Clean room microbial communities from NASA Spacecraft Assembly Facility at Jet Propulsion Laboratory, Pasadena, California, USA -... ... | reverse complement strand
GAGCGGCCTGCCGACGCCGCGCTCGCGTGGTTGCTGCATCAAAAAGCGGTGACGGCGCCCATCATCGGCCCGCGCACTATCGAGCAGTTGGACGAATCGCTGCGCGCGCTCGAAATCGAGTTTTCGGACGAAACGCTGAAGCGTATCGACGACATCTTCCCCGGCTTCAAACCTTCGCCCGAAGGCTACGCCTGGTAAAACCAGAACAAACAACAAAAGGCTCGATGCTTTATGGCATCGGGCCTTTTGCGATATGAAATCGCTCCCGATTCCCTTCTCAAGAACTCTCTTTTGTTCTTACTCGTCCTCTTCGAGAGTGGGCGCCCGAAGGTGGGCGCGACTTGGGTGTTTGAGTTTTGTCATTCTAACACCGAATGCTTTTTTCCAAACGTCCGCTTCAACTCGCTGTGCATCTAGTGGGTTTGGCACTTCTGATGAGCTCTCCCTTGACCGCGACCGCGCAGGATTTGGCGCGCTATGGCGACCAGAACGCGGCGCGCGCTCCTCAAGAAGGCAATCCCATCATTCCCGGTTTGTTTGCCGACCCAGCGGTTGCCAAGTTTGGCGACACCTTTTACCTATATTCGACGACGGATGGCTTTGGCGGCGAGACCGGGCGGTGGGTGGTGTGGAAGTCGAAGGATTTCGTGCACTGGAGCTTTTCGGGGCAGAGCTTTCCCGAAATTACCGGGCAGGCGAACTGGGCGCCGGGCAAACCCATTTTTCATCGGAATCGCTACTGGATGCCATTCACATGGAAGGGCAGCAACAACTTTCTCGCCGTCGCCGACAAGCCCGAAGGCCCGTTTCAGTTCGCCAACAACAAGCAACCGCTCACGCCCAGCATCGACGCCGAACTGTTCAAGGACGACGATGGGCAGGTGTATCTGATTTCAGGCAATGTCAAACCCGTCATCCACCGCATGAAAGGCGATATGTCGGGCGTGGATGGACCGCCGCTGGCGACGCTTGACTACAACAAGGGCTATATCGAAGGCGCGTTTTTGTTCAAGCGCCGAGGCCTGTACTACGCCGGAGCCGCCAATTTGGGCTACGCCGAGTATCGCAACGTGTACGCGATGAGCCCCAATATCTCTGGGCCATACACCTACCCGACCGACAACATCATTTTGGAGCCACTGCCCGCCGATCAAATCTGGGGGACGGGACACGGACAAGTGCTGAACATCGACGGTAAGGACAACTGGATAATGGTGTATTTGCGCTCGCGCATGGGCGAGCGCGTCGATCCGTATCAAGGCGAGGGCAACGTCAACCGGCAGGTGTGCGCCGAACGATTCTCTTTCAATTCCGACGGCACCATCAAACCCTTTCAACCGACCCGTCAGGGCGTGGGCCTCTTGGCGCGCAGCACCAACTCCGCGCCCAACATCGCGTTGGGTAAAACAGCCAGTGCCTCATCGTCGTTGCCGCTGTACAGAGCCGAGAAAGCGCTCGATGGCGGCTTTGGCACGCGCTGGATTGTTGGGCAACAGGGACAACTCGTTTCGACGGCAGAAACGTTGGACGCCGAGTGGCGTTACACCACTCAAACGCCGCCCAACGGCTGGGCCAACCCCGATTTCGATGACAGCACATGGCAAAAGGGCAAAGCCGGGTTTGGTACGCCCGATACGCCGGGCGCCATCGTGGGCACGCGCTGGGACAGCGGCGACATCTGGATGCGCCGCGAGTTCACCTTGAGCGAAGCCGACTTAAAACAGGAGTTGCAACTGCGCGCCCATCACGACAACGAAGCCGACATCTACCTGAACGGCGTGCGCGCCGCCAATTTGGAAGGCTTCACTAGCACTTACGAAACCATCGAGATAGACGACGCGGCCCGCGCCGCACTGAAAGTGGGCAAAAACGTGATGGTGGTTCACTGCCATCAGGCGGGCGGCGGGCAGTTCATTGATGCCGGAATCACCGGTTCAGCCCCGGCATGGTGGAAAGTCGATTTGGGCCAAACACAGCGTGTGGGGCGCACCGAGATTTCGTTCAACTACCCCACCGAAATCACGCCCTATCTGCTGGAGTGGTCTACCGACGACCAGACGTGGCACACCTACGCCGACCACCGCGAGGACATGAGCTACGAATCGCCCAAAGTCGATAGGCAGCCCATTGCGGCGCGCTATCTGCGCGTTTCATTCCCGCGCGCCACACGCAACCGATTGCCCGCCGGTTTGTGGGAGTTCAAGGCGTTTTCTAGTTATTAGTTTTGAGTTTTCGTTACTCAGGTCTCTGCCAGAACACCGCTGCGAATACAGCGAAGCACACCAGCGTGAAGCGCAACTAAACAATGATAACTAACAATTCCATTGTGATGGCTATTCTTCATATGGGAGCGACTGGCTTCCTGAGTTTGCAGGTTACTCACGCGCCCGTGGTGAGCGGGCCAGAGGGTGTGGCCTATGAAAATTAGATCGTAGACCTGTCGAGCCATTTCGTGAAGACAATGGACAGCAGTACCACCCCGAGGACCATCAGCACTAGGGCAATGTCTTGGTAGGCGCGCTCTTGGATGGCCCAGTAGGTGGACTCTCGCTCGCCACTATAACTGTAGGTACTGGGCCACGCTAAAGAACGTGCTCCCAAGCGCAAGCACATGCCAACAAAAGCAACGCTGACCCCGACACCAAAACCCAAGTTCATTTTTCGATTGGTCATAGAGAGGCTGGCAGTGTATTGTCTTTGTGAAACGCACTTGAACAGGCTCAGCCAATGGCACTTCCAACAGCCCACGAGTCGCGGCGCCGCGACTCGAACGTCGAATACTGCGGCCCGCCCAGGCACTGCCAGTTGGGTTGATAGCCCTCTGGCAAGTGTTTGACAACATTTCCGTTGTGGCATAGTTGCGCGGCGCATTGGCCGAACGCCAAAAGTCCCAACGGGGCTAGCCATCTCATCGCGCGTACTGAGCGAGAAGGCGAGCCTTTGTACGCAAGTGGTTTAAGGAAGCCCCCAAAAGGCACACTAGGCAGCAATGCCCTCTTCCATCACGCGCCTTGATCTGGTTCTCGGTTTCTTGCGCGTTCTCTTTTGGTGGTTGCTCATCCAATCTATTCTGTCTGTATTGTCCTCCAGTTTCAGGGTGTATCCGGCACGGGGACAATCCGCTGGCTTCCATGTCCCCACTTCCCTGGGGACTGTAGCCGAATCAGCACTCCCCCTCCTCGTTCTATGGCTTTTTCCCTCGGCACTAGCTCATGGCGTCTTAGGACCAAGGGAGCGCGATCCAGTGACTTCCCTGCTGGATATACGCCCTCTGATCGGGCGCTGTTTGGGGTTGGCGCTGCTGGCGACTTCGCTCAGTGGAGCGTTGTGGAGTACATTCTTCGTCGTCCACAACCTCGTCACTTTCGGCACCGCTTTGGGTTTTGATGGAAAGAGCTTAGGTTCGAGTGTGGCGGCCACGAGTGCCGTGGCGAACCTTATTCGCTCCACATCAGGCCTTGTTCTGGGCTTCATCCTCGCTTTTAACCCTGCCATCCGAGAGACTCTGCGAACCCAGTAGATTTCCGCGAGCCCTTCGTCCTATACGAAGTAAGGCACTGGAGGTGTGTCGTCATCATCGTCATCGGAGCCGGTAGTGGCTTCGGGAGACTCGATGGCGATGATGAGGTCGATGATGGCTTTGTTGCCTTTGGCTTTGGCGAGATCGAGTGGGGTTTGCCCGTCCTTCTTATGGATGCTGAGGGATGCGCCCGCTTTGATGAGGAGAGTTGCCAGCTTGATGTTGTTGTTATCTATAGCGAGGTGCAAAGCCGTCGTCCCGAATTGCTGTTCTTGGGCGTTCAAATCGGAGTGCGCCACGAAACGCTGCAACGTCTCGTCGTCACACCCCGGCACACCATAGGCCAGAAACATAAGGCTGGTGCGCCCATCTTCTGTTGTAAAGTGGGGGTTGGCGCCCGCCGCCAACGCTGTTTTTACGGCCTCCCAGGCCGTGCTACCCGGGGTCTTTCGTTCGGTGTAGGCGTGGGCAACAGCGTTAAAGAGGGCACGGTCGCGATTCTCAATTGTACTTAGATAGTCGGCGATGTCACCCAGCCCATAGTTCTGCGCCGTTGCAACGGCGTTTTTGCCGTTGGTCGCTGTAACGCCCACATCGGCCCCGGCTTCGACGAGGGTCTTGATAATCTCCAGCTTGCCCGTGCCCGCGATGCTTTTGGCGCAACCGTAAATAAGAGCGGTGCCTTTCGATTGGGAAAGCGCGTTGACGTTGGCCCCAGCCGCCAGCAAAGCGCGCACGTTTTCGAGTTCTCCGGCACTGGCAGCCACCATGAGAGCCGTCAAGCCATCTGTCGTGGCGGCCTCAATTTTGGCGCCCGCTTGCAGAAGGACTTTTATCGACTCTGGGTGGGTATCAACCGAACACAAAATGAGGGGGGTGGCCCCCTGAGCGTTGAGCACTTCGCGGTTGGCGCCCGCAGCGAGAAGCGCCCGCAAAATGTCCAGGTTATAGTTCTCGCCAGCGGCTAACGCCAACACGGGCGATTTGTAGGTGTCGGTGTCTTTGGCGCTAGGGTCGGCCCCTTGCTTCAACAACGCTTGCACCTCAGCGAGGTGCCCCGCTCGTACTTCTTGCACCAGCTTGGCATCGAGGGTATGATCGTAAGTTTTGGTGGCTCCCGCGATTCCAAGACCCAGTCCTAAACCCTGCGCGAAGCTCGAAGCAGGAGCTGCCACGATCAAACCCATCACGGCGCCAAAGGCGATCAGTTGTTTGTATAAACGAGACATGGAGATAGGAAAACGTTGTTATCTTTGGTGACAGTTGAGTATCAATTAAACTTTAAAGCGTTGCTATAGACAGGTATCCGGCGAGATTCATCCGTCGATTAACAGGCCGCTGCATTTTTGGTGGCATTACTGCTTTTACTGTCCCGCGTCAGGTAGAATTGGCCGTTGCCAGCGGCGCAACAGCATCGTCGCGGGGCTTGGACGATGGGCAAAATGAAACCGCCGCGCGCCAGTCCACGCAGTGCGATCTCTTCCCGCCTGTTCGTCGCGTTGATGATGAAATTCCCGTAGAAGTTATCGCTGGCCGGGGAACAGGTGAACACCTGCGTGCTCTTGATGTCGGGGACGTGGCATCCATCCGCTTGTACTTGGCGGTCGCATCCGAAACGTTGTTGCCATGCGCGCACTTCCCCGTTTTCCCACATCTCGCGGAGTGGTTGTCGAAGGGTTGGAGCTTGGCAATAGGTGTGCAACTAAAAATATAGGCTCAACTGTTCGATATTTATCTTTATCTCCTCTCGCTTTGTTCGTGACAATCAGCGAAAATAGAATAGTTACTTTTATGCATCCATTTCCCAAATCCCGAAAAGCTTTCACCCTCATAGAGTTGTTGACTGTTATCGCAATTATCGCTCTTTTGGCCGCCATCCTCTTCCCGACATTTTCGCGCGCCCGCGAGAACGCGCGCGGCACCTCGTGCTCCTCAAACCTGCGCCAGCTGGGCTTGGGTCTCATCCAGTACACCCAAGACTACGACGAGAAGCTCGTTCCCAATGGAGCGGCAGGCTTAATTTGGGCGGAAATACTGCAACCCTACGTTAAAAGCGACCAGGTGTTGCGATGCCCTTCTGCCGATGTTGGTGACCTAGCCCAAACGTACACGACCACTAGTGGGCGCAAAATCAATTACGCCATCGGCAACTTTTACCCTTACGATGCGAACTTTGGACGCACCTTCGAGCAAAACGCGCCCGGTCCCACGCTTTTGGCCGGAGTCGAAGACTCCACCAATACCGTCTTTGCGGCTGACGGCAATAATCCCCAGTTCTGCTGCGACACGATGACCGTCACTAAGGGCACTCGTCCCTTCATCAACGCCAGTCAGGCTTCTCTCATCGCCCGGCACCTCGAAGGTATCAACGTCGTCTTCCTCGACGGCCATGTCAAGCGCATGAACGTGGACCGGCTGTCCGAAAAGAGCGCCGCCGGTAACTATCGCTACTTCACCCGTATCGCGGACTAATTGAAGCAACAAGCCAAAAGAAAACCGCAGAGGAGCGCCTCTGCGGTTTTTCTTCGCCTCAATACCTTAATACCTTCTTTTGCGACTTAGCCTGTGGCAACAAACACCAACCGCCATCGCAACTCCGAGCACAAACAAATAATCGAGCACAACACCTGAGGTCACAAAACCATCAAAGCCGATAATAGAGCCGAAACTGACCTCGTAAAAGGGCAGCGGGAAACCAGCGTTGCCACCGCCGAAGCGAGCCCCATTAAGTGGTAATGCCATTCGCCTCTTGAGCAGCACATAGCTCGCGAGATTGAGCGAAAACAATACGGCTGCTGTGAAGAGGAAGCCCCGGATGAACGAGGGAGAAGGAGGTTTCATCATCAGGTATAACGTGATAGCTTAGAAAGGCCGAGCACGAACTTAGCTGTTGTACTTCAACTGACGCAAATTACGAGGGGCACAGAGTCGGCTGCTATCCACTCGTTGCCCTCGTAATATTCGTAATGAGCATGGTGCCCGCGCTGCGAGTTCAAAGGAAAATCGAAGAAGGACGCAAGCTTCGAAAGATTGTCTCCTGAGCCTTCGGCCAGAAGTTGTCCGGCGTTGAAAAGAGAAACTTTGACAGGCCCTTCAGCTTTAGCGATTATCATCCGCTTCAAGCGAGTGTCGTAGGGCTCAGGGTCAAAATCGGTTTCCCCTTCCACCACCAATGAGGTTGCACTAGAGCCAGCAAAATTCAAGAGCATGAGGCTGATCATGACTAACTCTTGAGCGGTGGCCGATATTTCAATAATTGGGTATGGCTGTTTCGAGTACCGAATCTGCACCCCTTCAGTGTGGCAAGCACAAAGGCGCGATTCACTGTCTGTTATGACGAGAAAATGAACGGCTACAGCACTGATATTTTCATAAGAAAATTACGCGCCATCCCGACCATTCGTTCATACTGAACACAATGAAATGAGTTATTCCTGACACCTCGCTCCGTCCGCATGATGAGCGCAGGGCCGATAGTGCAGCACGTCGTACCCAACCCCAAGGCAACCTCATTGGCTCAGTGGGCGTTTGTCTTAATCTTTTCTCATAATTGGAAAAGTAGGCTCAAAGGATTCATGAAACAGCGGTGGTCGATTTTACGGGAAGCCGTGACGGGTTCGTCGCGCGACTTCACCAGCGGTTCGCTCGGACTGGCTTTCTTCTTATTGGCGGTGACGATGCTTCTGGAGATGATCATGGAAAGCATCTTCGCCATCGTGGACATCTTCTTCGTCGCCAAGCAGGGGGCTGATGCCGTGGCGGTCGTGGGCCTCACCGAGTCGATGCTGGCGTTTGTGTTCGCTATTTCCATTGGTCTGAGCGTCAGTGCAACGGCAACTGTCGCGAGGCGCTACGGCGAAGGCGACCTCGACGGAGCCGCTCATTCGGCGGCGCAAGCGATTTACATGGGAATTGCCGCGTCGGTTGTGATGAGCGTGTTGGGGCTCGCTTTCGCGCCCATATTCCTCAATGCGCTGGGCGCCAGCCCCGAAGTTGTTGCGCTAGGAACTCCCTTCACACGCATCATGCTCGGCTTTAACGGCGTGATCGTGTTCCTGTTTTTGCTGAACGCCATCTTTCGCGGCGCGGGCGATCCGTCGGTTTCGATGCGCGTGCTGTTTTGGGCGAACCTGCTCAACATCTTTCTCGCGCCGTGCTTCATCTTTGGTCCCGACATCTTCTCTGTGCTGCACCTCACCCCGCCGAGTTGGCTTTTGAATGTGTGGCCCTTCCCTCATTTGGGCGTGACCGGAGCGGCGGTGGGCACCACCATTGGGCGCGGCGTGGGCGTGCTGATAGCGGTTTCGCATCTGGTGCGCCCGGGCGGGCGCATTACGTTGCACCGCAAACACTGGAAGCTCGATAAGGGGCTACTGGTGAACCAGATTAAGATCGCGGCTCCCGCCATTTTGCAGTTCGCCATCGGTACCGCCAGTTGGAGCGCCCTTGTGCGCGTAGTGGCTGGGTTTGGCAGTGAAGCGATTGCGGGCTATGTGATTGGTTTGCGGGTCATTATGTTTGTGCTGTTACCTGCAGTGGGAATGAGCAACGCGTCCTCGACTCTTGTGGGGCAAAACCTGGGGGCGGGCAAACCCGACCGCGCCGAAGCCGCCGTGTGGCGGGCCGCTTATATCAACGCTTTGTTGCTGGGGATGGGGGGCCTTATTTTGCTGCTTTTCTCGCGGCCCATTGTGGGCGCGTTCACTGCGGAGCCAGCCGTACTCGCGTTCGGCACCACGACCTTGCACACCGTGTCTTACGGCTTTTTGTTCTACGCTTTTGGCATGGTGCTCGAATCGTCGTTCAACGGCGCGGGCGACACCTGGACACCGACTTTCCTCAACCTGTTCGTGTTCTGGGTCGTCGAAATCCCGCTCGCCTACCTGCTTTCCTATCACTTCAAGCTGGGGCCAGCGGGCGTGCCATGGGCCATCACCATCGCCTTTTCGCTCCTGGCTGTGTGCAGCGCCATCATCTTCAAGCGCGGCAAGTGGAAAGAGAAAAAGGTATAGACGACATCGTACAAGATCAACCCAAACAGCCTGCTTCACTTCAATCAGGCTGTTTTTCTACATGCCGAACGTGCCGACATGTTCGAGGTGAACGAGTGCGTCTTTGTCGCGTTTGAGAGTTTTTGCGCTCGCGAAGGGAAGCGCCATCAACGCGGCAGTCGTGGTCGTGAAGCTCAGAATTTCGAGGAGAAAGATTTTCATAGCGTGTTCTGATTTCTATATTCCACGAAGTTCGCCCTCTGCTGTGAAGCCGCTTATGCTGTGAGCATCTTCACTTTCCAGGCGAAAAGGGGCGCAGATTCATCTGAATCTGCGCCCCTTTTCTACACAATCACGTCCGCCTTTAGCTCATCTTCGAGAAGTAGTTCAGGCGCGAGTTGATGGCGTCCCAGTTGACGACGTTCCACCAGGCTTTTAGGTAGGCAGCGCGCTTGTTCTGGTAGGTCAGGTAGTAGGCGTGCTCCCAAACGTCGTTGCCCATGATGGGGAACATGCCCATCATGAGGGGGTTGTCTTGGTTGGGGGTGCTGATGATTTTCATCTGGCCTTTGTCGGAAACCAACCAGACCCAGCCCGAACCGAAACGCTTTTCGCCCGCCTCGTTGAATTTCTTCTTGAAGTTGTCGAACGAACCGAAGTTGGTGCGAATCGCGGCAGCAATGTCGCCGGTGGGAGCGCCGCCACCTTTGGGACTCATGATTTCCCAGAACATGGTGTGATTCACGTGACCGCCGCCGTTGTTGCGTACTGCCGTGCGCACGCTTTCGGGCACAGCGTTCAAGTTCTGAATGAGGGTTTGCGGCGATTTGCCAGCGAGAGAGGGGGTGGCGCTGACGGCCGCGTTGAGCTTGTCCACATACGCCTGATGGTGCTTGTCGTGGTGAATGCGCATGGTCATCTCACTAATAGTGGGAGCGAGCGAGCCATAAGCGTAGGGCAAAGGCGGCAACTTGAACGGGCCAGCAGGGGCGGCCTGAGCCAAAGGCAGGTCCGAGACCACGCGGCTCAGAGCCAGCGCCGCCGGAGCGGCAACGGCCCACTGCAACAAGCTGCGGCGAGTAATGCGAGTTTCTTCTTTGGATTCGGGACAAAAGCTCATAGTAAATTCCTGGGTTCAGGATGAAGCTTTCGTGTGCGAAACCGGGGCCACTGCGCTTTTTCCCGACACATCTCTTCTTAAGCGCGGATTTAGTTTTGTTGGTTGTGATGGGCGCGGTAGGGCGAATTTCATGTACGATTTCAGACAGAACCCTTCAAAATGGTCCAGCTGAAATATCCTCCTCGACATCGCCAGCGAAAATACCCTTCACGGCGTACCCTATCCATCACATCGGCAGCGTTTCTCATCCTGGCAACGGGGGAAATTTACCAGGCGTTTTATCCTCCTCTACCCTCGTATCTAGTGAAGAGAGTACCGCTGGGTAGTTCGGTCGAAGTGAGCCGACGTTTTCATCCCATTTTGTGGGGTTCCAAATACTACTGCCGCATCCATTCGCCGCTTTCGGCCCGACAAACGGCGAACTACATCCAAAAGTCCCCCAATCTTTCCGTCGGCACATCCTACGGATTTGGCAAAAGCATGAACGGCTGGGGTTTAATTCGTGCGGGGAATTTTTATGATGTCCCTTATGACCCCATCGAAGTTTCTGGGGAAGGGACAGAAATACACCCACGAATGATCGTATGGCCGGAAGAGAACGGCAGCACAATCGAGTTCTATTACGAGACGAATTTCTAGAACGCGAAAACCGCTTCGCGAACGGGGGGAGAGGAGCGCGCGATTAGTCGTCGCTGATGGTAAAGGCCGTCATCACCTGATCGGAGCCGATGGTTTTGGTGCGCGCGAGGGCGTCCAATTTCACGGATTTGACGTGACCGTCGCAGTAGAGGACAACCGTTGTGTCCATGTGCCTCTCGACGGTCTGCTCAAGGGTGCGTGGCGGCCCGTTGACAATGGAAGGGTTACCAGCGGGGCTGGGCCACTGGGTCTCGAAGTTACCAGCGCCATCAGTGGCGAGAACAGTCGTCGCGGGCGCTTCGATGGCCGCAAGAGCGGAGTAGGCAGCCCCCTCGTAAGCGTCGTTGCCAGCATAGTACGCAGCGCTGATGCAGTAACTGCCGTAGTTGGTGCCGCTACGGAATTTGTACGCCCCCCAGGGTGAGGCGAATGTTTGGCTAGGACAGTTGAAGACCTGCTCGCTTTTGACGTAGGGGTTGATGGAATCCATCCACTTGTAATTCGTCGTGGCCGTGGAGGGTCCATTGGTGGGGCCGCGCCAGGCATCGACCATGCGCTCATCGTAATCTTGGCCATATTGCAAGATGCCTAAACCAATTTGCTTGAGGTTGCTTTGGCAAGAAGCACGGCGCGCATTTTCCCTCGCACGGGCGAAAACAGGAAATAGAATCGCTGCCAAAATGGCGATAATCGCGATAACTACCAGCAATTCGATAAGAGTGAAACCTTTTGAGAAACGGGATGAAGTCATGGGAACTTCCTTAGGGCCAAACACTCGCTTAGTGTATCTTAATCGTAACTATCTTAGGCGCTTATCTT
>Ga0068627_1000277_pt1 | contig 11091 bp, 13 predicted proteins | sample InSIn1gowninarea_FD_77430 | JGI IMG/M metagenome (GOLD analysis project Ga0068627, IMG submission 77430) | Clean room microbial communities from NASA Spacecraft Assembly Facility at Jet Propulsion Laboratory, Pasadena, California, USA -... ... | reverse complement strand
GTATTCGCCCGTAGGGTCAACATCTGTACCATGTGGTGACTTGGGGCAGGGTATCATATAAGCAACACCAGGAGCATCTTTCAGGTCTAAAGTTGTAACCTGATTTTCAATGTTTGAAGTAGCAGAGTGAGTAATATCACTGTATTTATTATGAGCATATTTTACAGATTCCTTTTTGCCTTTACCTTGTGCAATATATTCTTCTGCTTTTTTCCAGTTAATCGCCATTATAAAGTCCTTATCTTTCTGAGAAGCATTGACTTCAAGAAGTGTATTTGCTTGTTCGGAGTTATAGCAGCTAAAGAAAAACCAGCCATGACTTCTGTCTTTGCCGGCACGGCTTAGGTCAAAATTTACACCCGGAGTTTTAAGCTGAAAAGCAATGCTCATGTTTCTAAAGGCGAGAAAGAGGCTAAAGTCATACGCGAAGGAAATAAGGTGCACGTATATATGACCGCAATACGTTCCCACCTGGCGCCGGATAACATAGAAGGTGTAAAAATGGGTGATGAAGTGTATTTCCATGTTACGAACCTTGAGCAGGATTGGGATATTCCTCATGGGTTTGCTATAAAAGGAGCTAACAATGCAGAACTGATCATACTGCCAGGAGAAACGCAAACCTTAAAGTGGACACCTGACAGGGTAGGAATGTTCCCGATGTATTGCACGGATTTTTGTAGCGCACTGCACCAGGAGATGCAAGGTTATGTCAGGGTTTCTCCGTCAGGATCAAACGTCCCAATAACATTTTCTTTAGGTACAAATAATGGAGAACAAGCAACTCCTTCCGGAGGTGCTGGCGGTGGTCCTGTGAAGACACGTAGATAGCATTTTAAGTATTAATCGTAAATGGTAGAAAGGAAAGGTTCCATTTCTCCATCCATTCTTCACCATACACCTATTCTTTTTTTTGGATCCAAGAATTAGGATGCCTGTAAGCTTTTGTTGCGTCGCACTCTTGTACAATGGCAATGACCGCAACTGAATTATGAAAATATGTTGCAGTTGAAGCAAGTTTGAGACATAAATAGTCTATATCATGAAAGACACTTATAAATGGTCTAGAATATTGGTAGCGCTTGCGGCACTAATGCTAGCTGGCGCGCTACTTTTTCCTATATGGCGCATCGAATTAAGTGCACCACAATATCCGGAAGGGTTAGTTTTACAGATTGGAGCCAAGGGTTTAACAGGTAATGTTGATGTAGTGAACGGTCTTAACCACTACATAGGAATGAAAACAATCCATTCGGAGGATTTTATCGAATTCATACTGCTTCCCTATATTATTGGTTGTCTCGTCATATTTGGATTTATAGTGGCATTTGTAAATAAGAAAAAACTATACTACACTTACATAGCCATCTTCATGTTATTTGCAGTAGTAGCAATGGTGGATTTTTATGTTTGGGAATACAACTATGGACATAATCTCGACCCAACTGCTCCCATCAGGGTTCCGGGAATGTCATACCAACCGCCATTGATTGGGTATAAACAACTTTTAAATTTTGGCGCGTATTCCATACCTGATGTGGGAGGGTTATTGTTTATCGGTGCAGGCCTTACACTCTTTATTGCTTTCCTGCTTATTCTTCAACCCAAGTGGTTAACGTTTAGAAAAAAGTCGGTCGTAGTAACTGTTTTAATATTGTTTACAATGCAATCATGTGCAGGTGGACCTCAACCTATTAAATATGGAAGAGATGCTTGCGACTTTTGCAAAATGACAATTATGCAAAGAAAGTTTGCAAATGAATGGGTAACCGATAAAGGAAAAGTGTTTCGTTTTGATGACGTCCACTGTTTATTCAGTTTTAGAAAAAATAACAAAAGCAATGGGACAGTATATATGAATGACTTTACAGCGAAAAAGGAACTTGTAAAAGCTGGCGAAATGTTTTTTGTAATGAGCGACGAAATAAAAGCCCCGATGGGTGGTCATATCGCTGCCTTTGCTGATAAGTCTTCCGCTGAGGAATTTGCTAGGAGAAATAATGTCATAGAATTGGCGTGGCGGCAAGTTGAGCGTGAAATGCTAAAATAAAAGAAGTAAAGAGCTATCTATTATTAAAAGTAGGAACGACTTACCCATTCGATACGTGGACAATAACAGTTTAATAAGCTAAGGCAGGTGTTTGAATCCTGGCCGTTTTGATGACGCAAAGTTTTGGGAAATCTAATGTTTGATAAACATACGAGGACACTTCCTCTGCTAGCGAAAGGTAATTGGAGGTTGAGATTTTAAATTTCAGTAGAGAGCTACCGCACACGAGTGCGACGCAACAATGACGCTAAAAGAACCAATGTTAGTTCCAAAAGATAAAAATTGAAAGTAACGCTCACAATATTCCTTTTGACAATGCAACTATTTGCAGCAGCATCAATACTTGAAGTTGGCGTCGAAAAAAGCTTTAGGACGATTAAAAGTGCCGTGCTTGCAGCAAAAGATGGAGACATTATTTTTATTAACAAGGGTGTTTATGCTGAAGGAGAGATTTTAATTAAAAAATCAATAGCACTCAGGGGAATTGGTTATCCCGTAATTGATGGAAGAAATAAATCACAGGTAATAAGGGTGGAGGCAAATGCAGTTGCGCTGGAAGGATTGGATGTACGAAACGCCGGCTATTCAAGTTCCTACGACTGGGCGGCTATAAAGGTGGTTAACAGCAGGGACGTAATTATTCGAAATAACCTGTTGTCTAACAATTCTGCAGGCGTTTATTTCCAAAACACAAGCTATAGTGAGATAACCGGAAATGAGGTACGCGGCAATGCAACAGATGAAATGGAATCAGGCAATGCGATTCATTGCTGGAAAAGCAACAACTTGCGTATTCAGAACAACACCCTTACGAAGCACCGTGACGGTCTCTATTTCGAATTTGTATCAGCTTCCTTGATACAAAATAATACTAGCTTCAGAAATCTTCGTTATGGCATTCACTTTATGTTTTCAAACGATGATACTTACATCCGTAACACGTTTCGTCTTAATGGCTCAGGAGTAGCAGTAATGTTCTCCAAAAACCTTGTCATGCGGTCGAACCTTTTCGAAGAAAACTGGGGAAGCGCAGCCTATGGAATTTTACTAAAAGAAATCCAGGGAGGATCAGTTGAAAATAATACTTTCCTAAGAAATACGGTGGGTATTTATATGGAAGGTACCAGCAAAATAATAGTATCTAAGAACACGTTTCAATCCAACGGTTGGGGTATGCGTGTGCAGTCGAGCTGCGAAGGAAATACGATTACCCAAAATAATTATTTTGGTAACACATTCGATGTCGGTACAAACGGTACGATGCAACTAAACAGGTTTAATGCAAACTATTGGGACAAATACGAAGGTTACGATCTAAACAAGGATGGCATTGGTGATGTGCAATATTATCCCGTTAGCCTATACAGTATGATTGTGGAGAAAATGCCTTCTACCGCTCTCTTACTAAGAAGTTTTTTGGTAAGCATAATGGATAAAGCGGAAAGGTTAATTCCTAGTATGACACCGGTGGAATTGAAAGATGATAGACCATTAATGAGGCCATTGGCACTATGATACTTGCAACAAATGTGACGAAAAAGTTTGGAAAGCTGACAGCTCTGGATTCTATAAATGTGTCATGCAACAAAGGAGAAAGTATTGCTTTAATTGGACCTAATGGCTCAGGTAAAACTACGTTTATAAAATGTTTGCTTGGTATGGTGGTACCTGATAGCGGTTTTATAACATTCGATAGGCAAAACATTAAACACGACTGGAAGTATAGAAGTAGAATTGGTTACATGCCCCAAATTGGGCGTTTTCCAGAAAATATGACGATAGCACAGGTGTTAGATATGATGAAGGACTTGCGAAAGAGGTTTAAAACCGGGTTTGATGAAGAACTCATTGGTGCGTTTGGTTTAGACGCAATAATGGATAAGCGTATGCGGACCCTTTCAGGAGGTACACGCCAAAAAGTCGGAGCAAGCCTTGCCTTTATGTTTCAACCAGATGTGTTGATACTGGATGAACCTACTGCAGGTTTGGACCCAGTTTCGACAGAAATATTAAAATCAAAAATTGTCAAAGAAAAAGAGGCCGGTAAACTGATCATGATCACCTCTCATGTGCTGAGCGACTTAGATGAAATTATCACACAGATAATTTATATGCAGGATGGGAAATTGAAATTCCATAAGTCGTTCGAGCAGTTAAAAGAGGAGACGGGAGAATTGCAATTATCTAAGGCAATCGCCCGTATAATGAAAAATAATTAAGATGAAAAAGCTGATTAAATATGTGATGATAGACATCCTTAGAAACAAAGTTATATTAGGCTACACACTGTTTCTTTTGGCTGTCTCTTTCAGCGTATTCAATTTGGAAGACAATACCTCGAAGGGATTATTGAGCCTTTTGAATATTGTTCTGATAATTGTTCCTTTACTTAGTTCAATTTTTTCAACGATTTATGTCTATAATTCCTCGGAATTTATTGAACTGCTGGTATCACAACCTGTGAAAAGAACAACCCTAATCAGTAGTATTAGCGCGGGACTTACCTCGTCATTGATGTTTGCAGTGTTAGTTGGTATAGGCCTTCCTGTTCTGCTATACGACCGTTCGGATGTCGGTTTTATCGTTGTACTGGCCGCAACGTTGCTAACCTTTGTATTTGTTGCATTAGCAATGCTTTCAAGTGTTATAACGAGAGATAAGGCAAAAGGAATTGGAGTTTCTCTTTTATTGTGGTTCTATTTTGCTGTCATATTCGATGGATTGATTTTGTTCATCCTTTTTCAATTTGCTGATTATCCTTTAGAAAAATTATCCATTGGTTTAACAGCTTTCAATCCTATAGATTTATGCAGGATTCTTGTATTGCTTAGAATGGATATTTCGGTAATGATGGGGTACACAGGCGCTGTATTTAAAGAGTTTTTTGAAGGAATTACCGGATATCTTTTTATCGGTACAGTTTTGATTGCATGGGTATGTATACCTATAATCCTGGCAGTAAGAAAATTTATGAAAAAAGATTTGTAACATTTCAATTTGGGGGAGATGAAGAAGAAAATTGAAAAGGTTGAAGACGTTCAATTGCTTGTTCGTTCATTTTACAATAAGGTTTTACAGGATGAACTACTTAGCTCGTTCTTTTCGTACGTAAGAACGGATCATTGGGAGAAACATCTCGAACTGTTGGATAGTTTTTGGTATAACGTTCTTTTCTATACTGGTGGCTATACTGGTAATCCCTTACAAACCCATTTATCTATGCACCGCTTTAAATCGTTGAAGCACGAAGACTTTGACAGGTGGCTGAAGCTTTTTAACGAGACCGTGGACGAATTGTTTATCGGGAAAAAGGCGGAGTTGGCAAAGCAAAGAGCTGTTTCGATTGCAACTGTGATGAGGATGAAGATACTTAATACGGGTGAAAGCGGAAGTTTATAAGATTTGCCCGGGTAATTAATGGCAAGACAACAAATATCTATTCAACTAATAACAAAAATGAGATTATGAAGAAGCTAATTTTTATCATAGTTGCAATTGTTGGTCTAACAGCTTGCAATGATAATAATGAAAATGCCGAGAACAATAAGCAACCGAACAAAGTACATCCGGTATCTGAAACAATTCCAGATAGTCTAAAGCTTGAGGGTGATTCCACGATGGTACCTGATCTTACTCCTGGAAACGGTTCGGCAGGCACAAATGATGATTCTGCTAAAAGCAGATAGACGAAATTAGCCGTTATAACCGGGAATAGTAGTTACACAAAGCCTGATAATTTGAATAAACCTGGTGATTTTGCTTGTGAAGACTCTTTGCAAATTTAGATATTAACTGCAGGTCTGAGATAAAGCATATCTACCTCCTGCCGCATATCGAGCACTTTAAATCCGTTCTGTTGCATTATCGTCTTCGACTTATGAGTCTTTTTTCAGCAAGCTCGATTGGTGATAAATCAAAAGCAATGCTGTTAACGTTATGCACCGATTCGTCCATTGAAAAACTGGCGGTATCTTTTTAAATCAACGACGATAACTGTAACATAGCTGGTTCAAGCAATGATTTTGCTGATAACCTGACCTTCATTTTGGAAGTAGCTAGATTCTATCAGCAAGGAACTACCCTGGGCCTCAAGCCCGTATCTGCACTGGCTTTTGATAATTCAAACAGAGCTTTTCAACACTGTACATCCGCTTTTGAAGTTGATAAAAAGGCACTTCTTTGCGGCAAGTTCAGATATTATTCAGCAACAACGCAGCAAGCGCAAACAGGAAAGTGAGAGACAGCTTAGCTTTTCCGGTTCAATAAATTAAATTTGTGCTTGTGTTGACTCTGACAAAAGCAAGAGTTGATTCTGAAAGACCACAACCCTCTTTTATAATTTATGGGTAAGAAAAAGTTAGTTTTTACTATTCCTCATACAATTAATGCGGTAGTCTGTCCCTAAAGTAACCATAAGTCCATGTACCTGCAATTGCGCTTAAAATAACAACTGCAACTACAAACGCACCTGTACCTATTTGAGCAAAAAGAGGTCCGGGACAAGCGCCTGTTAAAGCCCATCCAAAGCCGAAGATTATTCCGCCTATAATTTGACCTTTGTTAAACTTTTTAGGAGTGAAAATGATAGGTTCGCCATAGATCGTCTTAACCTTCAACTTTTTAATCAGGGCAACTGACATCATTCCAACTACCACCGCTGTACCTATTACACCATACATTTGAAAACTTTGCAACCGGAACATTTCCTGTATTCTAAACCATGAAATCACTTCAGCCTTTACGAATACAATTCCGAATACAATACCTATTACAGCGTATTTTAAATTATACCACCAGGGGTGTTGCTTTTGAGATTCATTCACACACATCGTATCCGAGGAACGCACTTCAAAACCTGTATCGGCAACACCCGCTGCTGTCTTTACGACAGTGGCAGTATAACTGGGGGACTTCTTATTTATAATTTTCTCCATTTTTATTTTCTCCATCGTTGTATTTTATAGGTTTAGTATGAATGGCATTAATAGGTTCGCCATAATAAAACCGCCAGCCATAAAGCTTATGGTAGCTAATAATGAGGGAACTTGTAAATCACTCAATCCCATAATAGAATGTCCACTGGTACAGCCACCTGCATATCGTGAGCCTAACCCAACTAAAAAACCACCACCTACTAACATGATAAATCCACGCAGCGTAAATAGCGATCCAAAAGAAAATAGTTGCTTTGGAACCATGCTGCTGTAATCATTAATTCCATAACCTGAAAGCTCTGCTGCCAACTTCGGATTTACCTCAATAGGAGCGGTATTGCTTAACAGGGTAACTGCTATAACAGCACCTATTAATATCCCACCTATGAAAAAGAAATTCCACATCTCTTTTTTCCATTCGTACTTAAAGAACTTAATATTTGCCGGAAAACATGCAGCACATACATGTAGAAGGTTGGCGGAAATGCCAAAGTGTTTGTTACCCAATATTAGTAAAGCGGGTACTATCAAGCCAATGATAGCACCTGCTACATACCACGACCAGGGCTGTTTTAATAATTCCATCATCGCTTTTAATATTTTGTTCGGCGAAGTTGTTTTAATCAAAGTATATGAAGTGTGACCTTTATCACATTGCCTTTATTTTACTACAGTCTTATTATTTAACAAACCGATCTACCACATTTAGAACCTGGGGTACAAGTAAGTGACACAACGATGTTGCTATATAAATCGGCAGTTAGTAACTAAAAGACTTATACCTTTTTCATTGTTGTTGGGCAAACAAAATCACTTGTTTTAATCTGTCCGTTATCCTTAATAGCTTTAAAGCCTCCGCTGATGTCTATCAAATTATCAAACCCTCTTGCTTTCAAAACAGAGTTGAAGATCATTGACCGATAGCCGCCCACACAATGCACGTAGTAGGTTTTGTTCTTATCCAAAGCAGCCATACTGTCGTTTAAATTATCAAGCGGGAGATTGATTGCGCCGTCAATATGTTCGCCTAGATACTCGCTTTCTTTTCTTACGTCGATAATGTTTGCCTCGCCTTTATTTACTGCATCGGCAAGTTCATCTGCTGTAACCGTTTTTATGGTATCTATTTCTTTATCACTCCTTATCCATGCTTCAAAACCACCTTTCAAATAGCCGAGGGTATAATCATATCCGACCCTGGCTAACCTGGTAATCGCTTCTTCCTCCCGGCCTTCATCGGCTATGATTAAAAGCCTTTGTTTTATGTGCGGAATTAATGAGCCTACCCACGGAGCAAAGCTTCCGTCGAGACTAATGTTTATTGAGTTAGGAACAAAGCCTTTGGCAAATATTTCCGGTGCTCTTGTATCAAGCATTAACGCATCCGTTTCGTTTGCTGCGGCTTCAAAGGCTGCAGGAGAAAGGGCATGATTGCCACGTTCCATCACTTCATCAATGCTTTCATATCCTTCTTTGTTCATTATTACGTTTAAAGGAAAATAAGCAGGTGGTGTGGTGAGCCCGGATGTAACTTCTTTAATAAATTCTTCCTTGGTCATGTTGGCCCTTAACGCATAATTTGTTTGCTTCTGGTGGCCCAGCGTATCTGTAGTTTCTTTACTCATGTTCTTACCACATGCACTACCGGCGCCGTGAGCAGGGTAGACAATAATGTCATCAGCCAGAGGCATTATCTTGTTTCGTAAGCTGTCATATAAAGTAGCAGCCAAATCTTCCTTTGTTAAAACACCTGCTTTTTGAGCCAGGTCGGGACGACCAACATCGCCAATAAAAAGTGTATCGCCGCTAAACAAAGCAATGGGTTTTCCGTCTTCATCTTTCAACAAATAACTGGTACTTTCCATTGTGTGTCCCGGTGTATGCAATACTTTAAAAGTTACTTTGCCCACTTTGAATTCCTGGCCGTCTTTTGCAACAATCGCTTCGAATGAAGTGACTGCATTCGGACCATAAACGATAGGCTCACCGGTCTTTTTAGAAAGGTCCATATGACCGGAGACGAAGTCGGCATGAAAGTGCGTTTCGAACACAAACTTAATTCTTGCATTGTCTTTCTCTGCCTTTTCAATGTAAGGCTCTACTTCACGTAGCGGGTCAATTACCACTGCCTCACCTTCGCTTTCAATGTAGTAAGCACCTTGAGCCAAACAACCTGTATATATCTGTTCTATTTTCATTTTATTTAATTTAATGTCGTAAATTTCGTTTAGATAACTTTTTTTGTTAGTGACATTTGTCACGTACATCTCATGCTGTTTATAGTTTTTGTTTTCTTTGATACATCATTTACTTTTTATGATACCAGCATCGGTTTTGCATAGCCTCCCCGTTGCGTCGCAATCACTTTATCAGCAAACCTCTTGGCATCTTTTTCCATTTTAAGACGTCTCATTTCGTCCTTTTAACTAAAACATATTTCTTTAGTAAGAATGTATATTCCCATAATTAATACAAACCAACCGAAGCCTTTTCTTAATTTATTTCCTGATATTTTTTTCGCTATTAGTCCACCTATAAAAGTGCCTGCTATAGCAATTGTGGTTATCTTAATAAGGAAAAACCAATTCATGGTAAAGTGGCCCAAATCGCCTGTAAACCCTATCAATGAATTTAAGGCGATAATTAACAATGAAGTTCCTACGGCTTCTTTCATAGGAAGTTTTAAAAGCAACACCAGGGTTGGTATCAGCAAAAAACCGCCGCCTGCACCTAAAAGACCTGTTGCAATACCAATGGCAATCCCATAGAAAGACAGTTCGGGAAGATTAATTCTTTCGGGGACAGCCGTTACATTTTCGTTGTCGGTCTTTGCTTTAGCCGCTACCTTTTGTTTGCTGTTGTTAATCATTGACACTGAAGCAGCAACCATTAATATGGCAAAGAGTACCATTGTAACAATTGCCTCCGTAATGTCCAAGCCCGCAATGGTAGCAATGTGATCCGGAATTAAGGGGATTAAGAACTTTCTTGTAAGAAAAACAGTGGCTATAGATGATAGGCCAAACAGCAAAGCTGTTTTTATGCGAACCAGTCCTTTCACGTAGTTGTTGAAAGCGCCTACCAGGCTGGTAGAACCTACCACAAACAAAGAATAGGAGGTTGATAAAACCGGGTTTATGCCAAACAGGTAAACGAGTACAGGTACGGTTAAAATAGAACCGCCTCCACCTATTAATCCAAGTGATATTCCAATAAACAACGCTGCTATATATCCCATCATTTCCATAATCATATTGCAAATTTGAAGTAGTTGCAGTAGGGTTATGGTGATTTATGTCACACAGCTCGTCTTACCTTTAGAAGGTTACATTATTATTTTTTTAGCCATTGAATAGAATTTCTATGTATAATAAGCCAATTCTGAGCTTCCATCCTTTTTAGTAAACGGCTTATAACTTCTCTGGAGGAGTTGAGGTCTGCAGCGATTTCATTGTGTGTGATTTTTAGGTTTGCACCTAATTTTTCTACCTGTTTCTTCAAATAAAATTCAAGCCTTTCGTCCATGCTGTTAAAAGCGATGGCATCAATAGTTTTCAAAAGTTCATCGAAGCGGCTACGGTAAGATGTAATCACAAACTGGTACCAGCTTTTGTACTTGCTCATCCATTGATCCATAAACGTAAGAGGGATGGATAAAATAGTAGCATCGGTAAGGGCTTTGGCCAACACTTCACTTGTTTCATGCTTTGCTGCACACACCATAGAGAGTGAACAAGCCTGGCCGGCATCAAGGTGATAAATAAAAAACTCGTTACCTTCGTCATCCTCCCGGTACAGTTTTATTAGACCCTCAATAACTAACATTGTTGACCGTATGGTTTGCCCAACTCTTAACAGCGTTTCACCTGCTTTCAATTGTTTAATGGTTCCGTGTTTACTTATTTCTTCCAAAAGTGCATCCTCAAGCGTGGGAAAGAGTAGTTTTAATGTAGCTACGTCCATAAACTGCAAGTTATTTTATAGTTGTAAATGTTGTGTGACAAAGGTCACATTCAATTTGGTCGAAAATCCGCGGAATTTAATAGTTACGGTTTTAGAATACCCTTTATTGCTGTCTTGTAGCCAATAATAGAATGCCTAATTCGG
>Ga0068627_1000276_pt1 | contig 11097 bp, 11 predicted proteins | sample InSIn1gowninarea_FD_77430 | JGI IMG/M metagenome (GOLD analysis project Ga0068627, IMG submission 77430) | Clean room microbial communities from NASA Spacecraft Assembly Facility at Jet Propulsion Laboratory, Pasadena, California, USA -... ... | reverse complement strand
GTGACTAAATTCTGTTCTTTTGTTAAACCATTATAATATTACTCTGTGTATTTTCTGCTATATCAGATAGCCGATATATTCAGGTGAATATTGAAGAAATCTGTTATATTTCTTCATTCTTCTTTCATTATTCTCAGTTTTCAGATATGAAACATATAGACATGGCCCATACTACATCTTAAATCCCTAGGGAGGCAGTCAAGACCTTTCGCATGGAACTGTAGACTCTCTCTCTCTCTCTATATATATATATACTGATTTCTTCATACCACCTCAAGATAGTCAAAATTTGCTCAATGGACCATTCAGTTTCACCTTAGGTATACTTAGGATTAGTTTATTTAAAAACAGGGATTTCGAATTGAAGTACAGAAGCACAAAACTGCATGTATGACCTTATACCGTGCATAATTTAGGAAATATTGTGTATACTTTACAGCACATGACACTAAGATTAAGGAATAGAAGTCATTTCCAAATACATCTAATCAGTAGATCGTAAAACTCCAATTTGGTCTAGTACACACTTCTATGCCCTTTATATATGATATTTTACACTTCTTTTAAATTGTAAGAGCTGGGTTTCCAATTAATGGTAAGTTCACACTAAGAAATAATCATGTCTATAAATAGAAGTAAAATATCGAAGCCATCACAGTGATTCTTACAATACAAAACTGAGTCTTATTTTAAGAGAGTCTGGTACAAAGAATGAGGAGTAGGTACTTATCAGTTTTAGCAAAAGCAATTCACCTCAAGCAAAATAAGGATAATAAATGATGTCCCCATAAGAATTTCTACAATAGTTTTAAAGTTCAGCTCGCTGACAGTTGCATTTAGCGCATTCATCAAAGAAGCCCTTTAGTGCTGGAACAATAGGTGATACATCGATATCATACCATGGCATCGGCATACATTGGTTCGTTTGGACCAAGTTTATAAAGCTCGCCTAAGATACTTGGACATGCACTTTTCAATTTTTAAACTCCTCTTTATAGTCATGAGCAAAATGCTTTTTCAAAAGTAGCTCAAACAACAGGAGCCTTTCACAAGCAATTTCAATCAATAAGCCTTACACAGGAAATTCAGTCAACAATAAAATGCCTTAGACAAATAGTTTCAATCATTAAGGCCATCCTTACAAAATTTCAAACAACAAAATCAAGCTTTTCACGTGCAATTTCACAGAACTAGATAATTCCTAAATGCTGCAAACTGATCATTCCATGCAACAATTTTGTCAAACCAAATAATACATTAAAAATCATATCAACTTTATTATCGTATCTGGTCATATTGGGATAACATCATTTATTGCCTATCACCGCAAGTTTGGTTACTCAAACTTATTTTTGACTGTTGTTGATGTGGAAGCATTCATGACAAGTCAAAGTACGAATGAGAACAGCACACACCATGGAGAATTCAAACAAGATCAGAATGAAGCATGGATGTAAGGCAAAGTGAAATAGCATGGGCACAGAAGAGCATGCTTGTGCACAACAGCTTGGAGCACTGAGGAGTAGCACACAATCAGAGGAAAAAGGCACACTAGAGAGATAGACCAAGTAGATGAAGAAAAGTGCAAAGGGTGGATTCAGGCAAGAAGATAAGTCAATAGGATAAGTGTGGAGACAAAATAAAGCATGCAACGGTGTGGTCCAGACATGAAGAATAGTGCGAGAATGAGCGCATGGATTGGCACCAAGAGAGATGGACAAAGTAGATGAAGGTGCAAAAGATGGAATTAGGCAATAAGATAAGTCAACATGATAAGTGTGGAGACAAAACCAAGCCTGCAAAACTAGTGCGGTCTGGAGATGAATAGTGCTAGAATGAGCACATGGCTTGGCACTGAGTGGAAACAGCACAAAAGAAAGATGAAATGATATGTGCTAAATGGATGGATTCAAACAATGAGACACAAAATATGAACAGGCAACAAGGAAGACAAAAATCTCAGGACAATTCCCTACGCTCCCTAACCGATTCATGTTGCTACCATACCACAGGAGAAGAAATTCGAAATTGCTTGTGGCAAGAAGCTTGAGAAAGCTTAGTAGATAGTAGAATTATTTTTCTTTTCAGTTAACGATATAGATTCAATAAGTTAGAATTATTTGTCTTTATTATGGCCCATTTTGTAAACATTCTATGAAAATTGAAGTTGAAACTGTTGACTGCATATTACAACTCTTTGGTCATGATGCTCTGTTTCATTTCATGGTTGATATTATCTACTACAGTTTATTGATGACAAATGTTATATATGTTGAAACTTGAAACTTGAAGATTGATGTTATGATTGATCATTTGATGAAAAAGCTATAACTTATAACTGCCAGATGCTTGATGTTAATTGAGTACTAAAAGGTTGATGTTAATGATATCATTTAATCTACTACCATGATACCATGAGTAATGCCTTCCCCAAATCTCGAGCTACAGGTTCGTCACCGTCTAGGGCATCAAAACTGTCTACAGATTGACACAGAGACAAACCCATGACTTAAAAAGGACGCTGTTTGGTAAAATCGATTAATAGGATACTTTGGATTCTAACACCGTGAAACTTCCTCAACATGCAAACTCAAACACTTTAAACTTATTATTTTCCTAATTCTAATTCTAATTAGATTAGAATCCAACATATTGAAATGATCGCTCACGTATATATAAAAAAAAAACCAAGGCCATACGTGTTACCGGTAGAACGTCTTTTCCAAGCTAAAATTCAAATTGTGTTTCAAAGCTTGCACCTTAATTTTCGATTAGTTTAGAGTAATTATGGTCCGGGCAATCGTGCTGATTTGGAGTGGAACCACGCAATTCGGGTCCTGATTGAAACGCGAATCCAACGACCTGGATTCTTCTTCCATCGAATTGACGCAAAGATTGCGCGAATGGAGTCAAACAGACGTGTGGTGCAAAGATATACTCTCCCTCGCGGGCTCCTAGCATAACTTATGCCCTGTATGTTGAGCTCGAATTATCATTTGTCATTCGCTTGATAGCTCGTGACTGGTGGTCATCGAATACAAACCTTTAAGATTTGGCCTCGAGCCCGATATTTTGAGCAAAACATTGATGCCTCCTTGATTTCTTTCTCGGTGCATTGTATTGGCGCTACTTTGGGGGGTTGACGTTGTCGATTGGTGGATTCGTTGTATGGCTTGTAACTTGAAAATCCGCACTATAGCCCGATAATTTGAAAGGCATCTGTAGTAAAAGATTCGTCCGAAAGCGAAGAAAAAAAAAAAAAAGAAATACTGTATCGTAGAAATTTGCCGCAAACGAAGGAAAGCAACAGCAGCGTCACACAAATCTGTGTTGCACATCTGGTGCATAGTCATTATCCTCCGCATTCTGGATGAGACCCATAAGAAGACGCACATCCTTGCTGTATAATTCATCAGATAATTGTTCCTTGATCTTTTCACTGTCTTCCTTGGGGGTTGCCATAAATATCTCCAAACACAGACAACTTTAATTCCAACTCCTGTAAAAATCCCCAAACATGCTAAACGTCCCCTCCATTGTAAAAATCCCCAAACATACTAAACGTCAATTACAACACAGTAAATCACGACTCCGTCTGTAGAACGGCCAAACTAACCCTCGATCACAGGAGGGAATTTCACGTGAAGCTCTAAATTGGCAGGAATAAAATAAACTCAAAGCTGAACGAAACGATTTGTCAAGTCAGATCAGGTCAAATTTGGGGAATACGAACACCAATATTGTCATAAATACCTCGGTGGCTCCGCAAGGCAACAAGCATCGGGTTCACCATGGAATTCCATAACAGGAACAGAAGATGACAAAATAGGGGAAAGCGCATGAATGATACGTGACCACAACGCATCAGATATATAATCAGAAATTTGAAATCCTAGCCGTCAGACAGACGCTCAGACAGCCGTTTATACGCTTAGATAGAGGTTTATACGAAATTCAAGCTGTGTAGGGCCTGTGAGGTCCCGAAGGGTTTGAACGCAGGCTCTGATACCATGTGTAATGCCCATAATTCGAAATACAGAAAACATGTAAATATTCATAAACTGGAAAACAGGAAGCTTAAAAACTTAATTTTTGCACTTACCTGAACTGCTAGCTGATCCTGTGAGGCTGTCGATACTGTTGCTGTTTTGTTCTGCTGCCGTTTGCTCCAATTACTGCTCCAATTACCCAGGGAGACCAATTCCACCCAACCTGATTGAGCAGAGACTGGCTGCTCAATCCAGCAAGCTTCTCACAGAAGCCCACTGTCCCCCGTGCCCAGAACCTCAGTCGGATTAAAGCTCATCCAATAGTAAATCTCTGTCACTGCTAAATTCTGCTCCACCTCCTCTGGTTTCACGGCTCCATTTTTCCCTCCCCTCTCTCGGTCCAGGCCTCTGCTATTTATTTACCGGCCTGGCGGTGGCCGCCCTCCCACTTGCAGCCACCGCCTTCCACGCATTGATGGCGCTCAGATATTTTCTTACTGTCCTCTGCGCTCTGTAATAAGTATTCAGTTGGTTGGACGCGTCTTTATTAATGGACTGTAATGAGTTTTAGGTAGGTTATCGCATAGTATTTTCATAAGTCCATTTATTTATATTATAGCATATAAATTTTACATATAATCTGTAAAGTTCCATTTATATATTTTATAACATTTATATTTATAAAGTTCCATTTATATACTTTACAACATTTAACTTATAATTTATATTTTATAAAGTTACTTTGTATATTGTAAGGTTTAATATATATATATATATTATAATGTTTATATTTATATATTATAAAATTAATATATATATATATTGTAAAGTTTAATATTTATATATTTTATAAAGTTTAGAATTATATTTTATAAAGTTTACAAAAATTTATATTTATAAAACTTTAAATAACTTTATTATTTAAAAATTCATCGCATTTGTTTTTATTATAAAGTTTGAACTTTATATAGTGGATTAGTTTAGATGGGCCGTTACAATTTCTGATTCGGAATGTTTAAGCGTTGAAGTAATCTAGGTGTCATAATATTTTCACTTTTATTTCTTTGATATTTGTCACATTCTGCTACATATTTTTGAACATCGCGACTCATCCCCTTCCAAAAAAATGATTGACGTGCATTGTAGTAAGTTTTAAAGAATCCTACATGTCTGGGTAACAATGATTCACGTGACTTCTTGAGTATCTTGGATTTAAACTTGGAGTTTGAATTCAGATAGATTCTTCCTTTGTACCATAGAATATCATTCTTCCATTCAAGTTTTGAGTTGTCTGGAAGCTTATTGGTTATCGCAATTATTTCTGGATCCTTGGCATACTCACTTCGAATCTCATTAACCCATTCAGGAACAACAACTAAGACTACAAGTAATGTTGGTTCTTCGTCCTTCCTAGAGAGGGCATCTGCTACTACATTGTCTTTTCCGTTTTTATGTAATATCTCCATGTCAAAGGCAATAACTTTTTCAATCCATTTTTGTTGTTCTTTAGAAAGTGTTCTTTGTTGGAGGAGGTGCTAGACACTGTTACGATCTGTTCAAATGGAGAATTTACTTCCCAAAAGATATTGTCTCCACTTGGCCAGTGCGTGCATAATAGCGAGCATTTCCTTCTTGTATGTGGATTTAAGACGTTCTCGTTTATTGAGCTTCCTGCTTTCAAAAGCTATTGGATGCCCCTCTTGCATTAACATTGCACCTATACCGAACCTAGAAGCATTACACTCAATGGTAAATGGTCTAGAGAAATTTGGAGTTGCCAATACCGGGGCGTTAGACATAACTTCCTTCAAATCTTCAAAACACCTTCCTGCTTCCTCATTCCATTGAAATGAATTATTCTTTAAAAGGTTTGTTAAAGGTGCAGCTATATGTGCATAGTTTTTAATATATCTTCGGTAATATCCAATCAATCCTAAGAAACCTCTTAGCTTGGATATAGTAACTAGTTTGGTTCATTCCTTTATAGCCTTGATTTTATTAGGGTCCACTTTTACTCCTTCATGGGATATTATGTGTCCAAGATATTCCACTTCTTCCTTCCCAAAGGTGCATTTGGATTTCTTGGCATAGAACTGATGCTCTTCCAGTAGTGTAAGAACTTTATCCAGATGTTGTAGGTGCTCCTTCCAAGTTTTACTGTAAATTAAAATATCATCAAAGAATACTAATACAAACTTACTAATATATGGACGGAATAACTCGTTCATAGTGGCTTGGAATGTTACTAGTGCATTGGTTAACTGAAAGGGCATTACTTTAAATTTGTAGTGACTTTCGTGTGTTCGGAACACAGTTTTTAGTATGTCTTCCAACCTGATTCTGATTTGGTAATAGCCTGACCTTAAGTCCAATTTTGAGAAGTATTTTCCGCCATGTAGTTCGTCCAACATTTCATCGATAAAGGGAATTGGGAATTTGTTTTTAATCGTTATTTTGTTTAATCCTCTATAATCAATGCATAGCCTAAACGATCCATCCTTCTTCCTTACCAATACAACTGGAGCAACATACAAACTCTTACTTTTTGAGATGATTCCACATTTTAAAAGGTCTTGGATTAATCTCTCAATTTCAGTCTTTTGGTGATGCAGATATCGATACGGTTTGATGTTGACGGGGTTTGATCCTGCTTTGACTTCTATTGTATGCTCGATTTCCCTGTTAGGAGGCATTTTCATGGGTAGGTCTTGGAATACTTTTTTGTGCTTCTGAATTAGCTCTTGTACTTCTGATGACTCTTCGTTGATCACTTTTGCAGATAACATTTCTAATTGGTGACATTGTACTACATAGGTTGGTGCTTATTTTCAAATCGTTTTCATCATCTAGGATGATGACACGATTTGATTTTTTGGTGCTTGGAATACGTATAACTTGTACCTCTGCCCTTCCCATTTAAAGCTAATAAACTACTTTTGATGGATGGCAGAGTAAGTGCCTAGGCTTTGTAGGCATTGGATACCTAAGACCACATCTACTCCTCCTAATGGTATAGTGTTGAACGAAGATTCAAAATTGAAGTCTTGAATCTACAATTTGACCTTATGGCATTTCCCTACCTTTTCAATCTTCTTGCTGTCGGCTACCATCACCTTCATGTTGGGCATGGGAAATGTGAAAATGTTGAGTCTCTTTGCCATGGTTGAGTCTAAAAAATTGTGGGTGCTACCGGTGTCGATGAGAACCATTACGTTGTTCTTCTTGATATGTCCTTTTAATTTTAAAGTCTGGGGTTGTGATATACCTGTCATAGCCCATAATGACACTTGCAGAATGCTTTCGTCATCTAGTTCTGGAGAGAATTCTGGGGCATCTTCTATTCATTCTATGTCTGATTCATCACTGTTTGAATCATTAGTTGCTTCCCAATTGTATCGGTTCTTTGTCTCTTTTCCTTTAGCACACCTATGTTTAGGGTCCCACTTTTCGCTGCAGCGTTTGCACTTGCCCTCTTTCATCCTTTGCATTTCCACGTTAGATTTTTCTCCTTCATGAAGATGTGGTGGAACATATTTTGTATTATCCGTATTCACAGACTGGGGAATTCTTCGTCTCGAATATACTTTTTCCGTTTTTGACCACAATATCTTTTCAAATTTCTTTTTAGCAGCTTTTGCTTTTTGTCTTTCTACTTCTATCGACATAATGTCATGAAGCTCAACTTCTACTCGTAGAAGGCTTTTAAGTCTGGAGATGTATCATTGGATTAGACGAGATTCTAATAACCCAGGTACTCGTGTTGCTAAGGTCTCTCATTCTCGAGTGTATTCATCCACATCTCCTTTTTGTCGCAATTTGACGAGTGTTGAAAAGAACTCTTTTTCCTTGATACCTTGGAACTTTTTAAAGAATGCATCCTTAAATATTCTCCAACTAATAGCGAGTATCGTCTTCTTCCACCACATATACCAATTATATGCTTCGCCTTCCATTTTCATGGAAGCGTGCCTAATCTTCTAGTCATCATTGCCAATATCGTAAATCTTGAAATATTCTTCTGCTTTATTGAGCCATGCAACGCTACATTTTTCGTTACCGCCAAGCTTGGGTAGCTTGATTTTTGCTCTTTGTTGATACGTCGCTAACGGTGGAGTGAAAAAAGGGTATTGATTGGTGAATGGATTCCAGCGCTGCTTATTTTGAAAATTCGCGTTACTATTTTCTTGATGGTGCGTGGATGATTTTTTTGGAGACTCGGTTTTTTCATGAGAATCTGCTGAATTTGTTGAATCTAATGAATTGTGCTGTTGATTACCTTCATCATCCTAGATTATCTGTTTGGGTGTAATCTTCATCCTGTCACAGATAACGATTAGTATTGTCATTGTTTGATTATGATTCATTTTGGATTCGGTATGGTTTTGCCCGCTTTGTTTTTCTATCCGACTTGTCGTATCTAGAAGCTTCTTGATATCGTCGGAATGTCTGGTAACCTTACTCTTGAGATTGACTAATTTTTGGTTAAAATCATCGGAACGGCTAGTAATCCTATTCTGAAGATCAATCAGTTTTTTGCTAAAATTGGTTATTGTCATCGACAACATTGAACGGGTTTGTGGGGGTGTATATTTGTCCGTTAGTTTAAGCTTTCTTCCTTAATTTTTTTATTTTTTTTTAAATAATAATAATAATAGATTTTTTAATTATATATTATATATAATTATAATAACTATATATTATATATAATTATAATAACTATATAAAAATATATATATAAATTATATATCATATATAATTATAACAACCATCCATATATATATATATAAATTACAATCGATTAATCTGCAGTGAAAAAAAATGAGGTCAACGTGATGACACAAAACGTGGATGTTGGAATAGGGATTGATAGGGGGAGGTGCCGGTGGATGATTGACAGATAGAGGTGCGGTTCAGCAATTGACGCGGGTCGGAAGGATGGTTTGGCGTTTGGAGTGGCTTGGATTCAGTGTGAAATTGTTGGGGGTAATGCAGCGTGGATGGAATTGATGCAGTGATAGTGAGGAGCACGGGTGAACACGGGGGTGTGGATAGTCGATGTAGTGCCAGCAAGGAGCACAAGTGAACACGGGGGTATGGATAGCCGATGTAGTGATAGCGAGGAGCAGGATGAGCACGAGGGAATGGACGTAGGGGTCAACTTACAAACAAACGTGGATAGTGAGCGATGAATGACAAGGCTGTGTAGCGATTTGCCGAAGACCAAGCTACTCTGATACCACATGCGACAGACAAACCACCAATATTCATCAAAATATATACTTTATTAATAATGAATTTGAATTGATGATTTACAGGATGAGAGGCCCGAGCTTAAATTTCCAATTGTAGATCACTTGGTAATGCAATGTACTAAAGCAAAACACTTGATCTACTTCTACAACAATTGAGCGGAAGCTTAATCGAACATGAGCAACATCAAGCATGAACAAATATAATTGAGAATGAGAAGTAATCAACCATAACACAGAAGATATATCACTGGGGAAAGCACTAGCCTAAAACTCCAACTTTGTATTATCATACAAATGGAAATCTTGTTCAAGTTACAAAAAGAATTAGCTCTCAAGCTATCCTGATCTATCTGCACTCAAATAATACTGCTCACAGACTCAATAGACATAGAATATATCTTCCTCAAGCCCTCCAAGATTCCTATTTCCTTGCGCAGTTTTGGTTGGGGTCCAATGATATCACATGTGTGAATTGGCCTCATCACACTCACTGTAACCTCAGGTCCAACTGCGCAATCCATAAGGAATAATATTCCTTCTGCATGCAAGGAATATTCACCAAAGAATATCTTAACAATTGATAGTACACTGTCCCTCCATCTGATCTCAACTGGGTCTTTGACTGAGCTAACATGCATGAGTTATCCATGAGTGAATATTCAATTATCTGAAATACAGTAGTTACATGCATGCAAGCATTAACTAACTGAACTCTCATTATTTAACAAACTGTTAAATTAGTCTAACTGGACTTGACTAAGTTAAACTAAGTCAACTGATTACAACTCAATATTACCATCCTTATCTCTTTAACTGAAGGTTAAGTTCCTCAATTAATGGCTAAACTGTTGCATGTCCTTACATAGACTTCAAGTTTGATTTTCCTTATCTAATTAACTCAAGATGAATTAATTAATTATTTTTCAAACTACTGTTGATATCAAATTCGAATTTTACTTCCTATGTTTAGTCCAAGGACTGACTAAGATAAGAAGGGATCCCGAAATGCTATTTTTAGCACTTTTACTTTTCACCCATTGTAGCTAAGATCTCCAATGGCTGAACTGCTATTTATAGCCTGGATATTTATAGCAGTGCTAATTTTTACCAATTTCTATTTTTAGCATTTCTTGTTGCACACTTTTCAACACTCCCTCTCAACAAGAAAGGCTTCCTTTTGAACTCGATCCTATACCTTCGGAATGCTCTGCATGCAACACTTCTACCAAGTGTGGTTGCTCCAGCAACTCTTGGAACAAAAAACTCCCAACTGACCTCTCTGTTGGGCTAGAAACATACTCTGATGCAGAAGCTCTACCTGCTGCTGACAAGTGCTCCCTCTTTGACCTCTGAGCTGTTGCAACACTCCATGCATCTCGCACGGTTGCAACCTCCTAGCTCTACACAGTCCTGAGACTCTTGCATTGTAGCTCTCTTTGTCGCTCCATCTGCATCTATCTCTACCCAATTAGTCAGTCCTGCTACTCCTCATCGGGGCTCCTGTAGCAAGGTCGAATCAAAGAGGTTTGGTACCTCAAGGATCCTGCTCCTTCTTCTTGGGATGATCACTCCACATTGCACCACCTCCTACCTGGAGGTATGGCTGCATGTGATCTTTCTACTTGTGAGAAACCTCAGGCAACAAACCTTGCCTTGTGTTTCTCAACACTGCCATCAGCGGCCTACTTTACCTTGTAAAGCCATTGTGAACTAACCACTGACTTGTCCCCAAATCTAGGGACAACATCCCACACACTGTTCCATATGATAGAATCGTACTCTTCTACCATTGCATCAACCCAGACTGGTTGCTGCACTGCCTCCTGAAAAGAAGAAGGTTCAGTCGCTACACACTC
>Ga0068627_1000275_pt1 | contig 11117 bp, 7 predicted proteins | sample InSIn1gowninarea_FD_77430 | JGI IMG/M metagenome (GOLD analysis project Ga0068627, IMG submission 77430) | Clean room microbial communities from NASA Spacecraft Assembly Facility at Jet Propulsion Laboratory, Pasadena, California, USA -... ... | reverse complement strand
TCTTGCTCTTTCTCTGCCAAGCCAATCCAAAGAACTTTATCAATAAACCTATTTCTTCGTATAGTTGGAAGGTGAAACAATTCGGAGGTAAATGGCTCTTCAATCACCGTTGCGTATTTATCAATAGTATTTAGTCCTTTTTGAATAGTTGCTTCATTCTTGTCAATATACTTCTTTAAAAGTGAGTGGTATTCTGAATATGTATTTGTCTCCGAGTTCAATGATTTTTTTACGTTATTGTCCAGAGGAAATATTTCATAAGGATTGTGCAGGAATAGAATTTTGGAAGCAAGAGAAGTCATGATTTTCTCGTCGTGTGTCAACCCACTCCCGCTAAGCTTCTTTGCAAAGCTATCAACGCTTTTTATGGTATTAGATGTATTAGAAGACTTAATCCAATCTTTGAGTGCAGCAAACAGTTCCTTACTTTTACCTTCTTTGAAGTTTCGGACAATCCTGTAGTCTATAACGAATTGATAAAAACTTCCTTTAGTTTTTTCAAAATAGTCTTTGGGAATTGTTTTTAGCTTAATATGCCTCTTGAAGTGAAGTAGATAAATCAAATCACTCTCATAAGTTGTGAGGAAGTGCCCAATTGTTCTGATTTCTCGTGGTGTCAGTTTCAAATAAATGAGTTTTCTAGTGATGCGGGAGGGTTGCTGGCAACGTTAAAGTGTTTATGAAGTTGTGGCATTTGAAAACCTCAGTTTCAATTAACCGAAAAGGCAAATAGAAATTTATAGCTGAATGCTTAATGGTCGAGTAGGCAAGGGCATTCCAGCCCAGGGTGAAAAAAAGAAATAAAAGAATTTGGTAACTCTTTTCCATCTCTGGCTTTAAAACCCTTTCTCACCGTTGATAAAAAAACATATAGCAAATTTCTATTTAAGCAAACCCTTGGCTTATTTTACACGTCTTATTATTAAAAACTTTACTATGGTTAGATTTTTAAGACAGGAAAACTCACAACTAATTTAGCTAACAGCGTTAGAATTATCCGTAATTATGAAGCCAATATAAATTCCATAACTAATTCCACGAACGAAGTTTTATTCTCCCTTTATTCTTCGAAAAGCATTAATGATTTGTAGAAGCTTTAGGTGAGAGAACTGAGTTCTTTTTTTAACCTACCTACGTGACATAAATATTTTTGGTCGCCTGATTTTGTCATTTTTTCTATTAATGCGCTTATATGGTAATAATGGCTGTATTCATTAGCAAGTGATTCAACATCTGCTTTGGTAATTTTTTTAAACCGAATCAACAAATCATCTAAAGCGTTGATAAAGTTATTATAATCTTCACCGATTAAGTAACAAGTCATTGCATTAACAGTCTCCCCAAACGATTCTTTAAATTTTTCCTTATCAAAAAAAATATCTGATTGAATTTGATAAGAAACACCTTGGGAAGAATGTTCAATTCGAGTTATTTGACTTTTCAAATATTCGTCAAATTCGTTTTTCAGTTCTACTTTCAAAGAAGCTTTTACTGCGTCTTTATTTTTTTCATTTTGCCTAAGTTGTATAAAATTTATTAACAAAGGTGCTAATACCCCTACCAAAGCAAAGATAATTGCAACTTTATCCCAAGCACTATTATAAAAGTTGTTTATCTTTTCTATATAATCTACCGAATCAAATTGCTTTTTTTGTGCTAAAGCAATTGAGTCAATTATTGTTTTTCTAAAAGAGTCGAGGTTATTAATCTGCAAAAACATTGTTTATTTTGATTATTTAAATCCATTAGTATAAATAATATAATAATGTGAAAGATATCATATAATAGGCTAATTATCTACCAATAATATAAGTTATTAATTATAACTCTCATAGTTTAGGCATCTCAGAATTTAACTTCACAAGTCTAGGGTGTACCCGAAATTGTGAATTTTATTTTCCTATTTTTTGCCGTTTAGCTATTACTACTTTTAATTTCCTTCATGTTTCCAGAGTTAAAAGGTGGGTAAGCTATAAAAGTGAAAACGAAGATGTTGTTTTGTATTAGCTGGTAAAACATGTTATTATGCTAATGAAAAGAAAAAGAGTGGAAGGGTGTTCTGATAGGTGAGCGGTTCTTGTGTTTTCGATCTAATATCCTAAAAAAAACCGTTTCCCCTTGAGGGGACGGAAGGGGTAGACTTTCTCTTTTGTTGTCAATAGGGTTGGGCAATAAGTGAGACTTCGCGTAAATTATAATTAGTAATATAAAATCTGCTCCTTATATTAGACAATAAGAAGTTGATCAGTATTTTTTGGCTAAAAGTTTGACAAGTCACTTCAGTGTTTGTGTTTTCTAATCAGTCGCGACAAGTTAGGAGAATTCAGATTAACAACTTTAAGAGGAAAGGGGCATAACCTTAAATATCTGCGTTAACAATAACTAAGTTCAACTTATTACTATGATAGTAGACTGCAGTTTTTATACAATTTCTAAAATGCTAATGTTTCTTGTGAACATCAGGAGCATTATTGTATCCTTCAATAAATCCTCTTTTTATTTCTTTAAGGTTTATCACAGCAAGTGCTATCAAAAGTATAATAACTATTAGCAAAACATTTTTTTTCGTAGGTCGTAGGGAGTTATATGTCATATACGTCGTATTATACGACTATAAAAATATAAAGCACTACGTAAAAAGCAATATTAGTAACCCAGAAAAAATTAGCATGCAGTTTTATTTACCAAAGTCAAATAGATGTTCCCTTGTTTTAAATTAATTCAACAATTAAATTGAAACAAAAAAGTAGAAGAATTTAGCCTTATTTCCTTTGTTTTACGCTTAACTTGTTTTAAATTTAGTGCTAGGTATTAAAATATAACAAAAATGAAGGTAAAATACATCCGTTGGAGTACTTTAAACCAGACAGGAGCGAGGCAGTTAACAGACGCTCATTTATATGACTTGGTAATACAGGAACAGATAAGCGGATCAACTGCTTTTGCGAAAAGACCCAAAGGAGCTGAAGTACTTAAACTGATAAGATCCGATCAGGTTTCAGATTTATATGTTGAAGAGTTTTCCAGGCTAGGAAGAAATGCATTTGACACACTAACGACGCTGCAGGCATGCGAAGAAAATAATGTTACTGTGCATATTCAAAACATGAACCTAAGCAGTAAGGTAAACGGAAAAGTAAACGCTGCTTTCAAGATGTTTAGTTACATGATGTCTGTTATTGCCGAGCAGGAGAAAGAGCTTATTAAAGAGCGCACAGAAGCAGGTAAAATACTTGCCAGGCAAAGAGGCGTAACATTTGGCAGAACGCCAGGATCTAATGAAAGAAAGTTAGATTTTATTAATAAAGAAGCTAATCAGAAGATTTTGCAGTATTTGAAAGAAGGGAGTTACACATACCGGGAGATCAGCAAAATAACGGAGGCGTCAACGGGAACGATTACCAAAGTAGCAGCAATAGCTAAGTTTTTGAATATGCTACCTAAAAAGAAGACGGCAGAAGTTGCTTGACTGTAAAGTCTCGTCAAGTCTTATAATACCTGCTTTTGTCCTTCATGTTTAATGTGTAACTGTGTTTACAATTTTTACTGTTTTTGCTGTCCCCTTCACAACAGGCATGCGACCCCCCATTCTAAGCATCCTTATACATGGGCTCATATAAAAAACACTTAGTGTAGCCAGCTATCCTGCAATATTTTAGCAATTTCTCTTTCCCCTATTATTAAATGTATTATCCGGCATGATAAGTGTCATGAGCTATTCAAGCAACTTAAATTCTTTGGCACTGGTACTACTCCAATAGGATATAGACCAGTGCTATCTATTTACTTCGTACTTGTATTGAAACCTTTCTAACTACATTATGATCCATATCTTTATTTCTTTGTTTTTCTTTTAAAAATTCCCTCAGTGCTACTGCAGTTAGGATTATTATAAAAAGAATAAACAAAACAAAAACCTTCAGAGTGCTAATCCGGTTAATATTTGGTGTCATAAGTCAGCTTGTAATATATAGAAAAAAGAATCTTAATTTGAGTTGCAACATCTTTAAATTAATGTAATCGTGGCAGAAAAGCAAGTAGTTGAAATACCTATTTGGGAATAGCGAATGATTGAAAGACTTTATAAAGAGCAAGAGGAGTACTTAATGAGGCAACAGCTCGTGATTTATCGTGTATAAGCAAGAAAATCATAATAAACATGCTTTCCAGTGGTGAAATACCAAGATCCTTTTACACAATTGGGGCACGGAAACAACAGGTTCTACAGTAAGCAAAAGTTGATGGGGTAATAAAATAATGTATTATTTACGCTTAAACTATATCTTGTTTTAAGTTCATTTATTGCCAATTATAATAGCATCTCAATAGAAGTTATGTCTACATCCTCCAGGTAGGGGTTTAAGTAATCCACATTCTCAAAGCAGTGGTAATTTTCAACCTTATTATAAAAATATACTTCCACGTAGAACGAATAGAGCTGGTATAGAAAACAAATTGATTTGCCTGTTATCCTTTGAGCTAGGAAAGATGCATCCCTATTAAGGATTTCTGTTTTTTTGTCATTATCTAATGCGTGATACTCCGCCAACTCCATGACGTTATATTATTACGCAAAGATATAATATGTTACATTTAACTAATCAAACAAATAAAAATAAGAAGGACCACATATAAATGCAGTCCTTGTTGTCTAAAAATTTTATAAATATCTTAAACTAGATACATTTCATTTCTTCAATATCATAATTTAAATTCAGAGATAACTGGTACCTTAATACAAATAAGAAAGCAGGCAATCATAGAAGAGCTTCAGTTAATAGGTACCATTGGGAAAATTATTACTTATGATAGCTTCCAGTAAAGTTGGACCAGTATAGAAATACCGGTCCTCCATTCATCTTAATTCTAAGTACCCTATTAAAGTTGCAAATAATAAGAGAAAAGCACAAGTATATAAGCTTTACATTAATTCTATATTTGTTTTTATGGTTGCAGTATTGAAAATAACATTTTACCTCTGTCTTGCCTGGTTAGCCGAGATGGCTGTATTAAACCTGATTATAATGGTTGTTGTTACCTGCTACCAGCTAAACCAGTTATTCATGTACTGATCCTGGAATGCGTTACCTGTTTCTACATTAGGCGGATATGTGGCGATAAGGTTGCGGGGAAGTTATTTTGTAGATAAAAAATAATTTAATCCCCCTCTCCTATCTCCTCGAAGTTTGCCTCCCCGACTTCTAACCCTGTAATTTTAAAATATCTTAACTAATATCTGAATTTTTAATAATGTTATAATTACTTATATACATAATAAAATATTTAATAATATTACCTTGTTCGTTTAACTCTACTCAATGCCTGATGGGGCTGTAAATAAAAAATCGGAGGAACTAAAAGTGCTCATTTCAAGACTTGAAGAACAAATCAAGATGGAAAAGTTAAATCCAAAAATGCAGCTAGGCAGAATGATGGATAGAATGACTTATCTAAAGAGAAAACTTAACATTTTTAAGGAGCTCCTATCTAAATACATGTCTTCATAACGTTTTCCGTATCCATATGCAAACAGGGATACTACGCAACAAGTTCACCTTCATCAACTTCTGCAAATTGGTGTTTACGGAATACATCTGCTGATCTTCAATGCTACTATTTTCTCAGTATAATCTTTCAGGTACAAATAGCAGAAAATTCAGAAAGTGAACGAAACTGGTAGTAAAGAAAACGAGGGTTTTATTTACTATTTATAAAAGGACTAAAAACTCTCCATTTTTAGCCCTTTTTTGGTAAATAAAGTCGGTAAATAAAACAAAGTAAATATTTGTCAGACTTCAAAGGGTTTCTTAACTAAAACTGGCTTTACTATAGGTAATTACTTATGCACGGACCTCAATTCAAGACCAAAATCAGTATTTGCAGGTTGCCGCTTAGGCTAAAGGCAGTTATTTTAAGTAGTAATGAAGTAGTAACACCTTACAGTGTAAACAGAATTTACATTAAGCACAGAAGGTAAAGGTATGGGGTCATAGTTTTTTTTCACCAGTATTATAAACAGTTCATCTGTTATATATGTTCTAGTGGATAACAGTTCTTTTGATAGATATATAGTATAAAAAGGACAATGTGACAAGTGCATTCAAGCTTGCAGTACACAAAAAAGCCCTTTTGTAGAAACAGAAGGACGAGTGTTTGCTTGCCATGTAAAAATTCCGAATAGTGTTGATAAAAGCAGGGATTGCTTTATTATTTTCCGTTAACGATTTTGGCTTCTTTTACGACTTATCACCATTTCAATTCTTTATGTTGTATTTTTTTAACCATTATTAAAGCAATACAAGTCAAACAACAGACAAAGGAGGAATTTCTTATCTTATTTACTCTTAATTAATTTATATAATATAGCACCATGCGGATTGATAATTGAAGATAATTGATCTGAAGATGCCTGCACTTGTTTGTTCTCCCATACATTCATAATCTTGTAACTTCCGTTTAATTGTAATTGTTGTGAAATAGACAGACTAACTGTTTGTGCGGAATCGGCAGCATTAAAAAGTGCTACATAAATAGCTCCGTTCTTTTTATCGTCTGCTGCCCAGACTATTTTGTTATTTTCATTAAACAACTCCCTGTTGTTCGAACTGTTCTTTAACAGGTTGAGCATGTCTTTATTTTTGAGAAGTGAGATAGCAAACGGATTGCTGGTTGGCAAATCACCTCCATACATTAATGGCGATTTAAAGATGCTCCACAACGTCATCACTGTATATTGTTCATCTTTTGTAAACAAACTCTGGCGATCAACACCCCGCTCTGCTTTGATGCCTAAATGTCCTAACGGCAACATGTCTCCGTCAGGATAAGCGCCATCGATTCGGTACTTATTCCAGCGTTTGAAGATGTCAAAATGCGCTTTTAACTCCCCCCAGTTATCCCAAAAGTCATCAATAGTACGCCACATATTAGCATGACTTTGTGCATGTTCACCTTCTGCAATGGGTGTTTCGCCAGGTGACATGCTCAACACAATTTTTCGTCCGCAATTGTCAATTGCTTTGCGCAGCATTTCTATTTCAGCTTTGTGATAAGGACGTGACAGATCATCACATTTGATGAAGTCAACACCCCAGCGGGCATACAGGTTAACGATGGAGTTGTAATACTGTTGCGCACCTTCTTTTGCAACTACAGTATACATATCATGCAGCCATTTGCACTGGATGCTGTCACTGTAAATATCTGCGGCTGTTTTGTTAGTTCCATAAACAGGCATCTTATTTTTAACTGCAATTACAGGTATGCCGCGCATGATGTGGATGCCTAGCTTTAAGCCTTTACTATGCAAATAATCGGCTAAAGGTTTAAAGCCCTTTCCATCTTTGGACGAAGGGAATCGATTGACAGCAGGCTGAAAACGCCCAAAACTGTCGATGTTGTACCGGGGGTCGGTTTCGTTGTAACCATGCGACTTATCGTTGGCCACATACCAGCGAATATCAACAACTACATATTCCCAGCCATATTGCTTTAAGTTTTTGGCCATAAAATCTGCATTGGCTTTTACTTCATCTTCCGTAACGTTAGGTCCATAACAGTCCCAGCTATTCCAGCCCATAGGTGGTGTGGGTGCCCAGGAATGAAAGTCTGATTGTGCAAGTGATGCTATGCAACAACACATAATTGAGAGAAAAGAAATTACTTTTTTTCTACAAATGATCATTATTATATTTCTTTAATTTTTATGGCAATTATAAACGAGAAGTTCGATGAATATTTGGGCGAACATTCATTGGTGAATGTGTTGGGCGATGAATCACATTTCATATAACAGGTGAAGCAAGGCTCATTATATCAAAATGGCATTTAGAATAATTAAGAAAAACCGAAGCAATGTAATTACTATGTGAAGCTTCAGCTTTACATAGTAATTACAAGTTCTTTTGTGAGGAATATACTGCATGTAGACCCAACGATGATGCTCTCAAAAAAAAATGCTGGTTAGTTCTTAAAAATCGAACTTCAACAGCTTTTAATAACCAGGATTCTGTTTGAAGTTCCGGTTCTTATCTATCTCGCTTTGCGGTATGGGTAACCATTCCATTTTACCAGCAACAAATTTCCGGCTTTCTACCAGGGTTCTGGAGTCGTTGGTATGCGCGTTGTATTGCGTTGTGCCATCTTTCTTCTTGATGATCAAAATACCTGTAGCAGCTTTGTTTAGTACATCATTTCCAATTAACCATCTCCGTGTATCGAAGTAGCGGTGCTCTTCAAAAGCAAGCTCTACACGTCGTTCATTTACGATTTCATTCCATAAAGCGGTTCCGGTAGTTGTTACATCTGGCATACGGGCGCGACGCCTAATGGTATTTAGAGCAGCTTTTGCTTCGCTTTCGTTGTTCAAATTATATTCGGCTTCCGCGTAGTTCAGATATAACTCGCCCAGCCTAAACCAAATCCAGTTTTGAGCGGAAGCACCAGTAAAAGTCCAGCTATTCACCACGTAGTTTTCATTTAAAAATTTACGGACATTGTAAGCTGTTTTAGAGGCATTCCACGAACCAATAGCACCGTCTTTTGTATCACTACCGCCTTTTAAAGAGCCGTCTGCTTGTTCATCAAAGTGAGTATTAATGATCCTGCCTTTCCATGTATCACCGTCGCTAAGAACAGTTGCATATAAACGTTTATCGCGGTTAGCATATGGGTTGGCTGCTTTAAAAGGATCGTTCCAGTCGAATTTGCTGCCGTCCGCCATTTCAAAGGCGTCTACAAATTCCTGAATAGGAGTATTGCCACCCCATTGGTCGTTACCGTTAGGGCCATTTGACTGATCAAGATATTGTATATTGTTTGGTGAGCCATAGTTCTGTCTTGAGAAAATTACTTCCGGATTGCTTTTATCCAAAAACATCTGAATATAATTTGTTTTTACATCACTACCGTACTTATCATACAAGGCATAACCGTTTGCAGTGGCAAGATCAATAGCAGCTTTAGCAGCATTAGCAGCTTTTTGCCACCGGTCGCTTTCCGGGGTGGGATAACCCACTAACGGATCTACACCAGACTTATTCATTAAGGGACTGGCAGCATACAAAAGAACTCTTGATTTTAATGCAAGGGCGGCTACACTGGTCGCTCGTCCTATATCGGAACCAGAATAAGAAGCAGGCAGCAGTGTAGCGGCTTTATCACATTCTGAGACAATAAAATCCACACATTCTTTGTAAGTATTCCGTGGTAAGGTAGCGCCTTCATCAAGGTTGGTAAGATCATACACTTGTGTAATTAAAGGCATTCCACCCCATTTTGAAACAAGATCGTGATACATAAGTGCACGGATAAATGTTACTTCACCGGTATATCTCTTTTTCAACGCTTCATCTGTAAAAGGGACTTTATCAATATTGGTAAAAAAAACGTTACAATCCTTGATGTTCGCCCAGATGGTGCTCCAACTCCTGTTGTCGCCGCCCCACCAGGCACCGTTCATTCTGCCCAAATCGCTGGGACTTACATAACCCTGCGTGATTGGCTCGCAGCCCCTGCTCCAGGTAAGATATGTTTCATCAGTAACAGAACTCATCCACGATTCAGACCATCCCCACCCCACCTGGTCGTAGCGACGGTTTACAAAGCTAAGTACCAATTTGGGGTCGCTCCATACATTGGCGTCAGTTACTGAATCTAGTGGCTTTAGATCAAGAATGTCCTTATTACAAGATAGTAATCCCACACTAACAGAGAGAAATATAAAAAGGAAACTATATAGTTGATAATACTTTTTCATGAATTAATTATTTAAAACTTACATTAATACCTGCGTTAAAAACTCGTGTTTGTGGTGTATACCATCCTGCGTAGTTCTGACCATTGGCCTGTGCTTCAGGGTCAAGGTATTTGAGCTTGTCAATTGTTATTAAATTAAATCCGCTTACATATAACTGCAGGTTGGCAAACGGCAACTTGTTAAGGATAGAAGCAGGAAAACTATACGCTAACTGCAGGCTTTTTAGCCGTACAAATGCCGAGTTCCTAGAAAAATAAGTGTTGGCATAACTTGTAGTCGGTATGGTTTCACGATCGTACAACCTGGGACCTGATGCGTTCGGATTATCAGCTGTCCAGTGATTATCCCAATATTCCTGCGTAAAGTTTCCTATAGTACCAGACTGGAAGTATACATACTGTGCAGACTTTGCTTGCCCCTGCAACAACATATCGATACTCCATCCTTTGTATGAAAGGTTTACCGGAATACCATAGGTCACGCGAGGGATAGTAGTAACGTTTTGTCTTACTCTGTCGTTACCATTAATTTGCCCATCTCCATCAACATCTTTAAACATCAGATCACCAGGCTTGGTGCCATCTGGATGAGGGGTTTTGTTTATTTCGTCCTGTGAACGGAATAAACCAATTGCTTCCCAATACAGGGGCGCACCAATTGGTTTACCAGTTTGCATCTGCCATGGATAAGCAGAAGCTGCTTCCGCAATATTGAGTATTTTGTTAGTGTTATAAGAAAAATTAAGACCAATGCTGTAATTAAACTTGTTGATATTGTTTCTGTAATTGGCGGCAATCTCATATCCCTTGCTTTCTACCTTACCCTGGTTTTCGTTAGGAAGGCTCAGTCCCAAATAACCTGGAACAGCCGCAGTGCGTGGAATCAGGATATCGTTTCGAACAGTTTTAAATAAGTCTACACTAAGTGTTAACCTGCTTTTTAAAGCGGCAAGATCGAAACCAAGGTTGGTAGATTTTGCCGTCTCCCAGGTTACATTTGGATTAGCGCTAACCGGAATATATAGACCTTGTGTTAATACAGGTGAGGATCCGCCGAAAACACCGCCATTAGTCAATACATATCGGGTTATATACTGGAAGGGAGATATATTATCATTTCCCAAAAGCCCCCACGAACCTCTTATTTTCAGGTCACTAATAAAATCAACAGAACTCATAAACTTCTCCTTTGAAATTCGCCAGCCACCAGACACCCCCGGGAAGAAGCCAAAACGTTTGTCGGAGGGAAAGTTTTGCGAACCGTCCACACGCCAGTTGAACTGCAACAGGTATTTATCATCGTAGCTATAGCTCAACCTGCCGAAATAGTTTTGACGTGCTGTTTTGTTGGCAGTTCCGTT
>Ga0068627_1000274_pt1 | contig 11118 bp, 5 predicted proteins | sample InSIn1gowninarea_FD_77430 | JGI IMG/M metagenome (GOLD analysis project Ga0068627, IMG submission 77430) | Clean room microbial communities from NASA Spacecraft Assembly Facility at Jet Propulsion Laboratory, Pasadena, California, USA -... ... | reverse complement strand
GGCTTTGATATGAGAGGGGGAGGACTAGGGAAAGCACCCAACAATGAGGAATCTTTGTAGACTCCGGGTGAAACATTGGTGAGAGGAGTTGACGACTGGTTATTTGACATTGATAAGATAATGGACTCAGGGGAGGTCACGAAAGTTGGCTTGTAGTAAGTCAACTGATCGATGGTAATGATATTCCCTTCATGGGGGAAGCACATCTTGTGGAAAATAGTAGATGTGACAACTGACATGGCGTATGTGTAATTATGACCTAAGAGAATATTGTAATATAAAGGGGCATTGATAACCTTAATGTTGACATGAACAATCTTACTCGCAAGGGTCACTGGATAATTGTGGTACATGCTGAGAGGTTGGGAGGAGTGGCCATCCTAAACACACAAAGTGATGGTGGAGGGAGACAACTTAGGTGACTTAAGTTTTCTCCAAATGACAGCTAACATTACATAGGTGGATGCACCTTCATCAATAATACATCAAGAGATGATGGCATTATGGTCTCAGACTGGTATCTGAAAAGAAATGGATGAAGGAAATGGGGGATGTTCTGATGTATCATCTGGGAAGAAAATCAAATGATTGTTAGAAGTATCTAATTCACCCAAATTAGTTAGTAGATATTTCTTTTGAGATGGGCATGACTAGAGTACTTCCAATGTTGACATGGTAGTAGGTGATTCTACCGAGTCATCTACTATACTGTTTGTATGGGCATCTCAGTTAGAAGCTGTGTTACTGCATAATGGTCCCTTTGGGATGTCAGGAATGGCCTCAACTTTAGGTTAAGCGATCTGTAATAGACCATTTGGTGCCATAAGTGGCTCAGTAGATGCTTTGGTTTTGGACTTAGTGGCGGACAAAGTTGATGGCTTGTCATGTTGACGCGATTGAGTTTGCATGTTGATATTGGAGGGATTAACCTCATAAAAATTCATCATAAGGATCTCATAGTCACCATGACTAGAAGGTTGGGGGGATGGGTTGCCTGACCTAGCTAAGGTTGAGCAACAAAAAATCCTTACTGAGGGAAAGGATTTGTAAGAATTTCCTACTGCGATGCGATAGGATTCTAAGGCAATTGTTGAACTCTAGAATCTTCTTGATATTTGCACATTTGGCACATCTAGGGTAAGAGAGGACACTCATGTGTATAACATGCATAAGGCTTTTTTGTATGAATACTCTTGTTTTTCTTGGGTTGGCTACCTTGTTGCTCATTGTTGGTGTTAGGCTTGTTCCCCTACAGTTCACTAGGGTGATTACCTTGATTACCCTAGTTACCCTTGTTACCTTTCCAATTATTCTTTTCCTTAGAATTTTTGGGATTGGTAGCACTCTACTGCACAAACACTTGGCCCTGAGAGAGGCTGCGATGTTAATGCTTAAGGGGATGTAGAGCTCAGCTGTGCATAATGAGGAGGAATGGTTTGGTAGGCAAGCTAGTTCCCTAAAAACACATTGCTAGTATGAAGGGCATAAGTGTTGGAGGAACTAGTGTCCCCCGTGAAAATATAAATAACTTTTCCAAGTATATGGCGAAGGGTGTGAAAGGGTTTGAACAATACCATCGGTGGCATGAGATGCCCCCGGTTCATTGGCACTTTCAAGATGAGGGAGGTCTGGAATGATGGTATAGACATAACCGGATTATGCATAAATCAGGTCATATCTTGGAGTGTTTGGAGAGCTTCTTCCTCAGTTTTAGGAAAATGGGACACAACATCTTTTCTAATGGGTGTTAAAAGGCTCCTAAGAAACCAATCTAGATAGACACTATCTTCAAAGGGTGGGGCACAACATGTGCTCCTCCTTCTATGACACGCTTGAACATGGTCAAGAAGGCAAGTGGCGGAGGACTGGCGGAATTAGGTCAATAGCTCCATACCAGTGTTGTAGTGGAGAATTAACTGGAAATATGAAAGGAATGATTTAGCAAGCGTTGTGAAAATTTAATGAGATACGATGGGCTAGTCTACATAACATTTTGTAGTGTCTCTAGTGAGCATGTGTTGGAAGAGACAAAGGTGAATGGAGTCTTGGGCAATGGAGTTGTACGAGCACCACATGTGGAAGGAGTGGACATGGTTGGTAGGATCCTCTCAAGCACTACCCTCAAAATTTTGGATGTGAGAGGGAAGATTAGTCGACATAGCAGGCCAACCTACATCATGATGTATTGGTTCATTTATCAGCTGGATAAAATCTAGTAGACTTAGCCCAACCATAAAAGGGAGCATGGGGGCTGCTGAGACGGTTCCTAAGACTATTCTTCTTTATGTGACTACCTAGATAGAACTGCAGTCAACACCTAGTTGGGTTCCTACACTAGCTGTGGGTCTAGACATGGTGATGATATGTCATGAAGGAGGCTTGGAATTAGACTAGGAATCAGATGAGCCAGGAGAAGAGTCAGTATGGGGACTCAGAGGGCTATGAACTTGAACCCGACAGGGGGCGGGTAATATGCCCAAGTGAAAACAATTGGTGAAGGCCTAATAGACTATATGAAAAATGCTTTAGTGGTGAAATGGTGGAACAACACACGTGACATGGAAATGGTGAAGGGAGATCATAAATATTCCTTTGTCTCGATGAGGGGGGATAAATTTAGTATGTTAAGTCTTGGTTTGACAGTGTAGACTAGGCACCCTTCGCTTAAGGTGTTCTTATGTGTTTGAGTGTATTAATTGACTGAGCCCAGATCGTGTTTGTAAAAGTGAAAAAAACTTGGTAAAAATAAACTGAAATTAACAACACAAAATGAACAACAAAACAATTAACTAAATGCCACCCAAAACTGCATATGAAAACACTATGCTAGTTGGTTGCTAAATCGATGGAAAACACACAAAAAAGGTCAAGATATCTAATTATTAGTATGACTGGGATCAAATGACACTAGGCTACTAGAAAGTGGTGCAACAACAACAAAAAAACAAAGAGGAAGATCATTGCAAAAAGATAGGGAGATGGGTGAAAAAATTAGGGTAACCGATGAGACCCTAAGGCTAATGACCAAATAAGTTTTAATATGAAACCATGGATGGTAACAACCTATCTTTATAAATCTAAAGAAAAAAGGCACACATATGGAAAACATGGCTGAAAGTGTTGCAAAAACGTAGACTACTCACTTAGCTAAACTCCTTCTATAAAGTTGGAAGTGTACTAGAAGCCCTAGAAGGCTAAGTTCCACTTCAACAAGTAAATAAGAGTAGATCAAGATGTAAGAGGGATGAGACTGAGGTCAAACAAACTGTTAGATAGCTCTCGGAAAAACCTGGAAACAGATCTGATAAAAACATGGAAACCCTAAAATTGCAAGTGCTGACGTGTTTTTAGCTGGGATCACACTTTTTGGGCTACAAGGTGCCATCTTGACTCCAGATCATACTTTTTGGGATGGAAAATGTGATTTATGCTCCTTCATTCTCAGTTTCCAAATCTTAGAAAAAGTTGTCGTCTCTATCGCGGTTGGTTCTTGTGACCTGTAGAAAAGACTAGAAAACTTGCAGAAGTCAAAAATTTAATAGATCTAGGGTTAAAAAGCTAGACAACAACATTAAGAGATTGAGAAAAGAAAAAACCCTAAGCTGAAAACTGAAGGTCATCTAGGTTTCTGGATTTGAAGTATAAAATCAGTGGAGTCGGCAATTTTATTATAGCGTTTTGTTCTGAAAGATGTACGAAAAGAACCCAGTTAAGACTCTATATGAAAAATAGTCTCAAAAATATAAATGGCTACTAAACATTATAGATCTGCAGCAACTAATAGAAGCAAAATGTGCCCAAGTCATGTTCTATGCCACAATCATAGTTAAACAACAAAAATAAATAGTAATAACACCAATCATCCAATATAAACTAAATATACAAAGAATAGATTTTATTATAACTACCGTGAAGGGAACAAATAAATGTTACAAGTCTCCCTCTATGGGATGGGTTCTTGGTTATCCTCAAACATCTTCAACTTTTGATAGAGTCTCTCTCCTGTATAATGTGTAAACCTAGCAAATGAAATGTTTGAGCTCAATGGGAACTCAAATGGAAGAAAAGTGATGGTGGACAATGAAAATATTTAGAGTTACAACAGTGAATGCAGCAATCAAAATGATAAAAAGTGAATAGTGAATGGAAAACCCTTCTATTTATAAAAAAGTATTGAGTTATCATCAAATAATGAACAATAATAAAATACTATTAACCTCATTCGTGGAATAACCACTTGGAATAATTTATTATATTTGGTTACGAGGGAAAGGTATTTAAACTTTTATTTACAAATAATAGATAAATAAATTATTTATTTATCATCAAAGAAATTGATTAAGGAATAATAAACTAATAATGGTTTATTTAATTTTTCCTAAGGGATTTAGTAAAATTTGACAAGGAATAATAATTAATTAGTGATTAATTAATTATTCCTAGAGAAAAATAAGATAATTAACAATTTATCTATTGATTTTTCATAACTCGGTGAAATATGACAATGAATACTAATTGAACAATGGTTTAATTAATTATTCCTACAAGAAAATTAAATAAATTGTGATTTATTTAATTATTCTTAATGAGTTTAATTATAAATTACTTCACAAAGGTGGTTTATTAAGTAGTTTCTCACAGTGAAAGACATTTTACCATGGTAAAATTGGTTCTACATGGTGTACTTCAATCCATCTAGTAAATTAGGCTCGATGATCAATTTTGTGGCGATAACACACTAAATTAGTAAAGGTCATCATAAGAAAACCTTTGACTCTAATATGTAAATCAACCTGCACTTTTAGCTCCCATTTATCCTTGATCCATGCTTCCATATCTCGTTTTGCTAGCCAAGAATCAATAAATTTTCATATTAAAGCCTGGCCTTGCATGAATTGTAAGTGCTCCAAGATTTTATTTGACATGACCTCAGATCTAGGGTTTTGAATGACTTTTATAACACAAATGCTTGATTTTTTGTACTTTCATGTAGAACTCACAATTGGGGCATCTTTTCGACCTCCTTGCGATGAATTTCCATGGGGGGAATGAACGATGAGGTGTTGTTGCTACCACCTTCTTCCTAAACTTAACATCTCCTCACACTACATTGTGGTAAGAGGGGAGCCTATGACTGCAGTGGTCGAGGAGACCATAAGTTGATGAGAAACAATCTAAAAATGAAGTCCTAGAGAAATATTAGAGTCGATTATGGAGAATATGCAAAGGTTCCAGTAATGCATGTAAACCCTAACACTAGCTCATCAAAGTTACTATTTCATGAAAACATATTAGATTCAGTTATGGAAAATATGAAAAGGTTTCATGGTTGTAATGCATATAAACCTTAAACTTAGCTCATCAAAGTTACTATTTCATGAAAACTCGAGTGTATTAGTCTTGACAAGTATTAATTGATTTGATTAATTAATTTATTGCTCTACTAGGGCTTCAAATTTATTTTTTGACTGAAGGGGCCCCTTGGCGCTAGGTTTTTAGAACCTATGGGGTGTCCTCCTTCCTGGCGATTATTAAAACCTTTTTTATTAGTGCTTATGACTATCTTCTTTGGCTTCGGGGAATTGGTGAGAGGGAATTCCCTCTATAGGTAGCCATATTAATGGAACCTTCTACAAAAAAACATGATATGCTCATAATGAATGGGTTGTGTGATATCCTCATCATGAGGGAAGATACCTATGGATTCCAATAGTGGCTTCGAGACATTCATGTACATGCATATTAGAGCATAGACAATGCATCTCTTGCATTTGTTTATTTCTATGGATTTTACATAGTTTCCAATGGTATTTCCAATGCCCACCAAGATACCTTCTTTCCAATATTTAATTGATATAGCATCTAATATTTCCCATATAGGAGAAGCTAAAATCTTTTCTTTATCTCAATTGAAACAAGGCATCAAGAGGCAAGAACTTTTAAGAAAGTAAGGGAAATTATCAAATATCCTTGAACAATCCTCTAAATTCATGAAGATATTCATAATAAAAACCTGTGGCTCCAATCTGCAAATTAATATGCACTTTTGGCTTCCATTTAGCCTCGATCCATGTTACGAGATGTTTTTTTGGTGGCTAAGAACCAATAAATGTTCATATTAAAATGTGGTTTTGCATGGATTATATGTGCTCCACAATTTTATCTTACATGAACTAGTATATCGGGATTTGAAGGACTTTTGGAACATAGTGGCTTGATCTATTATTTTGCCATTGGGAGCCCAAGATTGTGGCACATTTTCGACCTCCTTGTGATGAACTTCCCGGTGGGGGGATTGATGAGGTTCTACTACTCCCACCTTCTTCCTAGAATTAACATCTCTAAATTATTAACCCTAGCATCTCTAGAGACTACACTGTGGTAGGAGGGGGCCACACCCCCTTCCCCAAATGAGGTGGCCATAGGTTGGTCAAAATCAAGCAAATGAAGTCATCAAAAAATATTGGAGTTGGATGTGGAAAATATGAAAATGTTTCACAGTTGTAAGACGTATAAACCCTAAACTTAGCTCGTCAACATTAGTCTTAACTCTTATGAGTTGATTTGAATAATTAGTTAATTAATCCCCTTCTTTTCTTTCTATATATCACAAAAAAAACTATTGAAATAAAAAATAAAAAATAATATAATCCTATATACAAGAACTATTTAAACAAATTAAAAAACATTTCAAATATAAAAGAAAAAATTCCTAATTTTAACATTATTAGATATATGAAAACACATATGACATTATTTAATACATTTTATACAACATTATAATTATTTAAATAAAAATATACCCTAATTCTATATACAAGAAATTTTTAAATAGATTAAAAGAAATTACAAATCTACAAAGAAAAAAACTATTTCTGGCATTATTATAAATAAAATAAATAAATAACCTAACTCTACATATGATAAAAATTATATAAAATAAAAAATGGCAAGCAAACAAGTGGCCTTCATGCTGGTGAGGGGTGGCATAAGGCCCACGCTTCCCCGTAAGTTCAATGAGAAGGTTGTTTGTCCATCTGAGCAAGTTCTCACTACCGTCAGTGCTTTGGGTCTTCCTTGCCCACCTCTAATGTTTGAGCCTTAATACATGTTGCATCCAGTCTCCAAGTTTGATCAACGAATGCATCCAGTCTCCAAGTTTGGTCAACGAAAGAATGAGGTAATTCGTTTTCTTGAGAGGAAAGAATAGACTGAGGCAATTAGAACGAATACGTACCCTTCACTAGTAGTTGGATTCTTTGGAGCTAAGAAGCAACAGAAGGATGATTTGACATTTTGATATGTAGATGAATTGAAAGTGGAGTTGCAGGTGATCGTTGTTTTATTTTTCGACACTTTTACAGAGATTTTCAGTACCTTTAGGGTGATTTTCTAGCACTTTTAGGAAATATATTCTATACACACCCGTGTTCAATTGAAAAATTGAGAGACAGGTAGGCTTTGGAATAATACTAAGAGTAGTTTGCAGAAATTGTTCCCAAAACTTTTGGATTTTTGTAAAGCACTAGTAATATGTCTACACAACTTCGAAATTTCCATCCACTAATCCTCATAAACCTACATAAAATTCATAATAAAATCCTCATAAATTTACTTAAAATTCACATTAAAAATGGTAGAAAGTAGGTTCCAACAATTTTATTATTTATTTAAAGTCATGTACAATGTTGGAGTTCATTGCTTGTCTTTCCCAATTTCTGGAGAGATGAGCAATGTTCAGGTTTGTGGAGCTCCACTTGATTTGGAAACTTCTCTAAGTATGACCTTGTTCCAAAGAAGTTAACAAATATTGTATCACATTTAAAAGAATAAATACATTTAAGAAGAGAAACAAAAAAAATTGTGCTATCCAAAAAAATTTAATGGTCTTACACTACCTTGTATTAAAAAAATATAAATATTTTTAGAAAATTATAAGTGTTATTAAAAATAGTGCAAAGTCCAATACTCATACAACTTGAAATGTCATAAAACTATATATCCTGGATTATTTATGTTTAAATTAAATATTTTATATCTGAATATTTTTTTTGGTTCATTTATTTATGTTTAAATTAAATATTTTATCTCAAAATAGTTTTCTTACTTTACATAATTTATGTCAGTTATTTTTTCTATACAAACACCATTTACCCTCACAATAGAAAATAGTTTTTTCCATTCTTCTAAGTTCCCATAATTATAGTATTTCAAAATAATAAGATTAGGGGATGACAACTAACCACGGGTGTTTATTTCCTTATGAAAAGTAAGTATATAGGAGGAACACAAGAGTTTCTAGTACCATTGGGTGCGGTATAGACAACTTAACGATGGTAGATAAAAGGTTTTGATAATATCACGTAGGTGGTGGTCCTTTCAGATTCATTTTCAAAACTAAAGTCAATGTTTTATATGAAGTAATAATTTAGAAAAATCCCATTGTTCTATTAAGACCAAAATGATATAATTTATTACTATTGATTATATTAGCAGCGTGTGTATTTCAAAATAGGGTTTATTCAATTTCAAAAATCTACCAACTGGGGATTTTGTTTTGCAATAAGGGGATTGTAATACATGATCAAATAAACCGTGACACAAGCTGTTGTTTGCTACGAGTGAAAAAAAAAATGAAGAGTCTATTTCCAACTCTTTTTTTTTATTAACTGAAAAAATTGAAGAGCCTGCTTCCAAAATTTTTTGGAGACGCTCTTGAGAAATCAGCGGTACTTCCTCTATACAGGTAATTTGGTAATTTGTTTACTACATCTCTAGACTCTTTACTTGAAGTTTTCCTGTTTATTGTCATTGGTAATTCAAGTGCTTCAATTGAGTGATGAAGGTCTGACCCTAACGCCTAAGTCACTTTTCTACCGGAATAAACACAGGACTCATCCATCCATTCATCACATGGCAATTCCGCTGAGATACGGACGTTATGACTCGCTCGCCCGTTTTCTGTCAGGCAAATTTGTATTAATAAACATCAAGAAAATGGAGGTAGATATCGACAACCACTCCAATTTGGGTTCTGCGAAAATTTTCAGCGTGCTGTGATTGGGTAATAGTCACGAACTTAATCCTCCTTTTGTGCGTTTCAGTAATGCGTTACCGTCGCCAATATCTGCTCGGTATCCATATATGGTTTCAGGTATGAATGTTTGGTATAGGGTTTGTTACGTCATATGCATATTCGTTCTTGGGTATCGGTACGTGCATTATTCAGAATCAACGAGGTATTCACAGATCAGTTATTCAATATCAACGCGGTAGTGATACGTAAGTTATTCCCTATCAATGCGGTAGCGATATGCCATTTATTTGCAAGATATGGTGTCAGATATGCCAAATGTTCCCGCGGATACGCGAACTTCGCCTAACGCGAGCTATTTCCGACAGGTATTTGTGGCTATCTGAGCCATCTTTGCCCGATACGCTAGTAATTTCTGGGCAATTTGGGTTAGTTATGCCCGATATGCGAATTATCCACCTGAAACGCGCCTTATCTATGTCGGATATGCTATTTATCCTTCTTGTGTACGCGTCTTATCTCGCCGGAGATAATCGGAATAATCAATCACGCGTTGCATATAATGGCCATCGTAATTCACGCGAAGACTGGATTGCTCGACGCATAGTCTCTCTTGTTGTAGGTCAATATATAATTGAATTGCTGTAGGATCAGACAGCCTAACTGTTCGGTCACGAAGTCCCTTCGCCGTGCGGACTTTACTGTGACGATCTTTAGCACAGATAGGCGCACTCAACAATCGCTGCTTTTCTCTCCATCTCCCAGCGGCCCTGCGCTTCGAACCCTTGCCATCGTCTGGCTTCGAACCCTTGATTTCGATCGCACAGTCTTCTTGCTGGCGATTCTCATTAATAAATTCATAAAATACCGCAAGACCCTCATGAACCCGGCCTGGAAATCTCCAACCTATTGCTCAACATCGTACCAGAATAAGCATGGTCAAGTCTGCTCGGTTTGGACCGGAGACTTATCTCCTGCGTACAATTTCTAGTTTCGAACTTGCTACATATTTGGCACGTGTTGGGCGGATTTTGCCTGCTAGTACTGTGAGCCACACTTGTGTGTATCTCGGCGCGGCGAATGTAGTTGCAAGCCTGGAGGGACCTTTCCGGCTATATGCAGGATCAAAGTCATGAAATCAAAGGAAAGAAAGGACCCTTCCGGGGCCGACTGACTTCCCTTCTTTATAATTACTCCACTCTCCGTGGATGCTATCTGCAGGATCAAAGTCATGAAATCAAATCATCACACCGCACTCGTCAACAAAAAATTGTCCATGGTTAAATTTACACATATGGTCTCATGCAATTATCCCTTTTTTACATCTTTACAAGTCCTTAGGTTTTGAGTCAACACATAGATTTAAGCTTAAAGCTCTAAGATTTTAAGTACTTTTGCAGCTTCTTGGTCGTTTAAAGGTTTATTTTAAAGAACTAAAGGATCTTGCTGGTGCCGATTGACTTCTCTATAATTAAATAATCGAGACAACATCTGAAACAAAAATTGGCACATGTATCTATATATAATTATTGAGATTTGCAACGATTTTGTTCATCAATAAAGATTCTTTTTTATTTTCTCTTTCTATGCCAGAGATTCAACCTGACCTTCAAGGATATATGGTATGGGGTTTAGGACGCACTCATTCCAAATTTGGGAACACTTCTGATCAAATAAGGCCGGGAAATCATTTTTGCAACATCAAATCCATCCAATATGAGAAAAGAAAGCTAGTTTTCATAACATTAAAAACAATTCTAATTTCAGTTTTCTTGGTTAGTGACTATAGTTGCATATTACATTTATAATCATGTTACAGAGAATAGGGAGAACCTCATATTATAATAATTTAATGATTGTATATATATATTAATAATAGAATATAATTATATTTTATTATATATATCTCTTTTATAAATTAATAATAATAATATAATTATATTCTGTATTTTTATATAATAATAATATATATAATGCATATAGTTTTAATAGATTTGTCAGGTTGGAAATAACTAATAGATATAGTGTGTTTTTCTAATCCCTACTCCAGTTATGTATGCAACTATAACATATATAGTGTGCTT
>Ga0068627_1000273_pt1 | contig 11129 bp, 13 predicted proteins | sample InSIn1gowninarea_FD_77430 | JGI IMG/M metagenome (GOLD analysis project Ga0068627, IMG submission 77430) | Clean room microbial communities from NASA Spacecraft Assembly Facility at Jet Propulsion Laboratory, Pasadena, California, USA -... ... | reverse complement strand
GAGAGAGGTAAGATTTTGTAGTTCATGATTTATCAGTGGCAGGGCCAACGCTGGGCAAAGAGGAACTAACTCTGTCCAAAAAATGCAGATGCTGGGGTTTCTGGGGAAAATTGGAGCTAAGGAGCTACCAGAAGGATTATCTGGGGTTTTAGCCAGGAAATTTGTCTCAAAATGAGAGGTATTACTGCCAAGGAAATTCTCTGTTGGGTAGGCCATTTTTGGCACCTAGATTGTACTCTGATATTGCTTAATACGAAAACCCTCAGATAGCTGCACCGGTTTTCCCACATCGGGTTTTTCCAAGGACATTGATCCAAAAATAATGGTGTCATTTGGTGTGATTGTTTCTGTTTCCTTCATTTGTTGATGTGTAATATGTTGAGCATGATCTAGTGTTTATTTTCAGTATTTATGTTGTAAATAACTTGTTAAGTAACAGAACAAGTAGGTAGGAATAAATAAGATGAAGTGCATGGAGGGTTTCTAACTGGTAGACTTAGAAATTTCAACAGTGACAATATGCCAAACTTTCAAATATCCTGAGATGACTCACCTCTGGCTTTTTCCATGTGAAGACTCCTTCAAGAATTTTCTTCCCCAATGCTCTGTGAGTTCTATTTTGGATATACACTGTTGTGTTGCATGCCTATGCCCATAAGAATCTATGAAAGTCCTGGTCATATAACATAGCCTTTGCTTCCCGGACAATTATTCTATTCTTGCACTCTGCGTCTCCATTCTACTGTGGATTGTATGGAGCTATCCACTCCCTTTTGATGCCCTCCTTTGCGCATAAATCTGTGAAGTTTTTATCCATATATTCTCCACCATTATTTGAATGCAATACCTTTATCTTTTTCCCTGACATGTTTTCTAAGAGAGCCTTAAACTCTCTAAACCAATTAAAGACCTCATCCTTGGTCTTTAAAAAATATATCCAGGTTTTTCTAGAGTGATCATCAATAAAGGTGACAAAGTACTCGCCACCACTAAGAGCTTTCGTGGACATCGGGCCACAAATATTTGAGTGTATTAATCCCAAAATGCCTCTTGCTTGTTGTGACTTCCGGGAAAAGATGCCTTAGCGTATTTCCCTAGTATGCATCCTATGCATACATCATCATTCTTAGTGATGAGAACTAGAACTCCTGTAACAGTCTCTCTAAGCATTCTCAATGCTCCATGGTGTAAGTGTCCCATTCGCCTGTTCCATAGTTCATTCAGTTCCTTTTCCCCATTATGATTACTGTCTATGAGTGCCATTGGAGATTCAAGTTGCAACCTATATAATTTGTTGCTTCGAGCTCCAATTTGTCTCTTCTTTCTCCAGCTGGGATGTTTGACACACACTTTCCTTATAATGAAGTATACATCATACCCATTGTCTTATAATTGGGACACTGAAATCAGATTCATTCCTAACCCCGACACATGCAATACATTAGTAGCTCTTATGCTGGTTCCTACTTCCGTCTGAAACGCTATGGTGCCTCTCCCTACTGGAGTACACTTCGTTTTGTTTCCCATAGTGATTTGGAAGTCCATCTGGTCTTCTTGATAGCTAGAGAAGTACTCTCGTACTCAATTCATGTGAGTTGAAGCCCCGCTATCAATATACGAAACACCTACTAATGTTGAAATTGATAAACATACGAATTCTTCTTCCAATCTGGAAGATAATACATCTTTACTATCCATGTTGTTCTATGCTATTCTCCTTCTCCTAACCTTTTTCCCCAACAACTACTACAGAAAATTGCATCCCACCTGAAGACTGCTCTGCACTGGATCTGTTGCCGCGTTGCTCCCTCTGCCACTGATAAATCATGAACTACAAAATCTTACCTCTCTCTCAACTCACTTAGAGAGAGATTTTCCTCGCGAATCTTGCCCTCGGAGCTTAGGCTACGTAATCCCTCTTGGGATTCAATCTACTGCCTACGCAGCACTTTGATCTCCCTCCTCCTCTTCAATTTTGGGCTCTTCTAGTCTACTATCTTGCTTAACCTTTGCTCTAATACCATGTGAAAATATGGAAATTTCAAATCCTACTATAGAAATTGATAGTATTTCTTTTATTTGTTAATTTATTGAAACAAATTATTTGTAGTTGTCTATGGCAAATATCAAAATACATACACTGCAGTCTTCACGAATTAATTACTATGGAAAATAAATATAAGGAAAATACTTAGCACAACAATAACATATTAACACAGTTGTTTTGGACAATTGTCCTCGAAAAACCCAATGTGGGAAAACCAGTGCAACATATAAGGGTTTCGTTTATTATTCTTCAGCAAAATCTCATGTACAACTACCGATAGCAGAATAGAAGAAGAATCATTGAGAGAAATTTTACAAACAAATTTATCCACTCCACAGTGAATTTCTGACACCTAAGAGGACTTGCTGCCTTCACGCTAGCCACGCTGCGTCACCCTCTACGCAGTGGCTGCACTGTCCCTGCATCACTGCCTCTACATGGGTGATCTGCGTGTCTCTTCTGTGCTGCTTCTTCTTGTCGTTTCCTGCACTCTCGACTATTGCTGATACCATCTCCCTCTCACTTGCAACTCACCTTCTGATTCGATTTCCTCTTGCCAAACTTCAGCGAGTGAGAAAATCAATCTACTTGGGCCACTGAGTATCTTCCTAGTGTATTTTCCAAATGCCCGTCAAAGTCCTTATAATCCTCTCGTTGATCAATCAACAACCCAAATTAGATTCTAATCAATGGATCAGATCATTTTGACTTGATCCTCGTCCTATCCTAGAAGTTTCACATTCAGTTTAATTAATACCCTTTAATTATTTAGTTTGGACTTAGGCATCCATTAAAAATAATTAATTATTTTAATAAAACTGTCTTTGGGTGGAATTTATGAAAACAATCTCTAGGTATTCTGGAATACATGTGTCCTAGCTTCCCTACAAATTTTGAGGCTTAGAGCACATCCAATGCTACCAAAAATCAATAGTCTTCAGGTGGGAGGCATTACATCAGAAAAAGAAGAAGGCACACTGAGGGAATTTCTTCCTCAGAGAACTTCTAGCCAAGAAGTCTGAATTTTCCAAGTAGAGCAGCAGTAGTTGTGTGCAGGATTTCTCAATCTAGAAGGCTATCATTCCCTACCTAAATTAATTTGGAACAAGACTAGTTATTGCATTTTGGGGCCAATTTTGGAGATAGTGGGGCCCATTCGATTTTATTAGGAGATTAGACTTAGGAGAAGTTATTTTGTTGTGTTTAAGTTCTACGTGGGGGCCACCCACATTAGGGAATACACACTCCCTAGTTCGAATTGCTTGGAGGGGTGAAGTCAATGGTTAAGTGTGTGGAAATTTCTGAATCTAACACATCAGAAATACCTCTTGCTATTTTTGGTTTATTTTATCCTACTTGTTCTTTACATTAACAAGTTATTTAATCATATAAACATTGAAATAAACACAATAGCAATCTTCACAAATATACAGATCAACAACTGAAATAAATTGAGACAACACAAGGGACACCATTATTTTTGGACAATCATCCACGGAAAAACCCAATGCGGGAAAACCAGTGCAGTAGATGAGGGTTTTATTATTATATAGATTTTTGAATACAACTAGGGTGCCAGAAATGGCTCACCCAATAGAGAATTCCCTCAGTAGTAGTACCTCTCTTCGGAGACATCTTCCGGCTAATCAACAACCGAATGAATAGCCCCAAAGTGATTTCGACTACTCCCTTAGCTGGATAGTGAAAGTTACTCCAAGCTACCCTCAGGAATTGCGTCACCCTCCAGGGACTGTGTCACCCTCCTACGGCTCTGCATCAGCTAACCATCTCTCAGCCTACCCCACGAAAATTCCTTAGCGCAGCCTCTTCAGTCCATCGTTAGCTTTGCAGCCCTCTGCGTTGCCTACGTCAGCCTCTACGGCTTCTGCATCAGCCTCTGGGCCCTCTGCGTCCCTTGCGTTGGCCTCCTCAGCCTCTGCGTCAGTCCTAGCTGCCTCTGCGTCAGCCTTCCTGGGGTCTGCGTTGTCTCTCCGACACTCTCTCTGCCTCTCTGCTATGTAGTCTCAACCTCTTGTCGAATTTTCCCTCACTGCAACATATGACTAACTCGATTTCTTAGCAAACTCTGCCCAAAAAAATCGAATTGACTGATCAACTTGGTGTCTTAGTGTATCTCCAACTGACCGTCAAACCTCCTCTTATACTTTTCCTATTGACGATTCAACAGCTGAGATTAAGTCCCTAATCAATGACTAAGATTAGATCTAGCTTGATCCTCATTATTTAGAACTTTCTCACCCATATTATATTTATTTTTTTTGTAAGGTTAGGCATTCTTCATTCCAAAACAGCAAAATACATCCAACTAGAGTTCGGGTGGCTGGTCTGCTCGAAGGAAACCAGACCGCCACCTTTTGGCCTTAAAGCCATACCAAAATTTAAAAATGTTTTTTTCCTTCTTCCTATCATAACCATTGTTCTGCTTATTGAAGACGAGGCTAACTACAATAACAAAATACGGTACCCAGATATAGTGCAGATTCATCAAAAACAGATTCATCAAAACAGTAGATAGGCACACCACTAGTCTTCATCCGACAAGTTTACCGGGCCAGGCTTAGAATCGTTAGCGCTCGACTTCAGGATCTTCTGTGGCCCATTTGAACTCCCGCAACATTTGCTCCATGTCCTTTAGCAGCAGATGGTTTCTGGAGACCTGGACTTGGACTGCTGCAAGTTCTTTTAGGAGGGTGTTCTTTATGGAGGCCGATTCATCTGCCAGTTGGCGTTTGAGGAGTTCTTCAGCAGCTTTGCGCTCTTCGTCCTCCTCTTCGCGAACCGCCTGGTTTACTTCCATAGCCTTTCCGACCACATGCTTCATGATCCAATAGAATTGTAATGTTCTATTGAATAGCGTGTTCCTGCCTCTGCTGGTGCTCGGGTCTGTGATTATTTCCCAGTCCTCACGGGGAATCTCTTTGTTTGCGCTTATTTCCCTCAACTCGCACTCCCATTCATGGATAAGAGAGTGGACCGCGGGAAAGATTCCAGTCATGTAGCCGTCAATCAGGTGGAGGAGCTTGTCGAGGTCGGGCTTTCTGCCCCTTTTATTCGGTTGACTACTGGTGCCGGTCTCTCTTTTCATATCGGAGCTGGTCTTTCTAGGAGCCATCTTTCCTCTGGTCTGGCGCTTGGGAGAAGGGGAGGCTTTCCACCCACCTTTTCTTGCCGAGGAGGAGGAGGGTTGGTCGCAGAGGTGAGCAGGCGCCTTTTCGTTCTTTGTCATCGTTCTTGCCAAATTGAGTGAGCCTACCATCTGTTACCTCGGGCTTATTAACTCTTTGCCGTGTCGAATGGGCCGCCACTTGGCTAGTTGATTTTCCGGTCTCCGCATGGCCGTTTATTATTCTGTCACGCATTCCGGCTTCCCCATCTCGGGAAGTGGCGTGGCTTGTCCTTTCCAATTTATGGTTCATTATTCCAAGCTCCGCCCTGCAGCTCTTGCCGTAGCCTTTCTTTACTCCTGATGCCACCTGTCGTCCTTTCCCTGTCCAATCTCCCGAATTCCGGAGCTGGCTCTAGATCATTCCTTGATGGCGTCTCAGCTCCTGCGTCCCTTCCGCTTGATTGGCCATTCTTGTCATGCCCCGTCACCTGCCCGACATGTGCCTGCCTTTCACCTCTGCCTTTTCCCACGGATGGGTTGTCTGATCTCTGCTGTTGGAGATTATCCTCGCCTCCATTGCGTGCCGCCTGATCCTGACCGTTCATCTCGTTCATGCCATTCCCACCTTCATCAACTCTTAGCAGTTGTTGGAGTTGGGCTTTTTCTTCCTGATTCAGATGCGGCAGACCTACGCTGTCGATTTCTTTGCCCCGGTTTCGACATCCCCAATTCGCAAGCCAATGTGCTGGTTTGTTACCTGCGCGCCTGGTGTGAGTCGGGAGGAGGTAGTCTATTTTGGGAAGGAGCTTCCCAATTTCGCCAACCAGCCAAGCGGTTCTCCAGCTTTTTCTTATCCTTTCCACTGGTATTTGCTGCTGGAGCTTCCTAACCATGTCAATTACCAACTTCGAGTCCCCCTCGACTTGGAGACATTTGAGGTTGTCCTAAAGAGCTATCTCCAGGCCCCGTTTCAGGGCGTGCAGCTTGGCTTCATTATTCGAAGCTTGCCCACAGTCCATCGCGAAAGTTCTTAAAGTGTTACCCTCTGCGTCTCTAAAGACTCCTCCTATGCCGGCCTCTCCTGGGTTGTGCTTTGCAGTGTCGTCGAAGTTTAATTTTATGAATCCTTGTGGGGAGTGTTTGTACTGGTTGCTTTCTGCCTCTGCTTTGGCCAGTTCTTTTCGAGAGTCTCTGCCGGTGACCATGCTCTGTCTGACCTCTAGTTTATTCAGGATTGTTCTTTCCGAAGTCATGACCTGCCAATCTTCGTCCCGCTAGCTTTCCAATAAGATTGTTTCCCGAATGTTTTTGATGAATTGCTCCCAGATTGCTGCGGGGGTTCAGGTTTCTGACTTGAAGATGGCCCCATTCCGAGCTTTCCAGATATTCCAGAGGAGGAATCCGGCGGAAATGAGCCAGGCGCGGTTAACCACCGGGTTCAGGTAAGGCTTTTTCGGCCAATTGACAATTGTGTTGACGATGCTTTGCTGGTTTCTCTGTTGGCGCTCAAACAACTTGCGGTGGTTTTCCCATAGGGAGGAGTTGACGGAGCAACGGTTCATCAGATGTTCCATGGTTTCCTCTTGGGAGCAGCATAGGGCACAATAGGATGGTCCTTGGCTTCCTCTTCGCAAAATCTGATCCCACGTGAGCGCTCTACCGTGTAGGATGGTCCAGATGAAAAAGGAGCTTTTAGGCCAGTGTTTGATTCTCCATAGGTTTTTCCATTGTTTTGTTTCCGGTTGACGATTTAGGTTGCTATGAAAGTGGTAGGCTTCTGCTATGGTGAAATTTCCTTGGATGCGATCGCCCCATCTGAGAATGTCGGACCCTGTTTTCTTTGCTATTCTCCGAGAGGCCATCTCTATATAGAAGTCTTGCCATCTATCGGTTTCTGGTGCTCCTTCCCAGTCCTCTTTAAATTTCCAATTTCACCAGTATCCAACCTCGTCGGGCTTCCAGAAGTTGCCGACCGTTGAAGCCCCAGCCTAGGACGAAGAGGCTAGGATGACATGGAGGTTGTCTTTATTGATGAGACGGTCGCGTTGCTGCCAAGATTCCTCCTAGAATCTAGTTTTGTCCCCTGCCCGAATCTCCCAGAAACAGTACTCCCTTATTAGGTCCTCGCTGCCTCTTGCCAGGTTCCAGATTGCAGAGCCTCTGGTCTCTGTCGTGCTTCTCAGTTTTTCTTCGATTTCCCCTGCCGCGTCGTATTTTCTTTCCCACAGCACCTTCCACAGGTCAGGGCCACCTTGAAGCCACCTCCACCAGAGCTTCGCACCCATAACTTTGTTTAGGATGAAGGGGTCACGGAGTCCTAGACCGCCGTCGTTAGGGAGCCAGCAAAGCCACTCCCAAGAGATAAGGGCCCACTTTCTTGTTTTGCTGGTCCCCTGCCAGAGGAAATTTGTGAAGAGGGAGACTAGCTTTTGGCTTGTAGCCTTTGGGATCGCTTGACACGAGAGCTGGTAATTTGGCATGGCCTATAGAACGGCTTTCAATAAGGTTATCCTGCTTGGAGCATTCAATGAGCGGTGTGTCCAGTTCTCCGTTCTATTTCAGATTTTCTGTATGAGAAGATTCCAGTTGGCCGACCGGAATTGGTGCTCATGTAGCATGATACCCAGGTATTTGGAAGGAAAGGTTCCCCTGTTGAAGCCTAGAGTACGAGCCAGAAATCTTTGGACTGCCAAGGAGGTGTTAAAGAAAAACACTTCCGATTTGTCTTTGTTGATCTCCATCCTGGAGGCTTTACTAAATTGAGATAGGGATTTGATAATTTTTTGGGCCTCCTTTAGAGTGGCTTGTCCGTAAAGCATCACGTTGTCTACAAATTGCTGGTGGGAGACTGGAATGTCTTCTCCGCAGATTCAGAGGCCTTTGATCTGTTCCTTGGAAACCTGAGCCTTAATCAATTTGCCTAGGCCTTCTGCGGCGAGGATGAAGAGGAAGGGAGACAGGGGGTCTCCCTGCCTTAGTCCGCGGGAGGGAGTGAAGGCTTCAGAGGGGGAGCCATTTAGAAGAATTGACATGATGGGAGAGCTTACCATAGATAGGATCCATTTTATCCATCTTTGATCAAAACGATAGGCTTTTAGGATATCCGCCAGATAGTTCTAGCAGCCGATCAAACACCTTGGCCAGGTCTAGTTTAATTAGCATGCCGGGGGAGTGGGAGCTTTTCAGGGAATGGATCACTTCTTGGGCAACTATTATGCCATCTGTAATCTGTCTTCCTTTGAAAAAGCCGGTTTGCTCTGGGGCTATGAGATCCGGAAGGATCGGCTTGAGCCTGTTGACTATGATAGTTGCAAGGATTTTGTAGACAACGTTGCATAAAGAGATGGGCCTGAAACCCTGCGGTTCATCTGAGCATCCAGACTTTGGGATTAATGCCAGGAAGGTGGGATTCAAGCCTTGGTGCATGCGCTTGGAGCACCTGGATTCCTCCACAAGATCTAGCAGATCGTTTCCCATGAAGCTCCAAGTTGCCTGATAAAATTCCATGGTGAAGCTATTGGGCCACGGGGCCTTTTTTTTAGCCATTTTATTTATTGTTTCCTCCAGTTCTTCCTTGGAGATAACTCGGAGAAGGGCCAGGTTTTGGTCTCTAGAAACTTTCTTGGAATATGGAGGCTGCTTTTGTCTATGTCCTCAGCTCTGTTGATGTTTGGTTCGGAGAGAATACCTTTGAAGTGCTCCACCAAGAGATGCTCAATTTCGTCCTGCTGGGTCACTCTGTTTCCATCCTTGTCTTTCAAGGAGAAGATTCTGTTATGATGGCGATGGTTTATCATGGTTTTGTGGAAAAATTTGGAGTTTTTGTCTCCTTTAAGCCATTGGGTTCATGATTTCTGCTTCCACAGGATTTCCTCTTGTTTTCGTCTTTCCTCTAATTGGGCGATTACTCTACCTTCCTCCTCTGCCAGATCCTAACTTCGACCTTCCAAGATGATTTGTTGCTGGATTTTTTCCATTCGGGATTGGAGCTTGCCCTGCTCCTGTTGGATATTGTCAAATTCTTCCTTGTTCCACTTTTTGATTTTTCTTTTAATTTCTTTGAGCCTTAGCTGAAATGAGTGCATTTTGCTGCGGCCCTCCTTTCCACTTTTGCTGTCCTGCCACCAGCCTCTTACTTTGTCTAGGAAGTCAGGGGCTCTGAGCCAAAAGGACTCGAACCTGAAGGGTCTCTTTTTGTTCTGATTATTTAGGGCTATTTCCAACTTTATTGGCCAGTGGTCCGACCCTGATGAGGGTAGGATAGAGGCTTCGTAGAAGATATCCAGCCCGATTATGTGATCTAAGATGAGGAATCTGTCCAGTCTTGAAGCAATCTGATCGGATCCGCCTCTTCTGTTATTCCATGTAAATTTCCCGTTTATGGTTGGGATATCAACCACTCTTAATTCTGTTTGCACTTCTTTGAATCATTCCATTTCTGGGTCCTCCCTGCTTATTCCATCTTTTTTCTCTTCTCGGGAAGCGATTAAGTTGAAGTCTCCAGCCAGGATCCATCTCTGCTCCTGGTGCAAACTTCAAAGCTTTGTCAACTGGGTGAGGAACAGGTCTCTGTCTGCTCGGGTGTGGGGACCATATATAGCCGAGATCACCACCCATTCACTTTGTCCTATTAGTCTGAAACTCCCAGTGAGGATTCTTGGCATTCCTATCCACCAGTCGATGAGGACTTCAGCTGGGTTCCAAAGAATGGCTATCCCTCCTGCACTTCCTTTGGGATCTATAGTGACATGTTTGTATCTTGGCTTTATTTTATTGAGGATTTCATCCATTTTCTGACGTGGGATTTTTGTTTCTTGGAGAAGCATAATCTGAGGTTTGTCTTTTTTGAGTCGTGCTGCCAGATGTCTCTGTTTACCTTTGCTATTTAAGCCTCTGATATTCCATGATGTAAAAATCATTGGTTAACTTGGGAGAGGGTTTGGAACACCGCTGAAAGTGGAACTACTTTCCCTGTATTGACTAACGTTTCTCCCATGAGTTGTATGGAGTCCTTAATGTTTCTTCTTCCTCTCTTTTTCCCCCCTTTATTTTGTCCATTTTGCCTAGGTCTGCTTTCCTTTTGAGTCTCTTGGTTTTCTGCTGATGAGGCTTTGCCTTTTTCTAATTTGGATTTGTATTGCTGAAAGGTTTCAGTGTACAACTTCTTTTGTTCTTCAGGAATGAACCTCTCATCTAGGTTGTTCCATTCGTGCAGCAAGTTTTCCAGCACTTCCTCTTCTTGGCTTAGGTCTTCCTTACTGGACTCATGGTCTGTCTCCATCCGATTAGTTTGTTCGTCTTTTTCCTTATCCTGTTTTGGTGTCTCACTTGGGGCTTTTCTTTTAGCTATGTTCCTTTCGCTGTTTTCACTGCAGTTTGAGCCTTTATCTTCCTGATTTTCCATGGGCTGATCTTCCTCATCCTCCTCTACCTGCAGTATAGCGAAACTGTTTGGTTTCACTGCGTTGGTTTGTTTGCCTTTCCTATCTTTCTGGGGGTGTTCCTTGTTGGTTTTCCTTTTATTTCTCACCTCTTGGAAGTCTTCCTGGTCCGGCTCTCTCTTTTTTTTTGGGGGTTCTCTGTTTTCTTCCTCCTCCCTGGTTATTGGGCATTCTTTTGCTAGATGACCGTGGGTATGGCACCTACGACACCTAAAGGGGATGTGTTTAAAGTCTATGTTCTGCTGCCAAACTTCTTCATGGTATTCAAGCTCTATGGTGTCAGGAATGGGGTTTTCTAGGTTCATGTAGACACAGATCCTGGCCACTCCTAGCACCGGGTCCGTGTTCTTCCTTTCTTCTGACTTCTGGCTACTTTGTCCGTCTCCTGCCGCCGTGTCTCGGTAGGAGGGGATCTCTCCCCTCCTGACATTTTCTATCATTCCTTTTATGCTTTTCCACTGACAGTTCTGCTGGACCGGACTGGTTCAGTTGTCCGCATTTCCGGCCCGTCTTC
>Ga0068627_1000272_pt1 | contig 11131 bp, 7 predicted proteins | sample InSIn1gowninarea_FD_77430 | JGI IMG/M metagenome (GOLD analysis project Ga0068627, IMG submission 77430) | Clean room microbial communities from NASA Spacecraft Assembly Facility at Jet Propulsion Laboratory, Pasadena, California, USA -... ... | reverse complement strand
GCCGATTTCCTTAGTACGTTGTTCAGCAGAAAAAGTTACTAATGCAAACAAACCAAGGCAGGCTACAAAAATGGTTAGCCCGGCAAAAATGCCTAACAGCAATCCAATGTTTTGTTCTGACTGGTACATGTTGTTAAAACGGTCATCTAAAAAAGAATATGCAAAAGGAGCTTGCGTTGTAAGCGCATTCCAGTCCTTTTTCATGCTGCTCAGCAAGCCTGCAATGTCTGCGGTTTTTGCTTTTACAATAATGTTGCTGTTATCAGTTCCCAATGTCATTACCAGTGGCGTAATGAGTTCGTGTAACGATTTAAAATGAAAATCTTTTACAATCCCTATTACATGATAAGTGGTGATTTTGCCATCGTTATTGGAGCGGCTTAATGTGTGTTGCATTGCATCATTACGATTCCAGCCAAATGCTCTTGCAGCCGTTTCGTTGACGATGATGGCAGTGGAATCTGCACCAAATGATTTTGAAAAATCTCTGCCGGCAACCACTTGCATACCTAAGGCTGGAATATAATTATAGTCCACCTGGTAGTTTAAAGTATTGATAAGTTGGGAGGAGTGGTTATCAGCATACACCAAAAAGTTATTTCCATAAGATGGTCCTGCCGGTAAATAGCCGGAAGAGCTTACATTTTTTACACGTGGGTCTTGCAGGAGTTGCTGTTTGAAAGCCTCTTCATTATTTCCCAGCCAATAGCTTTCCTGTACTACTATTACCTGGTCTTTGTTATAGCCTAATTTTTTATGCTGAATATAAGAAAGCTGCTGGTAAACGATAATGGTTCCAATTATTAAACTAATGGAAATAAAAAACTGGAAAACAACCAATGCGCTACGCAACCCAATACTCTTTTTACCAGATGTAAACTTGCCTTTTAAAACGGTAATAGGATTAAAAGCAGCAAGGAAAAATGCAGGATAACTACCGGCTAAGAAACCCGTTATTAATCCAAATAAAATAAGCGCAGGTAAGATGTAAGGATTGCTGGTGAGTTGCAGCGATAAGTTTAAGTGAGTAAGCTGATTAAAATAAGGTAATGCAGCTTGCATCAGCAAAATAGCAAATACTAAAGCCACAGTTGTGAGCAGTAAAGATTCCACCATGAACTGGCGAACCAATTGCGATTTTACTGAACCCATTACTTTTCTAACCCCAACTTCTTTTGCCCTTTTTGAAGCGCCCGCGGTAGAAAGATTCATAAAATTGATACAGGCAATCAGGAGCATAAAAACAGCCACTGCACTAAATATGTACACGTATTGAATATCGCCTGAAGGCTGCATATCGCCGGTCAAATCGGAATGCAGGTGAATGGAAGTTAAGGGCTGCAGTTGAAAACTAATATCATTGCCGCTTTGCCTGAATTGTGAGATGGTAACACCCATTGCCTGTTGCAATTGCGGACCTATATATTTATCTACTTCCTGCGGCAGCTTCGCCTGTAGTTTTTTGTAATCGTATCCCTGGGGCAATACCAGGTAAGTGTAAAAGTTAGAAGCCATCCAGGTATTTTCTTTCGCTTCCGGCAATGTTGCCATAGATGCCAGCATTCCAAAGCGTTCAAAGTGCGTGTTAGCAGGTATATCCTTATATACGCCTGTAACCGTGAGCGAGGTGTTGTTGTTATCCTTAAAAAGCAGCACTTTACCTATTGGGTTGCTGTTGCCAAAATACTTTTTTGCAACCGATCCGGAAACTACTACGGCATTGGGTTGTTGCAAAGCGGTAATCGCATCGCCCTTTATAAAAGGCAATGTAAACACCTGGAAGAAATTAGGATCAACAAAAGCAATCGGGTCTTCCCTGAATATCTTATCGCCATAACTAACGCGTGGCGTGCCATAACTGCGCAGCCGGACGGCATCCAGCACTTCGGGAAAATCCTTTTTAAATGTTTGTGCAACGGGCGGCATTACCGTAGCTTCTTTTATTTCGCCGCCATTCATTTTACCATGAAATGTTACCCGCACAATCTGGTTTGCTTTATCGTTGAAACGATCATAGTTCAACTCGTTTTGCACGTACAGCATAATAAGCAAACAGGTAGCAATGCCTAATGCAAGCCCAAGTATATTAATGGCAGCGAAACTCTTGTGCCTCCAGAGATTCCTGACTCCAATTTTGAAATAATTGTTGAACATAGTTTATAAGCTTGAAGCCCCCAGCCCCTAAAGGGGAGCAATGAAATAAATTCGCTGTTAAAAGCTCCCTTAGGGACTGGGGGCTTCTTCTACTCGCTTCTCAAACTCTTGGTAGGATTAGCTATAGCAGCTTTAATTGACTGGTAGCTTACCGTAACTATAGCAATGATTACGGATAACAAACCGGCTGCTGCAAACACCCACCATTCAATACTAATGTGATAGCTGTAGTTCTGCAACCATTTGTACATAGCATACCACGCCAGCGGCGAAGCAAGAATGAAGGAAATGATTACCAGCTTTAAGAAATCGGTTGATAACAGTGTAGTAATGTTGGCAACGCTTGCCCCCAGCACCTTGCGCACGCCAATTTCTTTGATTCTGTTTTCTGCCATGTACGTTGCCAGGCCAAACAAACCCAGGCAGGAAATAAGAATGGTTAAGCCTGCAAACAAAGCAGCCAATGTGCCGGTGCGTTGTTCTTCTTTAAACTTATTGGCATACGTTTCATCGGCAAATTTGTAATCAAACGGATAGTTTGGATTGTATTTTTTAAATACTTGTTCAGCCAGCCTTAAATCTTCTGCGGTAGATTTTCCAGGATTAAGTTTGTAGTGGATGGTAGAGAACCACGACTTTGGTCCCATCACCGCCATTTGTTGTATCTTTTCGTAAGGCGATTCATAAATAAAATCTTTCAATACACCTACTACATGCCATTGTTCGCCATCAGCCTTTACAGTTTGTCCAATTGGGTCTTTCAGGCGCATTACTTTTACTGCCGATTCATTCAACAACATTGCGGTAGAATCTCCAGGATAAGCATGAATATCTATATCCCTGCCTTGTACCAACTGCACGCCCATGGTCTTTACAAAATCCGCATCCGATGCCATTCTTACAAAATCCGTTTTAGTATCCGACTCGTTACTACCAGGCCAGCTCCAGCCCCAACCATCGCTGTAACGTTGCGTAATCGGGCTCATAGATTTAGTAACTGCTACGGCTGCACCGCTGCTCAGCAAATCGTTCTTTATTAATTCATAATGCTTTTCTATATCGCCTTGCATGGGTGTAAATACCAGCTTATCTTTTACATAACCGGCATCTCTTTCCTGCGCATATCTAATCTGGTGCTCTACTATAATGGTGCAGATGATAAGTGCAATGGCAAAAGTGAATTGTAACACCACCAATACTTTGCGTGGTGTAACCAATGCGTGCGCTGCTTTGAAAGTACCTTTCAGCACCTTTACCGGTTTGTAAGACGAAAGATAAAATGCCGGATAACTACCTGCGATAAAGCCGGTAAATAAGATAAAGCCAAAGAAGAACAACCAGAAGTATGGACTGCCGTAACTGATGTATAGCTGCTTTCCAACCAAATCGTTATAAGCAGGCAGGCTCAACTGTACAATCACGATAGCAATAATGCCGGCAATGAAAGCAATCAAAATACTTTCGCCGATAAACTGCGTTACAAGCCCGCTTTTTTGTGCACCTACTACTTTGCGGATGCCCACTTCTTTTGCGCGTTTTTCGCTACGGGCAGTGCTTAAGTTCATAAAGTTGATGCAGGCAATGAGCAGGATAAAGGCAGCAATTACACCAAACAATCTTACCATTTCCATGCGCCCGGCTACATATTGCCCGTTTTCCGATTTGCTGTAAAGCCACTTGTCTGCGAGCTTTTGTGTAAATACCTGCGTAGTTGATTTATCTTCGGTATTCGCAGTATGGTTGATGGTGACGTTTTTAATCTTTGCGTCAAAAGCAGCCTGGTTTACGCCAGGTTTCAAAAGAATGAATGTTTTAATAGAATTGTTGCCCCAGTATTCATCATCCCAGCCAATCTTTTTCATATAAGACCAGGGCAATAAAAATTCAAAATCAAACGCCGTGTTGTTGGGCAAATCTTTTATTACGCCGGTTACGGTAAAATTATCGGAACTATCCAGTTTGATTACTTTGCCTATTGCGTTATCTGTACCGAATAATTTGTTGGCTAATTTTTGTGTGATAACAATATCATCTACTTTACTCAAAGCGGTCTTAGTGTTGCCTTGCACCAGCGGAAAAGAGAACATATTGAGAAAGCCGGAGTCGGTAAAATAACCAGATGTGTTTAAGTGCTTATCGCCAACCGTCAGCAAAAAGCTGCTCTGGTTTACACGCACTACGTCTTCTACATCTGCCGGGTATTCCAGCTTGATGGTAGGACCTAAAATCTTCGGCGTGGTATTCCATGCCCATAACTCACCATTAAATTTATCACGATTATTGGCGGTATAAATACGGTCGCTTTTCTCATGAAACTTATCGTAACTCAACTCGTTTTGTATCCATAACAATATAAGGATAGCGCTTGCCATACCAATTGCTAATCCAAAAATGTTGATGGCAGAAAAACCTTTGTTGCGGAAGAGATTGCGAAAAGCAATTTTTAGAAAATTCTTGATCATAATGCGTGCGTTGTAAGTTGTTGTGAATAGTGAATTGTAAATTGGCAATGCTGAAAACCGATGCTTATTTCTTTACTTTATTATTTCAACAAACATTCACACTCTTCAGTTTTCAACGGCTGTGCCAAGCGCTGAAACGCTTACGCAGCAAGGCTTTCAGCAAATGAGCACAAAAAAGGTGTTCGATAATGAACACCTGCTGTACGGTTGTGACGGCTTAATTAAAAATATATTATTACTGGTGTATTGCAAGAATAAATGGATGCTGCTGTTTAGTATGGGCAAAAGCGTAGCTAAGCAGTATAACTGAATGCATTTAATGGCAAGGAAACGAGAAAAATTCCTGCCCTGTGTGTGGATTGTCAGGGCAGGATTATTTAAATTGTTGTGCAGCTTATTTTACCATTGGCAACGTCGTGGAGGACTGTTTATACCAAAATATTTTGGGTAACAGTCTGTCCATCCAGCATACGGATAATGCGGTGGCTATAGCGGGCATCATGCTCGCTATGTGTAACCATTATAATGGTAGTACCTTGTTCATTCAACTCTGTAAGCAGTTCCATTACTTCATTACCATTATTGCTATCGAGGTTACCGGTAGGTTCATCCGCCAGTATCAGTTTCGGATTGTTTACCACGGCACGTGCTACGGCTACACGCTGTTGCTGACCGCCCGATAACTGCTGCGGATAGTGATTGCGGCGGTGCATGATTTGCACTTTATCCAGTACATATTCTACACGCTTTTTGCGCTCGGCTGGTTTAACACCGGTGTAAATCAGTGGCAGTTCTACATTTTCATACACCGTCAGTTCATCAATCAAATTAAAGCTTTGAAACACAAAACCGATGTTGTGCTTGCGCAGGTCAGCACGCTTGCGCTCGTTGAAATGCGCCACTTCAATGCCGTTGAAAATAAAGCTGCCTTTATCGGGATCATCGAGCAAGCCAAGGATGTTGAGCAGGGTTGATTTGCCGCAGCCGGAAGGTCCCATGATGGCTACAAATTCGCCTTCTTTTACTTCAATTGTCAGTTTATTCAAAGCAACCGTTTCCACTTCTTCGGTACGGTATACTTTTTCCAGGTCTGTGATTTTTATCATGTTTGCCATGGTAATGCTGTTTAAATAATGATTTTAATGGTTTGTTTTAGTGTAGTCGTTTTATTTATTTTCTAATACAAGTTCCTGCATATTGGTGTAGTTGTCGTAGCTGCTGGTTACCACTTTATCGCCGGGCTTCAAGCCGCCAAGCACTTCGTAGTAGTCGGTATTTTGCCGACCCAGTTGAATGTCTTTGCGGGTAGCCATTTTACCATCGGGGCTTACGAGGAATATCCAGTTGCCGCCGGTTTGCTGGTAGAAACCGCCTTTAGGTACCAAAACCGCTTGCGTTTCGTCGCTTAGTGCAAGTAAAATCTGCAGTGTTTGTCCGCGGCGGATGCCTTTCGGTACATCATCTTCAAAAGCCATATCTACCTGGAAGCGTCCGTTAGTAACCTGCGTATATACTTTTTTAATCGTGAGTTTATAATCTTTATTGGCAAAAGTAAACTTGCCTTCCAGCCCGTTGTACACTTGTGAAATATAATGTTCATCAATATCCACGCGCACTTTAAAACCACTCAGTACATCTATCTGCCCCAGGCGTTCACCTTTATTTTTATTCTGACCAATTTCTGCATCGAGAGAAGTAAGCTGACCATCTACAGGTGCACGCACAATCAAATCACCTACTTTCTGGCGCATTACTGCCAATGCATTTTGTGATCCCTGGTACGATTGCCCTGCTTGTGCAAGCTGCTGCTTTGTAGATACACTATCCTGCTCCAGCAACTGTTCGGTAAGCTTCTTTTTTTCGAGATAATAAGTGTATTTATTTTTTGCCTGCTGAAATTCCTGCGAGCCGATTACTTTTTGGTCGTACAGGCGTTTGTCCAGGTTGTACACGCGCTCTGCTTCCTTCAAATCATTTTCCACATCGGTCATCTGGTTGAGCTTGGTAGTGGTATTCTGTACTGCATTGTTGCGGGCAATCTGCATTTGCGTAAGCAGGTTATATACCGATGTTTCCTGGTTTACAAGGCTTAGTTCCAAATCGGTATTCGACAGGCGCATAATGGGTTGGCCTTTTTTCATCACCGTACCATCATCCACATATTTCTCTTCTACGCGCCCGCCTTCCATGGCATCCAGGTAAATAGTGGTGATAGGCATTACTACACCATTTACAGGAATCGTTACCTGGAATGGACCTTTGGTTACTTCAGAAATAGTAATACGTTCCGTATCTACATTCAACTTAGCGCCGCCCGAAGTAAAATAATACGAAGCACCCAGCAAGGCTACAATTGCCACAATACCCGCGATGGTTAAAATCTTTTTAGTTGTCCACTTCTTTTTCTGAATTACTCTGTCCACTGTTGTTCTTTTTTATGTTGTTGTAATTTGTTTTAAAACGCCATTGACGGGTTTACATAAATTTGATTGTCAGCAGGCCAATAAGGCTAAAGTCTTCTGCATCGGGAGTTACAGTTGCCTTTGCCTCTTGCTGGCACTTCTTACAAATGGTGGTATGCTTTTTAGCACCAAGCTGCGCCAGGCAAACAATAGCTGAAAATATTACGAGGGTCATTACGGTCATTCTTATAAGCGTTCTCATAACTTCAAATTTTAAGTTTTTTAAGAAAATCCGGTATAGACATACCAGATACAATTGCACATGATGAAAACTGTATCTTAGATTGACAACTTGGTGCCAACACATTTTGCTATTGATTACCAATAGCTTATATCCATTTTACACCCCATTTACTGTTCGCATTTGCACAACAAGTGTCCGCTTTTGATACAATGGGCAGGCACTGTAAGCAAATACAATTAAGTTACATTTGTATGCATGAGCGCAGTAGAAGCATTATTAGCAGAATACAATTCATTAAACCTGCATAGCATTACGGATTATGACAAGTTTAACCAGTATGCTATTACGCATCACTCGACTGTGATTGAGGGAGCTACATTAACTGAAAATGAAACACGGCTGCTGCTGGAGGAAGGATTAACACCAAAGGGAAAGCCCCTGATACATTCCCTGATGGTAAAAGACCACTATGAAGCCCTGTTGTTTGTGATAGAACGTGCCAGGCAAAAAACGCCACTTACATTACAATTGATTAAAGATATTAACGGCAAGGTAATGAAAAACACCGGCAGCATTTACAACACCCCGCCGGGAACTGTAGATGCCAGTAAAGGTGAATTTAGAAAGGGTAATGTAAGCGCAGGTGGTTATTATTTTATCAACTTTGATAAAGTGCCTTCCTATACCGAAGCATTGGTAAAAAAGATAAATGAAAACCTTAATACCGTTATTACCCCCCTGCAACAACTGGAATTGTCTTTTGCTGCCCACTTTGACTTAGTAACCATTCATCCGTTTTATGATGGGAACGGCAGAACCAGTCGTTTATTGATGAATTACCTGCAGGTCTTATTTGAATTACCATTAGCCATTGTTTTTAAAGAAGACAAAAGCGATTATTTTACTGCATTACAAACCGCTCGTGAAGAAGAAACACTGGAGCCGTTTTATACGTTCATGTTCGGCCAATATACCAGGTTTTTACAACAGGAAATTGATTTATACAAAAGGCAATTGCAACAAAAAAGACCATTAAAAAATGGTGGCTTGTCTTTATTTTTTTAGGCATAATGCGAAAGTGGCACACAGCTATAGCACACCAATATTATCAACATAGAATAAACAAGGTATAAAGATGAATCTGGTAAGCAGCAACTTTATTCTGTTATAAACAAATCCGTTTCCATCGGTTTTCAACTGCGTATTATTCGTGTTCAAATAAATCCAAAAAATCCGTGCTTCAGCCCGTGTCATCCGTGTGCTATTGCTTTTCTTTGCCGCATGAAAGTCAACAGCCTCGGCTTTATTATCATTGCAGCTATTATTCTTCTTTTTGTACGCCTTGGCGGCACCTCGGTTTTCCAGGTGGCAGAAGCGCGTAACAGCCAATGTGCTTATGAAATGATGACGAGCGGCGATATGGTTACCCCAACTTTCAATGGCGCTCTCCGCACCGATAAACCTGCACTGGAATACTATGCAATGATTGCTGCCTATGCATTATTTGGAAAAGAGGAAGGTAGCGCCCGCTTTTTTTCCGCTGTTTGTGGTTTAATAGTGATTATTGCTACTTTCATTTTTGTACGCAAATATGCCAACAGCACGGCTGCCTGGTGGAGTTGTTTTGTTCTTCTTTCTTCCATGCACACCATTGTGCAGTTTCGCTTAGCAACCCCCGACCCTTATCTTATCTTATGCCATGTGCTGTCGCTGTATTGTTTTTTAGAAGGATTAAACAGCAGGCGTTTTGGATGGTATGCAGGAATGTATATTTTATTGGGCCTGGGCATTTTTGCAAAAGGGCCGGTGGCGCTGGTTTTGCCGGGATTAACGGCGCTGTTGTATCTCCTGTTTACCAGTCAATTCACCTGGAGAAATATTGTTCGTTTGCAGCCGTGGTTTGGCGTACTACTGACTGCACTTTTTTGCCTGCCATGGTACTACCTGGTGTACGTCCGCACCAGTGGCGCCTGGACAGAAGGCTTTTTCTTTCAACATAATGTAGGTCGCTTTGATGAGCCGGTGGATGGACATGGCGGTCCGTTTATCCTTACTTTTTTGTTTGTCATTCTTGGATTATTCCCGTTTTCTTCATTTTTTATCCGCACCGGTAAATGGGTTTGGAAAAACAGGAAAACCAATCACTTTTTGCTGTTCAACTTTATTGCCTTTTGGGTGGTAGTAGGTTTTTATTTTTTATCCAAAACGCGGCTGCTTAATTATACGACACCGGCATATCCTTTTTTTGCTATTATGATTGGTTGTTGGCTATCCGACAGGATGCCCCTGTTCTCATTTAAAAACTTAAAGCTGGAACTACTTACCATTTGCATACTGACAATCATTTTACCTGCCGGCATTTATATCTGGGCTATTAATACCGAACCGGTAAATAAGGTAAGCTGGATTGCGTTCCCTTTATTGGTTTTTACAATCGGCGGCATTGCCGCATTGGTGTATGCAAGGGAAAATGTGGGCAAAGGGCTGCGCACTATTGGCTACACGTATATGATTGCAACCGTACTGGTATTTGCATGGCTGTTTCCTGCATTAGACAGCCAAACGCCTATGGAAAAACATAAGGCACTATTAAGCACCGCGGAAAACGTAGTAGCGTATCAAAACTTTAATGATGCATTTGTGTTTTATACTAAAAAGAGTATTCCTTTATTTACCAATGCAGATAGTCTTGCTGATTACATTCATGCACATAACAACGTAGTCGTGCTGTCTAAGGCAAAACAGTTTCCTGCGCTGGATAGCATGCCATCCCTTAAACTGTACAGCAAAGACATGGATTTATTTAGCGTAAGCTATTCGGCTATTTATATTAAAAAGTAACAACGTATAGCAGATGTTATAAAAAGGCAGAATTTACGCCCGGCATTTCTCTTTAATTTTACTAACAACCAAAAAGATTCGGGTGGGTGAGACACCCACTGGTAGCCTTCCATAGCATTGAACATTTTTGTTACCCCCTGCAACTCCCATTCTTTTGAATATTTTATAACGCCAAACTGAAGAATGTACCTTTCTACTCAAAAGAAAACATTAAACTTTAAACCTTTAACCTTTGACCATCCATCACAAAAAAATACCTACCTTAGAACGGTAAAACAGCAGCCGGCAACCGCTGCCCACAATTAACTGAGAGGATTGAACAATCAACAAAATGTTTGTAACATTTCTGTAAGTTTGTTCGTTATATACTGAAACTGAACCCATTTTATACAAGTACCTTTTGTTCTAATATACCAATATGAGTCTAAAAAAATGTTCCATACTTGCCGTTGACGATGACCCGGATGTGCTCATTGCCGTGCGTATGTTGCTAAAAAATGAAGTACAAAAAATCGTAACCGAAAAAAATCCCGAAAATATTCCTGCCCTGCTCAAAGAGCACAACTTCGATTTGCTGCTGCTGGATATGAACTTCAAGTCGAGCATCAATACCGGCAACGAAGGGTTGTACTGGCTCAAACGTGTAAAGGATTTAAAGCCCAACCTGCAGGTGATTATGATAACGGCTTATGCCGATATTGACCTTGCTGTGCGCTCGCTTAAGGAAGGCGCTTTCGACTTTATGGTAAAGCCATGGCACAACGAAAAGCTCATTAGCACCATTGAAGATGCATTGGAAAAAAACAACAAACAGCAACGTGCCGAAGCCCGCAACGGCAAAGACAGCATCATTGGCACCGAACTGCTGGGTGAAAGCGAGGTAATGCAGGACATCTTTTATAAAATTTCTAAAATTGCACCTACCGACGCGAACATTTTGATATTGGGTGAAAATGGTACCGGTAAAGATTTAATTGCCAAAGCCATTCACCAAAAATCATTGCGCGCCAAGCATCCGTATGTAAAGG
>Ga0068627_1000270_pt1 | contig 11157 bp, 4 predicted proteins | sample InSIn1gowninarea_FD_77430 | JGI IMG/M metagenome (GOLD analysis project Ga0068627, IMG submission 77430) | Clean room microbial communities from NASA Spacecraft Assembly Facility at Jet Propulsion Laboratory, Pasadena, California, USA -... ... | reverse complement strand
TAAAAAATACACATTTTAGTAGTTTACATCATTTCAAAATTCAAAACATCTATGCCATTTTTTAGTGATTCAAGTTTAAAAGTTGGATTAGCATTAGCTATTTCCTTGATAAAGTGTGACACAACTTTGTGCTTTTACCTAGAAGTGTTTGTACCAAGGGGACTTAAGACCAACAAATTCACACATGAGTTCAGATTCAGAGACCTCAAACATGAGGATCAACAACTGTTCCACCAAGAACTCATATTGTGAGACATTGTTAGAAATATCCAAGAGAGATACAATGGTTGCCATTGCATCATCTGCCTTGTTCTGAATTCTCAAAATTTTCTCAAAAGAAATGTCATTGAAGTATAATTAAAAAATATCCACCATGTGCTTGTAAGGGGTAAGCTTCTCGTTCTTTGTATCGTAATCATCATTCACTTGGAAAATAACCAACTGAGAGTCATGCCATAGATTTGAAGATCCTTAATTTTCTATTTGATTGCCATGCATAGTCCTATTAACAATGCTTTGTATTCAACCATACTGTTTGTGCATGATAATTCTATTCTATATGACTTAGGAATGGAATCCCCTTGAGGTGTGATAAAAATATTTCCACTCCCTAAGACATGATTTGTATAGGATCATCAAAGTACAATTTCCATGTTGTAGGAGGTTTTATTGCAAAGATGAATTCATCAAGAAAGTTAGACATAAGAGGATGGTCTACTATCATTAGTACATCTACAAGTTGATAATCTATTACTTGTCCTTTTATTTCCTTGTGATCAACATACTCTATATCATAATCACTCAAAATCATAACCAAATTTTCTAATCGATCCATCAAAGTTGCTTTGCTCAATAGGTACTTTAGAGAATCAATCTTAGCTATCAAATTTTTTTTTGTGATTGAACATGTAATGTCTCAGCTTTTGTGCAGAGAAAATGACTGCAAGGCATGCTCTTTCAATGGAACTATAGTTAAGCTCATATCATACCAGGGTGCGACTGATATAGTAGATAGCTCTCTCTTTTCCATAATTTTCATTTTGTGCTAGTAATTCCCCCAATGATGAGGTAGTGGCTGATATGTATAAGATCAAGTGTATTTTGTCAATGGGAGCTATGATAACTGGAGGAGATAATAGATAATCTTTTGTTTGATGGAATACCTCTTGAAAACATTCAACCCACATGAAGGGAACTCCTTTGTGTAAAAAATGTTAAAATAGATGAATCTTGTCTACTAGTTGGGCTATGAACCTTCAGATTGACTGCAATCTTCCTTGTAGAGTCCTCAATCGACTAATGTTGATAGGTGGTGGCATATCTATGATTTATTTTACTTTTGTAGGATCAACCTCAATTCCTCTATGAGAGACTATGTATCCCAATAATTTTCCCGACAAGACCCCAAACACACACTTCTTTAGATTTAGTCTGAGCTTATATTATTCTAGTCTTCTAAAATTTTTGTCTAGCACTCCAAGATGACCACCTCTTGTCAAATATTTTTTCAATAAGTCATCAACATAGTCTTCCATAAGCATATGCATATAGTCATGAAAAATGGTTGTCATATAGCTAGGTCTTATATGTTGCTCCAGAATTCCTAAGTCCAAAAGTCATTAGATTGCAACAAAAGGTACCCCAAGTGCATGTGAAAGTTGTTTTGTGTTGATCTTCAGTGGCAATTATAATGTAATTATATCCTAAAAATCTATCCATAAGTGATAACATTTCATATCCCACCATGAGGTCTACTATGATATCAATGTTAGGCAATGAGAAATCATCCTTAGGACAAGCTTTATTTAGATCTCTAAAACTTGTGTATATTTTGATACTACTAGTTAGTTTAGTGACAAGAAAAAGATTCGAAATCCACCTTGCATAATCTATGGGATGAATAAATCTAACATCTAGAAGTTTCTTCAACTCAACCTTTACCAAGAGTGCGATCTGTGGATGCATTTTTATTAGTTTTTGCTTGACTTTTTTAGCATTTGGAAGCAGTGGTAAATGATGTAGAACCATTTCAGGGTCCAACCCAGGTATATCAACATATGAGCATGCAAAATTAGCTTGTCTTTCTGAAAATAATGTAGTGAACTTTGGTTTTTCTTCTATGGTCAAAGATGCTGCAAACTGAATGATTCTAGGATTGTCCTTTGTCCCAAGATTGACTTCTTTTGAACCTTCTATTAGCAATGTCGATTTCTCTCGGTCAATGGGGAGGCTATCCAACCCTCCATCCTTAGGCACCTCAAAGAGGTTTTCACCTTTCGATATGTCCTTTATTTTTAATTTTTCATGGTTTAAAGGAGCCTTTCGATTTTCACCTAGAGAACTATTCTTTTTATTTTTATTTTTTTCATTTTTATCACTTTTACGACTAGAGGGAGGGAAAAACTCTCTAAAATATTTTGCATTATCAAACTCAATGATGAAGCCAACTTTATGATCCCCACTTGGTATTCTGTCATGAAGTTCCATGAACTCGACAATTGCTTCATCATTCTCAAATGTGTCTAAACTTGGTGGTCCTTGCTAGTCCTAATCTATGGGTTGTGAGTAAACAAGGGGTAAGCCATCATCGGTATTGTAAAGGGTTAATGTGTAGGTGGATATGGTGAAGACAGATGTAGAGTCATCTAGTTCTAAAAAGGTATCTATCCAGATATTAGAGTCCATGATGTTGGTCAAGGATGAGGATAGGTCAAGTTCTTGGAAGACATTGTCTAGTCCATAATCACTAGTTGTGCAGGAATACCATTCATATTCATTAGAATCAGTTTCCTCATAGTAACAATCCCACCCTAAGATGTCTTGATTTCATCTGAAACATTAACGTTCTCACTCAAGGTCAACTTAATACTAGGAATACTCACTTTGTGGGTACGTACCCTAGCCTAATGTACTTTGGTCGGTGAGGAGGTAGTATCAGTTCTATCATTTTGTTATTTTTTAGGCCAAGATCACTATACCCATCATATACCTTTTGCTTCATAAGCTCAAACCCTTTTGGATATTGCTCAACTAGTAATTTCTTAGGCTCAATGTCTTGTTTATCCCTATAAATCCATGTGAAAATGTCCTCACCGATGGGCTCTTTTCTCTATTCCCCCATTTAATGAAGGTGGTAGGAGGGTTACACATGGTGATTTTGGGCTGAATAAAGTGCGGGTTTCCATAAGCTAAGCCTTTGGTAATTTAGGCAACTTTCCCACACAAAATAATCTCTCCATGTTGTATTCCCCACATCCCTTATCATGGATTTGGACTATGGGTATGCATGGTGTAATGAATGAAGTGGATGATTTGATGAGGGAAGTGTAACTAAGGGATTTTTCCTAGGGTTAGCAATATCACATGCAAAACATGAAAACCCCAAAGTTATAATGAAGTGCAAAGGAATAAAATGAAAACAAATGAAACAATCTCACCAAAATGTCTTCATTCTCCATGGCTGACCTCCATTATACCTTCTCAACTTACTAAAAATATGATGTTGCCCTCAGATTTATGATGAGCAATCTAATGATAATGACAAGCCCTAAGCAAATGTTGAAGGATTTGAGTAACTACATGCAATATAATGCTATAATGCAACTAGTAAGCATATAAATATGTCTAAAATGTGCCAAATGAAATCTAAATAAACCTATGAAAAAATGAAAAGTATGTAAGAGTCAAGAACATGAAGCTGCAAGATATGCCAAAATGAGACCAAAATTGCCATTTTATAGAAAATGCTATTTTGTGTGAATGGGCAAGATTAAAAGTTAACAAGTGCCTTAGAATCAATGGAAAAGATTTAATATAACAACCCACAATTAGGGTTAGGGCAACATTAGGTCAAATTTGAAATGAATGGACAAGATTGATTTTTAGAAAATCAAATCAAGGGCTGACAATGCATGTGGCAAGAGATACTGGGCATACAAAACGAAGTTGCTGGAGAATCAAATAATAATTTAAAATTATTTGATTCAAGAGGTGATGTTGACCTTTTGAATTAAAAAATAATTTAATTAAAAAGTGGTGGGGTCATGTGTCAGTAAATAATTTAATTAAAATGAGCACAGTAAAAGAGGTGATAGGAGAATTTAAATAATAAAAATTATTTAATTTAGGTGATGAGACTTATTTTAAATAAATAGATTTGATTTAAAATGAGCACAACAAAAAAGGTGATAGAAGAAATTAAATAATAAAAGTTATTTAATTTAGGTGGAAATTAAATAATTAATTAAATAATAAAGATATTATTTAATTATAGAAGAATGTGACAAAGGGAACCTTTTGAGTTAAATATAATGATTTAATTCAAAATTCAAGAAAGTGGACCAAATTAAATAAATAAAATTTAATTAATTTAGGAGAGAAAAGGCTAATGAATAATTAAATGATTAAAAATAATTATTTAATTATAATGGAAAGTGGACAAAGATTAAATAAATAAGAATTTATTTATTTTTAGAAAGAAGAGGACTTTTTAAGAATTACTGACATATTAAATAAATAAATAAAAATTATTTATTTAATAATCAGGAAGACATAATGGACAAAAATAATTAAATAAATTAGGAGATTTATTTAATTATAGGAAGACATTAGACAATTAGTGACACATTAAATAAAAAAATAAATAAATTTTATCTATTTGATAATCATGGAGAATAAAAATATATGAATTAATTAAATAATTATGAATTATTTAATTAATAGTCAAAAGTGAGTCAAGGGCATAATTAAAATATCTTAATTATGCTAGGACGAAACATGGAAAAATAGAGCTTGCAAGCCTAGGTCATTTTTATATGTCTACAGGAAGATGGATCAATTTAGTTGGATGAGGTGGAAGATGAAGCTTCTTGATTAATAGGCACTTGATGTTCGATAGTTTCTCTTAAATTGCTGCAGTATTGGAAAGGATCGGGATCACCTGGTATGGTAATTTCAAGACTATTGTAAGGAAAATTCAAGCATTGATGGTAAGTGGAAGGTACAACTCTCATAGCATGAATCCATGGGTGACCTAGGAGAAGGTTATAGGACAAGTACAGATCCAAGACATGAAACATTATGTTCTGAATAGTGGGGCCAACCCTTATGGGAAGTGTATTACTCCTTCAGACACGCATTCAACATCGTCATAAGCTTTGATAACAATTTTTGTAGATCGATCTATGCAAGCATCAAAGAATCCCAATGTTGTAACCAATTTTAGGGTACATATGTTTAGACCTTCTCCACTGTCTACCAAGACTTAGTTGATTTTATGTTTATTAAGGTAGACTTCAGGGTGTAGGGGATCATTATGATTTATATTTTGTGTGGAAAGATCTTGTTCAGAAAAGGTGACATGATGAGGTGTAACTAGGTATCCAAGCATGACCTTAAATTGTTTGACATTTAGGTCAGAAGGTACACATATTTCTTGTAAGGATTTTTCTAGAATGTATATGTTCTCTGGGAAAATGCAAAGCATCTCAAGAATGGATATCTGTGTAGGTGTCTTTACTAGATGATCAAGGAGGTTCTACTGACTTTTTGGTTGTGGATTAGAAGCAGCCCCTTGAAGGGTCACCATAGCTTTGTGGGTAGTGACGAAAAATTCTAAAATTTTGTTAATGACCTAATGGTAGCAACATCATCATCAAGGGCTCTAATGCGATGGATGCTATAGTCATGCACAACACGGGTATAATTAGCACTATTAATATTCCCTGAATTGGAGGCCTTCCCTTTTCCATAATCTTGCAAGGGAGTTTTGAATATGGTATTGATTAACATTAGTTTTAGGTTGTGAGCTATCCACTAAAATGTCACCTTGTTCAATAGGGTCTTCAATGAGATTTTTGGGTGTCCAACATGATGATGTCTTGTGTCCTTTTCCATGATGATATTCACAAAATTTATTTTTGTTCCACCAATTGGGTTTAACCAAATTCGATTCATATGTCTTAATGTCTGGAAGTTGAATGATGTTTAATTGCAAATGTTTCTTCAAAAATGACTCAATGGGTACCTCTAGGGGTGTGCATGTATTTTTGGTATGAGGAGGTCCTTTGCATTGTTTTTGATTGTTTTGGACAACATTTAATGTTTGATCATGGCTGGGTGTTTGTGTGTTTTATGTAGAGGGACCTTTAAAATGAAGGGTGGGGTTTCCTTAATTTACCACTTTTGCATCCACAAACCCATCATTAGTGACATTCTTATTTCAGAATCAAATTTTGTTTTTGTCATTATTAGCTTTTGGATTTTATTTGTGCACTTTAACTAGTCATTTTGTCAAAAGAGCCTTTTTCAATAAAGACACCTTTTCAATGATGTCCTCAAAAGTTGTGAAACTATATTTGGAGTTGAGTCATTAATTTTGTGTTATTTTTTTCCACAAACATGGGGACTAACTATTTCTTAGGTATGTGGAAAGAACACTTGTACTAGTCATACTTCAACATCATTGGTAGAATGATGTGAGTGACTCTCCTTCATCTTGTTTATTCGTGCACAATTTTGTGAGGGTCATGTCACTTTCTATATTGTAGTCAAAGTGATAAATGAATCTATTAGCCAAGTCACCCCATGTCCGAATCCTTAGAGGAAGGTGTGCAAACCACTCTAGAGCCTATCCTACAAGACTTCATGAAAATAGTCTCATCAAATATGTGGGATCGAAAGCAATATCCATACATGATGTGTTAAATTCTCATATGTGTCATAATGGATCCCCTTTCCCTTTATACTTGTTAAAGTTTGGTATAGCGAAGTGAGGGGGAAAAGGTGACATGTATAGATTTCTATCAAATGGATAAGGACACAATTCCTCCATAAAATATGTCTTTTTTTGTTCCCTAGTTACATGTTTGTCATTTGTTGTTGTATTTCTTGTATTTGTTGCATTAATTTGTCTAGTAGAGATGGTGTCGTGTTAGGCTAATTTGGCATGATGGTGTTGGTGTCAAATGTTGGATTTGGAGTGACATTTTGTTGCATGGGACCTTGTTGATATTGATGTGGGAATTTTGCATTGGTGTTGGTTTGATTTGGAATGAAATTGGTATTTTGATTTGTCCCAAAAGCCATGTTTGTTTTTGGTTTGACATTTTAAAATTGAGGAGATGGAACTTGATTTTGCACTTTTAAATTGAAATCTTGGACCTTGATTTTTATTTTGAAATTGAGGCATAGGACCTTGATTTGTGTTTTGAAATTGATTTGGCGCTTTGTGTGGAACAATATGAATGCTCCTTGATTTATTGGGCTGATTTTGAGATGTGGGACCTTGATTTTTGTTTTAGAATAGAGGATTTGTGAATGTCATACCCATGGAGCTTGATGATGAGGCACCAAATGTAAAAGTTTTTCCTTGTGTTGTGGCATGAGTTCTCTTGTTTCCAAATGTTGGTGGATTAGGATTTGTACGTTTGTTGCCATGTGTGTTGTTGTCCCAAGTGGTAGGCTAGTGAACATTTGTTGTGAGGATGACATTCCTAATGAAAATGTATTTTGATTGAAACCTTGATTTTGTGTTTGTGTAGCTCCCTCCATAAGTGAAGAGACATCATATTTAGAAGGAGGTTTTCCCCCTTTATTAGCTAGTGCATAAAAGAATCTATTTGGATCAACACTAACAAGCTCATCGACAATTTGGACAACCCTTGGATCTTGGGAGGCTCTTTCAATTTCTTCAAGAGTTAGACATTTGTTGAATTCTATTAAGCCAAGGTTGCCAAATGTGTTTGGTGATTCTCTTTGTGGTGTTTCTCTTTGTGATGGTGGAGATTGATTTGAATTTGATCCAAGGTTCATGCCATGATTAGGACTAGAAAAGATGTCATTTGAAGAATTCATGTCCTTTCTTTTTGTTCTTGATCTTATTTGAACCATGTAAGACTTGCAAGGTGAATGTGATAATGCAAAGTGGGATATGATACTAAGCTATGTTTTTGATTTTTTTTAGATTTTTTGAGGATATGAGGATGAAAAATGATAATGTAAGGATGAAAATGACCTTATGACCAAAGGATATGGTATGAAAATGAAGCTAAATGAGACTAAGAGATGTAAAATGATACTCGTGATATGGACCTTAAGATATAAGAAAAAGGATGCTAACCAAGCTATGTTGATCCAAGATAACAAACCAAATTGTCAATGACCTTTATGAGGACCAATATTGAGAGAATGATAATTTGACAAGGTGAGTCTAAACTAAGACATAAGTTTGAGACCCAATTTTGATAATGAAAATGATGATGATGGTGCTTGATAAATTGAAAGATAAAGGTCAATGACAATTTGAATAAGTAACCATGAATTGTCCAAAGGATTGATAAGCTTCCTATGTCTAAAATCTAAAAGGTATGTGCAACCTAAGACAAACCTAAGACTAATTATGCTAGGCAAAAATGGACAATGCAACCTAAATGAAAATGATGGAATGGACTAATCAAGTTCTGCATGTCTAATGTTTAGATGATAAGATCACTGCCAAGATGATTAGGATCAAGATTGGGCAATTATTCTCTAAAATTCTGATAACCAGGAAATTGTAGTTCACTATTCTGGAAGTGCAATTTTGGTAGATGTGTGTCATTGTTTAACAAATATGGTGAATTGCAGCAGATGCAGGTTTATGTCTATCAAATACAATGTAGAATATCAGTTGCGATTTCCTAGTTAACAAATGTGACTTAGCTTTCAATCGTAGGTTTGTTTTGATCAGATGCAGTTAACAATGAGCTGATTTGAAATTTTATGGTTCCAAATGGTTTTCATTTTGGATTTTTTTTTAAATGTTGTTGAAGATGTTCTAAAAACATAGAAGACACTTTGAAAATAGATTTGTTTGGTTGTTGACTTGTGAAATTTTGAAATGTGCATGTGTATATTCGAGGGTTATTCACCCCAATTTCCATTGGTGTAAGCACATATTGAAAACAATCAAGCACTTCCTAGATCCCTAAGGTCAATAGCCAATGGTGTGACGCTCAAGCCCACTACTTGGAATCCCATATGAAAAAGTGTAGGTGCCCACTAACACTTTATCTCTGTAAGAGAGGATGGATAGGAACCTCTTGGAATGGAAGGATAACCCAAATCACCGTCTCCCTAGAAAGCTACAAGTAAAAAAAGTAGCTTATAATACATCAGGGATTTTTGTCTCATCTTAAGGGAGCCACATGGTGAGTAAATTTCAGGGTAAGGTGCTACATCGTTGCATTGAGAGTGACACCAATATAAGTCAATCAATAAGGGTGGCTACTAAAAAGGTGTCTAGTCACAACTCGAGGATTTACCGCCTCGCGAGCAGCCAACAAGCCATTAGAGGCTTTAATCGAGCTTATTAGGGGCATTTATACGTAAAGGTACCTCCCTGTTCTGATCAACACTATATGGCGAAGGATAATGGTAGTTTGGTCTTGACTTTCATCTAATCCTTTTATACAATGACTCGAGGGAAAAGCTACTTTGGGTTGCCTTCAAGTTCTCCGTTAGGATGTGCCTATTAGATAGACCTGACTACAAAAGAAACATAATATGCAATGATTTCTCTTCACCCAATATTGCACAAAGCGCAAGGGAGAGGATACTCTCACTACACACTATGGGATCTACTACAAATAGTGTGCAAGTGAACCAGACACAGTAGACAACATTTTAGTAATTATCCCAAATCAAAATGTGCCTACTTAAGAAGACAAAAAAATGCAAGTTGTGGTTCTTTCTTAGTCCCAATGAGTGTAAAATACAATTTGTTGTTCTTTTTAAAACTGAATGAGTGTGAATGCAAGTTGCGTTCTTTTTAAACCAAATGAGTGTGAATGCAAGTTGTGTTCAATTTAAGCCCATGAATATAAGATATAATTTGTGGTTCATTTTAAATCCCATGAATGTGAAATGCAAATTTGTGTTCTTTTAAGCCTGATGAGATGTATATATGAATTGTGTTATTTTTAAGCCCAATGAGATGTATTCCTACTTTAAATGAAATAAAATAACTAAAACCCTGCAAAACAACAAGTTAAATCTCCCCAAAATGAAAGCCACACATTGAAAACAAAAGATTAGCAAACCAAAAACCCTAACCTAAAGCAAACCAAAAAGGAAAAACTAAAATAAAACCCAAAATTGAAAAGTTATACCTTATCAGCCAAATGGATTGCTCTACTAAATAGTTGAAGCTCATGAATGTGGTTCAAGGAATGGTGACTATGACTCAAGAAATGTTTACTACAGACTACTGTACAAAAAATACGGCTCAGAAACTAACAGTTGCATCATTTTGGTTTTTATCAGTTATGACTCAAAATCCTTCAAATGGAGCATCATTCAAATTTTTGTTAGTTTACCCATGGTTGTGTCACAATTTTTCATGGATGCGGTTCACGAACCTACAAAACAACAAAAACAAGTTTACCAATGGAAGGATAGGAAAAAACTGAAAAATCAAGTAGCTAATACCTAGTAGCAATCACTATACTTAAATCCAAGCACAAATCCCAAATCCCATACAAGAAAGCACAAACAATAATGAAGATCAAATTAACAACAAAACCAAACCCAACTCCCCCATATTGAAGTTGATTCCCTTTCTTGCTTCTCCTTCAAATTGCTTTTGCAATGTTTCCCTTAGATTTTGAAGTACCTGCAAGTGACAATGATAAACAATATTGTTGGAGAAATGTGGTTGTAAAACTAAAATGAAGGAGAGCATTCTTTTATAGAAGAGCTTCTCAAATGGACAGATGAGATTAAAACTCTAGAAGATGCCAATATCAACGGTGGAGGATTCATGCACCACAAAGCAGTGGGCTAGGGATGACCTGAATGGATGGTCAAGATTCTTTGGAGACCAGAAGCAATCAACGGTCCAAATTTAAAATGAGAAAGTGGAGGGAAGGTAGTGGAAAAATTATTTAATTCATGAGAGGAATCTTTGACCACATTATTTAATTTGGTAAAAGATGTGGAGGAATAAATAATAAAAAATGGTTATTTATTTAAGAGAATAAAGGAAATGAATATTTAATTTAAAATGATTGTGCAACCATTAAATTAAATATAGAGGCAATGAAAAATGGGATTAAATAATTAAATCGGATTAATTATTTAATAGTGGAAGAGTGGTAAGATATAATTAATTTTAATAAT
>Ga0068627_1000266_pt1 | contig 11222 bp, 8 predicted proteins | sample InSIn1gowninarea_FD_77430 | JGI IMG/M metagenome (GOLD analysis project Ga0068627, IMG submission 77430) | Clean room microbial communities from NASA Spacecraft Assembly Facility at Jet Propulsion Laboratory, Pasadena, California, USA -... ... | reverse complement strand
TCCACATGGAAAATCAATGAGAATGTCAAATTATATAAAAAATTAGCTATTTTCAGGGTATTTTCATCATCATGGTTGTCGAGATTGTAGATATCATAAATTTTGGTAAAAGAATCACGTTACTATCAAAATAGAAGCATTGGATAAAGAAATTTTGGTCATCTGATTTGATGTATGATATCTTATACTTTCAATCAATATTAGGTATGTTACATTGTAAGAATGCACTAGGATTTGACATAAGCATGAATTACATTTTCATTAAAATGATGGACATATATAATACAAATTTATGACCATTGGATTCATATCCGAAGGTCTCTTGGACACTTGATGATTGTTCACTTGAGACTCTTAATATTATCTTAAGTGAATAATACAAATTACCATAATCCCAAAGGATTAGGATTCCAACGCTACCCTCAGAATCCAAAGGGATGTATGTGAGTCCAAGCAGAGAACTAAAGCATTGAAGTGGATAGTTCCTGATGAATGAATGTCCTCTTTGAATATGATGGCTTAAGGAATACCATGATTCATTTGGTGGTAGAAGCTAATGTCTTCTATTAAATGGTGGGTCAAGGAATACCACAAGGCCTAGAACTTGGCTCTATGAATTCGTAGTTATTGGAACATTTTCTAATTTGGCTAGAAGTTGATGTCTTCTATTTATTGGAAGCGTTTGAAAATGGTGATTTGAAGATGATAAAAAACTATGGAACTTTGATCCAAGGGTCAATTGTTCCCAAACAAAATCCTCATTTATCTAGAAGTTGATGCATGTCTTCTACTCATTGGAAGTGATCTGAAATGGTGGTTTCAAGATGAGCACAAATTATTTTATAGCCTGAGTTGTAAGTTTTCTATTAAATGGTAATTTGAGGAGGACCACAAATTGAATCATGATCATGGTTATGATTTTCGATTTGGTTTAGGGATACTTTTTCCTACACGATTGATATGAATTTGAAACTTAAACTATGATTACTAATCACTAATATTACTCCCCTTGTCAAATTCAAGGTGAGATGATGAAAATATCTCCACAATTCTCATAAGGAGGAAGATAAAAAACTTTGATCCTCCACATGGAAAATCAATGAGAATGTCAAATTATATAAAAAATGCACCCATTTACAATGAAATTTAACTAATATACTTAGAACAGACTATTTGTGAGTTACCATTACTTTATGATTTCTTCGCAATCCAACTTTTTACATAGTGCCACATAATCACCCAGCGAAATTCTCACATGGAGACCCAAAAAATCCTAATACATACCCACTTAATTTATCTCAAACCAAAATCTCAATCCACAAATATGTTTCATATATAACTTAGGAACTTTGAATCACCAATAATATCATAATTCAATATTTCAAATAAATATGACAATAATATTTCAAATGATTCTCACAATAATATAAAAATTCAATATTTCAAAGAAAGATGACAAAGTAACGCAAACTACATACAATCAAAATATGATAGATGGACTATAAATAGGCTAAAAGCTCTTTTGAGTACCTTAGAAAGAATCAAACCTTGGATAACTAAAGCACCATAAAATAATTGAAAATAGTTTTGAGACATGCATCTCTCTCTCTCTCTCTCTCTCTCTCTATGTGTGTGTGTGTGTGTGTGTGTGTGTGTAGACACATACACACACAAACACACAAAATAGGAACTCGATATAGAACTATATTTCATAGAAATTACCTTTTATAGCTTTGGTCACTAAAAGTAGATGTATCTTGAGATTCTTAGGTATCCATGTTGTGCTTTAACTATGTTTAATTACCCGAGATTAATTGAAACCATAATGAATAAGATATGTTGATATAATATTTGAACAACCATGGTGATGAGTGATCTAATCCCATATGAGGACAATGGTGAGTGATTTTTGTGACAGAGAAGGGTTTCCAGGCAGATTACTAAGACTAAGCTTTCTTTGATTGTTCCTTCTATGAGAAGAATTTTGTTAATGAAAATATATTCCAATTGGTATTACTCAAACATATATTGCAAACACTTCCATTAAATGGCATGAGAATGGTGATAGAAGGGAAAAATTTATGAAATATGAACTCTAAGAGAGATATAACACGTGGGAGGGTTTCTTGATAGAGTAAAAATGAAATGGATGCTAAATACATTAGAAATAACAAATAGGAGATAAATAGAAACATTTAGAGATACCAAATTAATAGGATGAGGCTAGTAGAGACATTTATAAGTGGGAGTGACATGAACCTAGTCTAATACCAATGTGGAATGCACCAAGATTTGAAACAAGTGTGAAATTATTTTTCATTAAAATTATAGACACATAATTAAAAGTTTATGAAATTTGAAAGGAGACTATTGAGTATAGTGTTATAATGATGTCTTGGAAGTTCAATGCCTCAGAAGATCACATCAATGGTGATAAAGTGACTTGAAGGTTATTGATTTTTTTTTGTTGAAGTTGTGGTATTAAAATGAATCTATAGATGGTATGGTTGGATATTCCTCTCCTAGACCTTTTCAATGGTATACTACACTTGGCCAACATTCTCTGGAATGAAAATATATGTGAGTTTGAAAGTCCACATTGAAGAATAGGGTGAAAAGGTGACAAAGACCAAAATTGTTAAAGGTCGAGCAAGTTCCAGAGTGCATCTCTATTTCCTTGGGAAACCAATGGTGATTAGTGCCCAAATTATATGATTTTAAACAGGTTAATGTTGGAAAACATTTTTGTGGATGAGATGACCAGGAATGAACTATGGTTTGACGAGTGATGGATTGTGTGTAGACTTGCACAAAATTTAATGGAGGCAAAGACACTTTCACCATGTGGATATGACATATAGACATATAGGTGGACCAATCACGAAGTGACATGTGGCAAGTATAGGTGGACCTCATATCTGGATGCCAAATCGACCCCCTCAACATAGGTAATTGGTGACATGGAACTCTAATGTGGGCACATAGGTGGTAGGACTAGATTGGCTAAGTGGTAACGTAATGGCACATGATAGAACAAGATTGGATCATGGTAATGATGTGGAAACATGAAAGGGTGCTAGGTGGCATATTGATTTGGTGATTTTGGTTGGCTAATAGGGGAAAATTAGGGTGACACATGGCACCACTTAGAGAGTTTCACATGGCATTAGTGACATCATGCTTAAATCAACATAAGTTTGAATATGGATCCCTAGGACCAGGTCGCACAATGTGGTCACATGGAAGGTTCTAAACAAACGCCAAATATCAAACTTGCATTAACCTATGTTTCAAATCTATGTTAGCTTTAACCTAGCTCAGGGGCTCCCACACACAAATATGTGTGTTCTGTTGGTGCTGAGTGGAGTGAGTTGATTCATCAATCAATCTATTTATATTGTATGACATGGTGAGGCATGAAGGGTTTTTATGGTCTAAGGAAATGATTGTTTAATGGTTCCATTTTGTATGTTGAATCCTAAAGGAACATTGGTGCAATGATTATGTTCTATATAGTGAAGCTCGAAGGCACGTTAGTGCAATGGTTCCATTCTATATGGTGAAGCCTAAAGGTATGTTGGTGCAATAGTTCCATTGTATATGGTGAAGCCTAAAGTCACATTGGAACAATGGTTCTATTTTGTATTATGAAGCCCAAAAGCACATTGGCATGATGGTTTTGTTCTGTATGATGAATCCAGAAGGAACATTGGTGTGTTAGTTCCATTCTATATGGTGAATCTTGAAGGTACATTGGCACAATGGTTCCATTTTGTATGGTGAAGCTTCAAGGCATGTTAGTGCAATGGTTCTGTTTTATATGGTGAATTCTAAAGGCACATTGGTGTAATGGTTCCATTTTGTATGGTTAAGCCCAAATATTCATTGGCGTATTGGTTTCATTCTATATGGTGAAGCCCGAAGGAACATTGGCGTATCGGCTCTATTACAAGTTTAAGTCTGGTCTGAGACATATATGACATATGATTAAGCTTGAACGTTGATTATTTTAGTGTTATCAGTGTGGCATTGCTCTATGGTTAGCGAAGTATTATTAGGTATGTCATTTATGTATTGTTTTAGGTTCAAGCCTTGCAGAGGGCCTATTTTTTTGGTAGTGAAGTATCATTGGTTTTTGTTTGTATGTAGTTTCTAGTTCGAAACCTACGAATGGTATCGATTGTGGTTTGTGTGTGTGTGTGTGTGTGTGTGTGTGTGCGCGCGTATGTGTGTGCGTGCGTGTGTGTGTCTGTGTGTGCGCGCGCGTGTGTGAGAGAGAGACATAATCATTTATCATGGCACATTACATTGGCGAATTGGTGGTTTGGTTTGGTTTGGTTTGTTCCATAGTGGTCACAAGGTCAAATCTTCTCAGATGAACCAAAATTGTGTTTTATCTAGGGATATTGGCATGTTAAAAGGTGCAATGTGTCGAGCTTGTAAAAGTGAATTATGAAGAACCGTAATAGTGCATTCTCTCAAACATTCCTTATAAAGAGAATTTAGTCAATTGTTTAATTTTTATTATGTTTTTGGGGTCTTTTAGAAGTCTAAATTAATTTCTGAATTGGGGAAAATGGCCTAAATATTTTTTTTGATTTAATGTGGTGACATGAAGAGTCACAGGGACATATGTTTTTACGTTAAGAAGCTGTATTTCTCTTCTTGTTATGTTTTAGGGCTTATGAGCATATTTTGTCTTGATGATTAGAATGATAATTGAAGAAGATTTTATGTTTGTAGATTAATGAAAAGATCACATTGATATCAACATATATATGGTAGGGTATTTTTCTTGATTCTTGTGGATCTAGTTTTAATTATTGTGAAAAGTGGTCCACTACAGTTTGAAGAAGGAGGGGGTTGCCTCCATCAAGGTTGATGCCCCAATAAGGTTGGAGCCTACTATAAGTTGAAGCTTGCATATTTTTGGGGTTGGTGGCTCCAAAAGGGTGGTTCCTACAAATTATTTGGGTATCGGTGCATCCATCTAGTTGGCGCCTAAAAATCTATTTTTGGGTTTGGTGTCTGCAAACTAATGTAACTAAAGATTGAAGCAAATAAAGTTATTTGTGGTTTTATCCTATAATTGTTTCCACGTACATCTAGTGTTTTCATGTGTTGATGTGATGATTATTCTTATTCATGCGCTGTCATGTTTTTAGTTATGATAAAATTACAAAATTGTTTAATTTGGTATAATTGGTTGCTACATTGATTCACCCCCCCTTTCAATGTGATCATTGTTCTAACAATTAATATCAGAGAAAGTTTCTTCATGAATAGTTAATCATTGTAAGGTTGATCATAGGGAAGATGAACAATATCATATCTTTAGTAAAGAATTCTTTGTTTGATGGAACAAGCTATGCTTTCAGGGAGACAATAATGGAAACCTACATCATGTCTATGGGTACCAATATATTGGCAATTATTGAGAATGATTTCCAAGTACCTACTACTCCTCTCACTGATGATGTTAATAAAGATCTCTATATATCCAATTTAATATCCAAATATGCCATCTTAAGTGGCTTATCAAAAACCAAATTTGTCAAAGGGATGCATTGCAAGTCATCCAAAGAACTATGGAACAAGCTCAAAAGTTGTTACGAAGGGGATAACAAGGTAAAGAAAGCCAAGTTAAAAACCTATAGAGGTCAGCTTGAAAGTTTTAAAATAGAAGAAGATAAAAGTATTTCTTCATTCGAGTAGATAGTATTTTCAACTCTATCATAGGTCTCGATGAAGAAGTTAAAGAAACTAATATTATTTGACAAATAATGGGATCACTTCCTTCAAGGTTGAATCCTAAAGTATCAACCCTTGCAGAGTAATCTGACATGAAAGTTTTAAGCATGGATATCCTTCATGGAACCCTTACCACATATGAACTAAGGACATAAAAGGAAAAAAAAAGAACCAAACAAGCCACATTCAAAGCAAGTAAGGAAGAAATCAAGCATGAGAGTTTATAGGTCTCTAATCATGAATTATATCAAAAAGGAAGCCAAATTTATCATAAAGTTAAAGAAGGGAGATGGAAATTTCAAAGGTTAGCTTCGATTTAAATATTTTGAATGTGGAAATATAGGACACTATGCCTCTAAATATCCTTATGCAAAAGTGAATTCTAGTGATGATGAAGTGAAATTCAAATATAATGACTATAAGTTGTGTAACAAAGGGTTAGTTTGGGATTAAAAAATTGTGAAATTGCTTAACCAAACCAATGACATGTAATCAGTGGAATTTTATAATGGTTCCATATGACTCATATTCCCTTTAGGTATTTCAATAGAATATTGTGGCTTGAGGTTGCTCGTTTGTCTATAAATACCCTTCTACGTTTTGTAAAATCTCTTGAAATGTATTAGAAACATATAAAGTTGAATATTTAGTATTTCAAAAATACATATTTTTTACATATCAATTGAGTTATTTAATAATATCCTTCCTCAATCCCCTAGGGCTACGTTCTCTTGTCATTTCCAACGCCTATATAGTGACTCTTTTTGCCATCTTGATTAGAGTATTGTAGGTTTTATTAACTTATTCTAAAGCATATTCATGGGAATAGATGATCTAGATTTATGAAGGAATGAAATAAAATATAGATATAAACATAGACATAGAGATATAGTAGAAATAAATACTCATTTCATTAATATCAAAGAGTTCAAAGATGCTTACATATAGAATGGAAATAAACTAGCTTGGGCAATGGTGGCTTATCTCTAAGAAGAGATGTGGCCACTACATGCCTCTGAACTATTTTACAATGATGCTTAAGGGTCTCTTTATTATTTAACATCAAAGAGAAACCCTAAAAAACGAAAACCCTTACCCTAAGATATGGAACACCAAGAGTTTGTGGACCTAGTTGGGGTTAGTTGGACAACCAACTTCCCAAAATTGTAACATGGTCATATGATCTTTGTTTTCCATGTGTGATACCTTGTTAGAAAGGTCTCTCTGAGTACTACAATAATTGTGACAAGCCTACAACTACAGGCATGTTGTGGACCTAAAACGTTCCATTTAGGGGGCCAAAATAGCTCTGGAAGTTCATGGTCCAAAAAACTGCTAAAAATAGTAAATTGTGCTATAATCAAGGAAACTGATGAAACCAACTGGAGCTCCAGATGGAATAGGCAGATGGCCACCAAGATACACCTGGATCAATAGATTTTCTCATATCTAGGAAGCTTCAACCTTAATATCTCAAGGGAAATTATATCATAGCTAGTTCAACAATGATACCGAGTATATCTATTCTACATACTTCATTGATTTATATGGCAGATCTAGTATTTATTGGTTATACTTGATATATAAATTTCTATTAGATATTGTTGTAAGTTTTCTTGTATACGAATTTGAATTTGATTACATAGATCATATTAGGACATTGATCACTTTCGAGGAGCGTTACGACTTTTCAGTTCATCCTAAGTAGCTTCATCATTTACAATAGCAATATCTAGGTGTATTCTATTCCCATATTTGTTTTCAACATTATGATATCTAGCTAACTAAAAGGAATTTAAGGTAAGTCAACCTTAGTTATTTCACTTATTTTCTTTTTGTAATTCTCTATTAATACCTAATCTAATTAACCTAATCATTGATAGTCATATCTTATCATTAAAAATATATTATGGACCTCATTAATTATAGGATTACCATCTCAATTTATTCTTCCTTTGTTTTGCTGTGTGGTTTCATAGTTTGGCCATAAATTCAAGTGGTGATTTCACTCTCCTTTATTCCCCATTTAGTAGTGTGGGTTTACTCAAGTGGTTTTCCATGCCCACCCTCCTATTATGTCTAGAACAAAATCATTCATCGACTACTTTATCACCTTTTTAATTCAGAGTAACTCCAAAATCCCTTAAAAAATATTAAGAGCTTATCAAGAAAATGAAACTCCCATACATCCTTACCACAAATATCAAAAAATCATTATGTCTAAACATCATAATACTATCCTTTCCTATATTTAATCAGTAATGGATGCTCCTTTTTGTGAAGAAAGGCATGACATATTTTTTTAATTATATTCTCATTTTGATATACCCTTTGTGATTTTTGAAGGGGATTTAATTACTATTTGACTTGGATCCTTCACATCGTTTACTACCATATGACGACCCAAATTTCATTAAAATTCATATTCCTTTTTGTAATAGGCTATTAGTCCTTAAACTTACCTACATGCCCTTCCAAGACATTCTTTTGGAGGAACCATTCTAAGGAGTCCATAAACTATTATATCAAGTAACACATGACCTATAATTTCCTTTTTAAAATCAAAATAAGAACAAATAATATATATATATATATATATATATGCCAATTTACAATCAATGAGACATTGACTAAATATTACTCAAGGTAATAATTTCATAATTATGGAAGGCTAAGCTATTCTTCTATATTTATTATGTTTACTTTTTATATTTATTAATTTTTTTTATTGATGTTATTATTAGACTTCATCTATTTTCTATTCTTATTTATGTACATGGAATTTCCTTCCCCTTTAGAAATTCTTTTTGATCAAAGGAATGGTAATGAAAGATATTAGAAATTCTTTTTGATCAAAGGAATGGTAATGAAAGATATTGTTAGTGGAATTTTTCTATATCCCAATATGAGTCTTCATTTAGAAGGTTATTCTATTTAATGATGTAGTATTCAATTTTAATTTAGCAAAGTGGTGACGATATTTTCTATCTCTACATTTTTTTCCTTCATCATTTAATATATGGAGTTTAATTTATATTGATTGATGTTGCTCCATTTTTTTAAGATATGGTACATGCACAAAAACATTATGGATGTGGATTTTATTTGAAAATTCCATTCTCTATGCTAATTGGATGATCATTTTGTTAATTTTGTATATGCCAAAAAGAATTGGGAGCCAATTTATTCCTCTATTGCTACATAAAAGATAGTTTTTTTGCATGGTTAAATCCTTACGAACATTGAAACTCCTTCAAACTCTATTTCCAATCTATTTTGGTTTTCTTGTTTCTTCATATGATTAAGGATGGTTTCCAAATTCTATTTTACTATTTAAATGAACTAATTTGCAATTAATTTATTTCTTACCATCACAACATTAATATTGATCAATGGAAGTTCTTTCCATATTAGGGAACTTAATAACCTTAAAGGGTTTAAAAGGAGTCATTTTTGGCTAATGTATAGTATTTATAGTTGTACTACCGTTATTAAGGATGGTTTCCAAATTCTATTTTACTATTTAAATGAACTAATTTGCAATTAATTTATTTCTTACGATCACAACATTAATATTGATCAATGGAAGTTCTTTCCATATTAGGGGAACTTAATAACTTTCAAGGGCTTAAAAGGAATCATTTTTGGCTAATGTATAGTATTTATAGTTGTACTACCGTTATGTGAGATATAAAAATTACAACTACTTGTTTTGCTTATTTATAATGAAGTATCACAAGTAAGCTTGAAGGAATTTGTTTACAAATTTTATATGACCATCTATTTTAGTATGGAAAGTGGAACGTATAAGGAGAGATATTCCAATTTGTGTGTATAACTCTTTCTAGAATTTATCATTAAAGTTTGTATTCCTAACACTAATTTTAACTTTCTTAGACCCATGAAATTAATCAATATTGTTGCAAAATGCATCGCGGATTTGTTTTCTTGAGTATGTTTTCTTTATTCCCAAGAAATGTACATATTTAATTAACTTCAAAACCATAATAAATATTTTTCCATACCATTTGACATGGGTAAATATTCAATGAAGTTCATGGAGATTTCTCCTTATTTTTAATTTTGAATGCATAAGAGGTGCACTATCTCTGGTACATAACATATTTACAGTGATTTCTTTGGCATACGTCACACCCTAATACATACTTTTGAATGTATAAAATTAATTCTTTCTAATGAAACAATGATTGTAATTATAGTAAGTTTGAAGAAAGATACATGTTATACTTGCTGTGAATTATGGAATTATTTTAATAATATTGATTTAAATTTTGATGACGTAGTTGGATAAATTCTTTCCTCATATTGGAGCGTGTCATTTTTCTTCGTTCAAATTTTGGGTCTTGGACAATATATGTCAATGTTCATTTATAACTCAATTTCTCCATTCTTAACAAGGGTATAACCTAGGTAGGAAGTAGATGAAGCCTATGCAACTTGCATTTTTCCCCTTAACACTTGAGCTTAATAGATTATTTTTTGTTTTTCTTTTCTAGTTTTTGTGAAATAATTACCTAATGTTGTAGCCATTGAATTCCTAAGACACCATCTACTCATCCTAAAACAATTGTGTAAAATTTAGATTCTAAATTCTAATCATGTATTTGTAACTCTACCTTGTAGCATTTCCAAACACCATCAATCATTTCTCCATCTACCACCATAAAGCTTATATTTCTCCATAAAACTTCTATTTATGGTTGAGTATACAAAAAATTTAAATCATTTTGCAACACTTACATTTGTAAAATTATGGGCATTATCCATGTATATAAGAATGAAAAAAATATTCGTTTTTATGTTCCCCTTAATTTTAGTGTTTGTGATTATGTTATGCATGCTTTTTTAGCTAGAGATATATAATGGGAATTGATTCTTCAATTGCTATATTTGTGACATTTTTTAAAATCGTTATTTATTCTTCATCAAAATCACGGAGGTGTTTGATTCTTTCTCAATGCCAAAGGTAACAAATTTTTATTACTACATTTGTGCTTAGGTGACCACTTGTCCCCATAACATCTACATATATTTACCCATTTCATATCTATATCTTGGAATTAATGTTTTTCATCCATCCCATGGTAGAGTGGCATATACTTATTTAATTTGTTTGAAAAATATTTACGTAGTTTTTTATCAAAATATTGTTTTGATCTCTTTAAAACATTAAATAATGTTTTATGGACTTTATTTTATTAATAATTATTTTTGTTATTTGTGTAGCTAATGCCAGCCTAAGCTGACAATACCCACAATATGCATATAAAATGCATAATCTCATTTATTCCCAGGAATTTCATTTATCCTGCCTATTCAAACTTTCACTAGTTAAGGTTTAAGACCCTTTAATAAATTCTCATGCGGAAATGTTTCAAAAACTAATCAATGGTCTAAACCTTAATTAATCACTCCATCGGAAACTTTACTCAATCCTTACAAACTCTGAT
>Ga0068627_1000264_pt1 | contig 11240 bp, 6 predicted proteins | sample InSIn1gowninarea_FD_77430 | JGI IMG/M metagenome (GOLD analysis project Ga0068627, IMG submission 77430) | Clean room microbial communities from NASA Spacecraft Assembly Facility at Jet Propulsion Laboratory, Pasadena, California, USA -... ... | reverse complement strand
TGTAATTCGCAAAATTAAACGATTCGGGACACTGGTTTACAGTGTCGTTCATGTCATTGTCCATATTTAATTATCAAAATACTGCAATAGTTTTATTAGTGTTATTTTGTGATCACCATTTACATGCTTTTTACTTGCAAGTAACCACAAACCACATCTTCTCACTGATGGAGCACCACTCAGTGGTTTCCGGCAAACGAAAATAGGTGGTCATCATCAAATTTGTACTTTGAATATTCTGCTAAATTAACATTGCATTGAGTAAGGACTGCTGAAATTGGACTTTCAAGTACTTGTCAAAATACTCCATCACAATCATAACAACCAGTACTAGTATTCACGGCACAAGCACCAAAGTAGTCGAGATTGTATATCAGATTTTGACTTCAAGGTTGGTTTCCATGTTCCCCTTCTTTCTATTTTTCGATTTCGAATTTTGACGAAGGGTTTAACAATCCAGAACAGAAGTAATAGTGCCATCAAAGCCTAGCAACTTTCCTTCAGTTGATATGTTACATAATTACGTATATATATTGTGATGTGGTGTAAATTAGGTTTTTTAATGAATCAGGACATGAGAGAATCTTTTCATAACATTTCCCATGAAATTTTGTTCTTGAATACGACGAGAAAAGTAGCTCCTGTTTTATTATCACTTATCATTATCAATGTTTTAGCCATAAAACTTTTATGTGGCTGAAGGAAATAATAAAATGCGTCGTTAACAATCTGGTTAAAAATGCCGACAAGTTGCATTTAAATAGTGATATCGTATAGTTGTATTGTATTTTTAAAGTAGATATTATGCGAGAAAAATAAAAATGGAGTTATGCATAAAATTTTCACAAGGCTATTACGTACATATGTTACAGTTTTAATGAAGCTAAGTATATGTATATATCTGACAAAGGTTAAAAAACTGCAGTTGTGTTACTCGGATCAGATTGACATATGTATGAATTAAAATTAAATTAAATTAAATTAAAATTAAACTAAATCAAAATCAGTAAGAATCTCAATTTTTGATTTTCTGTTTACTGTCAAAGTAAAGTGATTTCTCTCAAATCTGAAAAAAAAAATTATATAATAAAAGTTTATTAAATTTAGCTGGAGATAGTATTCAAACATTCATTATTTTTCGAGCATTCTTGCAGTGGGATGCCTGTCATGCTGACAAAAGTATTAGTACTGTCCACAAAATCCACCCACATTTTGCCCATTCCCTGAACAATGACAGTGTTGCTATCAAATGTGTCAACATATTCCATACCTTCTGGAATGAACTTAGATCTTAGCAACGATTTTCCAACTTGTATACCCCCATCCCTACCCGTTAATTTAAATTGAACTACAAAGTCAACAGGATAGTTCTTAACGTATTTCACAGCAGAACTCAATTTATACTCCATACAGGGTGGAATTTCAATTTGATGACTGGCAGTGAATTCCTTTTGGGCCTCCGCAACAAATTGCTCCGTAGAATTTAATGAAGAATTTGAAAGGGCATTAATTAGTGAATCCTTAAGAAACGAAGAAGCCAAAAGTGGAATGGTAGCTTGGGTTTCCAGTTCCACAAACCGTTCTACAGTAATATTATCAATATTTTGTAAATACTTTGGTAGATCAATTTGAATGCGTTCAGAGATTTGGCGTACAGCACTTTGGTCTTGTGTAATGGCGATGGAATTATTGTTCTGGAAGTTTTTTAGGTTTTGTGGGACTAGATCTACTTGTTCATCAACTTGACCTTCATGATTTTGAGGATAGTTGTCGTTGAGCTTGATTTTGAAGATTGATGCTTTGATTCTAAAACAAATAGTCATTATGATAATTAACTTGTAGAATGATGATAATAATAAAGTAGTAATAATGACATATTGTATGGTTAAATGATAAAAAGTACCTGACTACATCATCCACAGGCTGAAAATGAAACAATGTATCGTCAAACCATTCATTTCCTTTGTTATATTTCTCGTCCCCGCTATTGTCAATTTGGATATACCGTCCATTTTGCAAGTACTTCTTTTCACTCCAAGTGACAACAGCTTCTGGAATAGCTTTTGATTGTAATTGATAATACTCCTCTCCAGTCTCAATATCCCGGTGCAGTACCGGTTTCCATAGAAAATAGTTGTTTGTAAATTTCGGATGATAATTCGGATTCAAAAGTGCGTAAAATTTCTTATCGTTAAATTTTAACTCTCTATTAGTTGTGGTGAAACTTAAGTATTCTCCAGGAATTCCTCTGTTCACTAGCTCATACCACTCGGGGAAAACCACTGACTGGATAAAAACCCATTGTGAGTCATATTCCCATTTTCTATCCTTGTCGTATTCGGGACTTGCTCCATTATCAGATTGTACAAATCGGGTACCTGAGGAATGGCATTGATTTGTCCAAGTGATTACCCCAGTACTTAAAAACCTTTTAAGTCGCAAGGAGTAAAACTTGTTGGTTTTTAGATTTGTGTTGGGGATATTATTTTGCTGATTAGTTCCATCATTACAGATAATATTTTGTCCTATTATGTCAACAGAACTTCCCGAACGAATGATACTTAATAACAACGAAATTAGAGCAAATAACTCCATGTTGTGCTTGGAATGTGCATAAGTGTTAACTGATGTCAGAAAAAAATATGGTGGTGGTTTGCAGACTCTGGTGGTGGTGTTCAAGCGAATGTATACCTCTGTGTAAGATATAATAGTTGAAATCTGCTTAATATTTATAGATTAAGCTAGTAAATAAGTTATGGAAAGGATTATCATGTGTCATTTACAAATTGAGTATCGAGATTTGCTGGAAAAAATGTTAAAAATCACGTACATAAGTGATGATAAAATTTTAGTTACTGGGTAAAGATAAAGTCAAGTTTACTTAGTAAACTAACTGCTTAGCAGACAGTATTGACAACAAACTACTTATCTCAAAGATTTCTGAACTCGTTTAACCTTCTTATGGCTTGATCTCATTTGAATCAAGTATTCAAGTCATGAAAGCATACATTATGCAACACTTAGTATATTAATTTTGAAAACAAATTTTTGTGACGTCTTACTAACCGTAATTAGCTTTTCCAAGAACAAAACTGTTGTCACAGTTACTCAGTTTTAGACTTATGATAAAAATAAAATATTTTGGAATTTAGAGAAAAAGATTGAACAAGTGGACGAATAAAAGCTACATTTAAGTTCGTCAGTTTAAGCTACAGAAATAGTCACTGAATATATTTTAACTATTCGTATTCTTCAGGAGATGGTATAATAAGCGAACGAAGTACAATTACATTCAAAAGACATTCACTTGCGCTTTCTAGCGGCCACGTTTCAACTTAGTCATTTTTAAGTAATAGCTTTCTCTGGAACTTTCCAGGTAAACAAAGTTGTGAGCCAAAAGGTGTTGTGTAATTTTGCTTTTCATGTTTGCATTTTGCATGCAACTCTTCGTTGCACATAAAAAAAAACTTCGTAGTTATTACAGTTGCAATCAAGTATTACATTGTATATTATACTGTACATTGTAGGTATAAATAATTTCATGGTAATTTGAATATTTTCTGCAAAATTGACTTGTTTATTTACGCTGGAAGTCGCATTTATTACTTCCACATACAATGTTTTAAAGTACAAAATTTTCTACCTATCTGTTGAAATTACAAAATACCTTTCTCTAAACTATCCTACCGTACGATTTTTCTTATTTGTCAATGATATTGTATGAAATAAAACCAGGTTAAATATAAAGTAACTTTCTCAGTCTCAATTTAAAGCCCTTAATGCCATTCGCATTTAATAGATTACCTGGAAAATTTCAACGAAAATTCAGTAGTTTTTAAGCACGTGATATAACTGCCAACTGTAAAGTGTTTTGTGTAATTTAAAACATTCGTTCAAGAGAGAACATACAAAATAGGTAGTCGAGGCATAATAGTAATATCATTCAAGACACCAGTTCTCTCACAAAATTCAGCACGTTTATTTCGACTTTACTGCATACTTAGAAAACGTAACATGATTTGCAATATCAAATGACTAATGTATTAACTTTTAAATAGATATTCAATAGTTTGAAATTACATTATGATAGTACTCAGCATAAAAAATTCTTATACATGTTATAATTCTCAAATATTAATATTTTCTTACACTGAATTTCCGTTCTATTAACCCCCTTTTTAATACTAATTGTTGAAATTTGGAAATAAATTCTAAGGATTCATCCATTTGTACAGTTGTGTAAGAATTTTTTGTAATCGAATCACGATTTATGTCTTACTTTCAACTTTAATTGAATTAATTCAAAAACTTTAATTTAGTGATTCCTTAAGTTTAAAAAAATGCCTTTAAGTTTCATAGTTCCCTAGAATTCGTTTGATTCAGTTTCATACCTCATATCATAAGTACACAAATTGAAGGGTTTCAAGTGTAGTAGCAAGTATGTCAAGTAAAGCAGAAGGCTGGCTAATGTTGTCTTATCTACATGCCCGCACAGTTCCCATATCCGCTTCCGACTGACTGCTTAAGACGAGGCAAATCACAAAGACAAACACACGTTACAAAGATGCCGTGGCGGGCTATCCTGTTAGAGGAAGTCATTCCTGGAACGCATAAAATAGAAATAGAACACTATAAATGTTTTAGGCACTTTTGTTTGTCTCTAAAAGTTTGATTGCCTCTTTTCAGTCTGTTTAACCGTAATTACAAGTGTAGAGGTTGCTCAGCTTGCACTTTTGACCATACGCATACATACGGGCAAACATCTTTATAAGAATGTAACAGATGCCTTTAATAGGTAATTTATTGTTATAAATAATTGTGGCTACGTAATAGCTTCTGTCCCAAATGGTTTACATGTAGCTATATACGTTCCATGGTTCAGTGAAACTTGTACTCGAGCCCGTGTCAGTCTGTATTTTAAAGATCTCTCCTTTTGACTCGTTTAATTTTCCTTTTATTTGATTTGTACAGATGGAATTCTGAAAAGAAAAAAAAGAGAACATATCACCATGACCGTAAAGTGGTTTCCTTTTCTCACTTGAGAGCTTATATTATTTTGGAAACTGGGTGGACGGAAAAAGCGTTTGATATGTACTATACATCTACGTAACCATATACCTATTCTAACTAAAGTTCATGCACAAATCCTCAATTACCGCTCATAAAACGCTAATAATGTTTTTACAAATAATAAATGAACTGACGATGAGCCATGTAGTCATCAGAAAGCAAGACAACTGGTGCAGACATATGTGGAATGTGGAACTTTGTTTTAATCAAATAAGGGACAATGACAACTTTAGCAGAAGCAAACCACTTCAATGACAAAATTAAAACCTTTTGTGTTGTGTTAAATTAAATTGAATCAGTATTATAACCAATTGTAATTTTAAGAACCCAACCACATTACCATTATTACCACATTCGTTTAAAACTTGCTGGTGGTCAAGTAAAAGGAAAGAATTAATAGAAGCCAGCTGTAATAGCTGAAAAAATGGGATTACATCATAGCAACGATTAATGCTGTTGGCAGTGAAATACGCTTTCGAATTATACGACACATAATATTTTTGATGTTACAACCTTTGACTCCGATTTCTAACCCCCGTGGATTACCTAGATCTAATCTGGTCAAGACTATGCTTCATAGTCTTGCTTGATGAGAGCTTGTGATTGCGCAATTCAAGGGCACACTTTCAAGAGATTTACCTTTCAACTTTTGACCTTGGGGTTTGTCCCGTAGTTTGACTGAAAATCTATAGGGTTCTTCTCCTTGACCGAAGTGACCTCTCTGCCAAATTTAAGCAAAATCGGTCGACGTGTTTTTGAATTATCGTGCTTATAGATAGATGATAGAAGACAGATAGGCAAACGCGCTTCGCTTGCAGCTACGTAATATTTAATTAGTTTGCCACCAAAACCGAATTATATGAACATTGATTGAATACATGAAACGCAAACAAGTTCATAGCAGAAACAATTACTTCTACTAGGAAAATTGTTTACTAAAGCGTACAGAAGAATCCCTTGTAAACACAAATCGATTTACTCTTTACAATTTACATGCATAAAGTCAAAGCGTTGGTATAAATCTCGTAAATCATGTTGTCGTCATGATTTTTTTTCATATTGTTTGTGTACACAGTTTCGTATACGTTTCATGTGCCATGTATAAAAGGATTTTACAAAAAATCCGATAACTATAACATTATATATCTACTTGATCCTTAACTACATAGAGAAAATACTGAATTCCACTTTCAAAACTGTGAAGATTGTACTACCCTGACTCCCCCTAATTTTACAACCTAGCGTTGCAAACAAAATTTGCCTTGAATTTTCACCAACTTGCTACTATGCTCTTAGTTTCGTCTAAAATCTGAGTACAGCTATAAACAAGATATCATTACAAATCACTCCCATAGTGTAGACACTACTATACTGGTAAGCGTGAATGTGAACAAAGGAAAACATTCATTTCACATTAAAGTAATACGTACATGGAAATTGTTTTTGTTTTTATAACGTACTCATGTGCTCATTCATATTATTCCCTTGGGGGAATTCGTTTTCTTGATATAAAGTTACAACATTCTTATTATTAAAAAAGACATGCCTAGAAATACGTTTTAATATTTGAAGATTCCTACTCGGTGGCGATAACAACCCATAAAGGTAAAATTCATGTGTACATTCGTTTGCAATTTTTGTTTGCTAGCAGCCAAACTGTTTCAACAAGGTATTATCATATAAGCTATATGTACTTCAACAACTCCAGCTCATTTGCCCTTTTTATCCGAAACGTCACGTAACGGAAGTAAATTGCTTTGATCATCACTTTTCAATGCACTCTAGTTTTAGATTTACGCAAAATGGATTATCAGGTCATGTTCATTTTTAAATCTTCCGTTCCAGATAAAATCAAATTATGCAACGTCTTTTTTATAATTTGTTTTTATGTAGATTATAATTATTAGCTGACACTGTTCTAGCAATAACTTAAAATTATTTTTACCCGAAAATCATAGTTATCTCTTATAGCATTGAAATGTCATTTTAGAATCCCACGCTTCATACTTATTTTTTATGCTGAGTAATTGACACTAGTTGCGTATGCTTACGAGTTAAAAATCCAAGAAATGTAAATATGATGTTTGCCAAAAACCTTTCTACTTATCTTATAATAATAATAATATATTACACGATAATGTAATGCTTGATCACCTACTACATTTGATGTGACAAGTACACAGTTTCAAGGGACAAATATATAAATAGATTTTAAAAAACTGAAGTAAAACAAAGTTTCTTGTTAAACACGTACCCCATTTTCTGAAGAGTTGTTCAACTAGGGGATTGCTTCGTCAAAAGCACAGAAAAATGTAATTTGATATCTGTATCTAAACAGAGCTTCCCATTCCTTCCAATCCATTATTGAAAATGGGTGCTCCGCATTTCCTCACAGCAGTTGTGGCTGGAGACATGCACGACATGCAGATTGAATTTGTAGTAAGATTGCTTCTTACACTTGCTCCACTTTGTCCTCTCAAAATCGAATTGGGTTGCCAGCGTACCAAAATTGTACTCATGTCTCCATGCTTCCTACTCGCACAATCAAACAAAAGAAAACAGCCATGCATCATTTTAAAAATATTGCAATTGAAATTTTATATGATTTGATTGATTTCATCAGAGATGAAAACTAACCCAGCAGCTAGAGCTCTCTGACGTTGTGCCTGACGATGCTCAAGGTGGGGGTGATGACCATGTTCGCTAAATTGATGATGATGATGACTATGTCTCGCACTACTTTCCATATGTCTTCTACTATTACCTCGCACAGGTCGAAAATGAAAATAGCCATATATCAAAGGATTCACACATGAGTTAGTGCAAGCAAACAGAAATAACACTTTTTGCACTCGTTGATCCACAAGTATTGCACTCTCCTTGTCAAACCAATACCACAGTGACATCACATTGTACGGAGTCCAACAGAGGAAAAATGTGGCTACAATGACAATCGTCATCTTTATCGTTCTAATCTTTGCTCTTCCTAAAGCCCGCATATTTGACCTTCTCAACAGATCTATTATTCATTCCGTTGAAATATGTACAGAAAAAGAAAATCTTTTATGGATACATGCATGAATATGAATTCTGCTTTTCAAAACAAGTAAAACTTTTCATAAAAAGTGAATACTTAATGCATAAAGTCCATACCATTTCCTTTGACAGTAGTCGTTTTGTAGATTTTGTAAAGAATACAAGTGTAGCAAAACACGATGGTGATTAAGGGTACTCCATAGAGAAGTACGAGACCGAAAAAGTTGTACATTAGCTCGTATTTTGGTTCGGGAAAAGAGTTAAAGGTGACACATTGCTCATACCAGGTATAAACAGGATGTGATTCCACGTGAAATATGAATGACTATTTGCACAACGAAAATGGAAAAGTCACGTGAAGTACGTATGCATGAATAGCAATGCTATACTACAATTATACATTAAAAAATTAGACCAATTTACAAACCTGGGGCAAACTGCAAATAGCACTAGCAATCCAAGCCCATGTCAACATCACCTTTCCTCGCTTTTGTGCCTTGGAAATTTGGAGAGGCACCACAATAGCGTAGTATCTATCAATGCTGATGCAAACCAGAACGAATCCCGACAGATACAAACCAAATATACGAAAAAAGGAGAGGAGCCGACACATAAAATCCCCAGCTTGCCACGAAACGGTTGCGTTCCAAATTATCTTAAGAAAACGTATAAATTTCACAAACATTACATTAATGAATTTGTGGCGTCAAAAGTCACTTTACAGCTTTGGCAAAACCATAAAATAAGTTTCAGTCTCTTCCAATGTACCTCCAGGGGCATCATTATCAATGTAACAAGCAAGTCTGCGGTAACGAGATGTAATAGCATCAAACTTATTCTGCTGAGTCGTCCCTTCCTGAGACGAGTCCTAAAACATGAAAAGTAACAAACGGGCTGTTAATGAGGTACGAAGAAAGGCTTTCTAAAAATAGTAAAAATTCGTTAATCCTATATTCTATCTGGACCTGTTTTATGTTAGCAATGAAAAACTACTTTGGCATGACATGAGTTCCTTGAATGAAGAAAGGGAAATTTCAAACTTGTAATAAAGCTTGGAAAAGACCTGCTTTTCATTGCTTTCTTAGAAACGTTTTTTTACTATTTCTTTCTTATAATTAAAGCTGCAACATTGACGTCATAGTTCAAAAAATATTTAAAAACTAAAGTATGCATTACCTGATTATCACACAAAATACGGAAATATTTGCAACGGCTGAGAATATCATTAGAATCGAGTAGGTAATTATAGCGAGCTTGTGTCCCTCGTTAAACTGCATATCAATCGGTAATTCTGTAAGTTGCGTGCGGTATAGCGAACGATTATTGTCACTTGAACTTGAGATATTTGTAGAGTTGTTGTCTCCAGTTTCCAAATCACTTGACGAAACATCCCTCAACTGTTGTACCCAAATTTGTGTTTCTGCTTCCTCCATTTTTAGAACTATGAATATAATTTCCCTATAAGCTGACAATTTTACAATTTCACTCAAAAAAGCCAATTCGAAGTACAAAAAGGAAGACTAAGAATCACTGGCAATACTTCTTAGTTCATTATAATTTGAATTTGCAATTTGTAGAAAATACATATTACATAGTGTGTGCACTATGAAATGTAGTTCCTAAAATAGCAACGACAAAACTCAGCACAACTTTTTTCTGTGATTCCCGTTACACGGATATCCACTGGAGAATGTCCTTTCACATGCAGCGTTGGAATGAAACTGGAAAAGAGTATTGGTGTCCCAGCCTTCTATAAACGGCATTGCAATCCAGACTTGGATTGATCTCATCTCATAAATCGAACGACAACAACATTTAACTAATTGAAAAAGTATATTACAGACTCGAGATCCCTGCTCCTTTTTTCTCGAATTGAGATTTTTCTCCTTGTTCGTGAGTCAGAATTTATTTTTATTCTTTTTAAAATTCCGGACAAATGTCAAATTCTTAAAGAAATTGAAAATGTGCATCACTCTGTTCGTCATAAATTTGTTATCTTCCTACTTTTCATCTTACAGACACATGTTTAATTTGCCATTCGTCTTCATGTAATACAATTTGAAAATATATAAAAAATTGAAAATGATAAGATTCATTTCATATTCTGAAGATTCAAAAAAGATGGCTAAACTACCTTAAAAATCTCCTACGTTTCATGACGTTTACTAGCTTGATCTTAGTTCTTTTTATGTAAACGTTAGCGAAGTCGTGGAATACTTGTTCGGACCTACAAAGCGATTCAAGCTATATATTTATTTCAATGTCGTTGAGTAATAGAAAGAATATCAGGATGATGGTCTTGATCTGCTCTAATATATGGATTATGACACAAATTGATTGATAACAGTAGTAATTCGTATTTTTTGGGTTTTATTAATAAATAAAATGACTGTTGTAATCGCATTATTATTCAAAATTAAATTTAATACAGAATATTTTGCTATGCGAAACAGCCGAGTCCCATGTTTTTACGCGTGTACCGTCACGAAGCCGGAACTTTTAGGCCGGACGACACCAGACCGGAAGCCACCAGGCCGGAAGACATATAACCGGAATGAAATTTAGAAAAAACGACAAATGACCGGAGAAAAAAATATTCATTATACTTCATAAATTAAATATCAAAATATAAATTCTTTTCTAATCACATAACTTTCTTATTCTGTAAATACTTAAGACTGTTTTTATCGTAATAATAGTCAAATATACAAGTGGATACAGGAAGTAAGTTTTTAACAGTATCTAATGTCGAATTATAGAAACGAATAATCTTTCGTAGTCGCTCATCTAGCAAAACATACTTCTTTCTTCGAGAAGGGCCAAGACCTGCTCTTATTCTAATCTTGTCATCTTCCTAAAATTTTTGTTCATTTTGTAACTTTTCGATACACGTCCATACAGAGGGATGAGAACCAGTTGATGAACTGTTTATTTTGTAATTCTAGCCTTCAACTGCATTGTTAGTTCTGGGTATTTCATGTAAAAACCTGTTGTAACAGTTCCAAAATTCAATTGAAAAATAACTGAATCCCAGCTATATCCTATGTATCATAAAAGTATGTCATCATAATTTTAACCTGATCCTTATGACCATTCACCCTAAAAGGTCCGGCCTTGTGTCGTTTTATTTATGT
>Ga0068627_1000262_pt1 | contig 11245 bp, 18 predicted proteins | sample InSIn1gowninarea_FD_77430 | JGI IMG/M metagenome (GOLD analysis project Ga0068627, IMG submission 77430) | Clean room microbial communities from NASA Spacecraft Assembly Facility at Jet Propulsion Laboratory, Pasadena, California, USA -... ... | reverse complement strand
TAGCGGCTTGACGAACATGCGCTGAACATTTGTAATTCTATTAAATAACATATCTTTAGCTCATCTGACGCAACACGGAATGCCGCTACGGCAGCAAGCCGGCACTCGTTATGCGTAATCCAATTTGACACATGCCTAAAAGGACAACAACTATTCTTTTATTGATAGGGCTTCCACTTGCCTTTTTTGCTGGCTTAAAATGCCAAAAGAATCTGACACAGATTGACGAGATTGGAGAACCACTATTAACTACTATCAAGCTCCCAAATGAAAAGCTTAAAGACACAGTTTACTTAGTGACAAAACGATGGGGACTTACCGGTGATCATCAGGTATTTGCACTGACAAACACCAAACCTTCAGACAATCATTGGCAGCCAAACACATCTGCTGACTTAATTTGGAAAGGTGACAACATTATTTTTTATCAACAACAAAAGGATACTATAAAAATTTTTACACTCCAACTGCCTGACAAGACACAAGAAATACAAACGAAGCAAGTAATTCAAGTAAACCAGATCGACGGTGCAGCTTTTCAAAGGTTGCGCAAGCAAGCTGATAGAGCACTTAAAATGGTACAATGACCAGATATACGCATAACAGTCGGTTTGCTGCCATTAGCGGTTGACGGAAGCCATTCAGCAGTAAACCACAATTGAGCTTTAGTAACTATATTTGGTCTGACGTGCAAGCATGCCGCTTCGGCAGCAAGCCGGCACTCGTTAGCCGCCACCCTTTTGGACACGGGTTACAGGTGCAGTCAGGACAAAACGCAGAACCTTTAAGTTTTTAGACCGACAATGAATAGTCAAATATATTTGAGTAGCATAGAATATAGATATACGTCGAAGTCTACGCAATCAGGGCAGTTAACACGTGGATTTGTCTATGCCTTTGTCAAAGCTGTTAATTCCAAAGAGGCATTAAGTAAAGTGACAGAAGAATTAAAGCACCAGGATATTGAGGTTTAAGAGGTAGAATTTATTTCGCCTTACGACACCATGACAGAATGGGAAACAGAAGAACAAACAAATAGTTTCAAGGCGCTTTATGAAAAAGCTCAATCCTCTGATGACGTTATGTTTGACACTTTCTATGCTTATGAAACGGAGGAATAAATGGTGTATATTGCAAGTAGGTCTCTGTATAAATTAGTCTAAGTCGTTCACTACTTTCAATCAGTCTTTGGGGACAAGACGAAGGGCGGCGGCTAACAGTGTGTTTATAAAATTGTGGCTGGACGTTGGAGCATTCAACTATAAATCGCTATTTTGCTTTTGTGGTTAATTGAAGCTGAGGTTTTTCAAATGCCACAACTTCATAAACACTTAACGTTGGTGGCAATGCGGTTTGACAGCTTTTGGGTGACAAAGCAATTCTCAAACGCTATCTTTGGCGACATGAAAATTGACAAGTATCCGGTTACGATTGGTGAAACTTCCATGGTTTTTGAATTTGTAAGTGAAGGTATTCGTGGCAGCATTCCTAAACTTGTTATTTACAGTGAGACTCATCTCCATAATTTCTACAACTTAGGCTTCGGCGACAAAGACGAAACTACCGGACAGATAGACGATGAAGTAGTTACAAACAATGGCGACAGTGAAAAGGTGTTGGCAACTGTTGCATCTACACTTTACATCTTCATGGACACATATCCGGACGCAATGGTTTTTGCAACTGGCAGCACCAAGGCAAGGACACGACTTTATAGAATTGGCATCAGTAATAATCTTACGGAAATACAGAAAGATTTTGATGTTTACGGACTTGTTGGCGACAGTTGGCAACCATTTCAAAAGCAGACAGAATTTGAAGCGTTTTTAGTAATAAAGAAAAAGAAATAATTTTACGACATGAAGCAGGCAAAAAAGCCTGATAAGAAGCCAACTGTAATTAAGGTTGATAAAAACTTGGACAAGTATCTTAACAAAGGCTTGTTCAAGGAAAAAGTTGACAAAGCAAATGAAGTACTTAAAACAGTCGGACTCCCCAAATTCTCCAAATAGCACAGCCACCAACAGCGGGTTTGGCAAAAGCAGGGCTGACGAATATGTGCTGAACTTAAATCTTTATTCAACATTAGTACAAACGTAGGCAGACGTAATTCTATTACCCTGCCTTCGCCAAGCCGAGAACGTTACAGGCAATTTTATAATGACACGCAACTGGTACATAACAGAAAAGATTATCTCTTTAGCACTGATTATCTGGGGTGGACTTCTACTTTACTACTCCAGTAGAGGTATTCTGTTAGTATCAGACTTCGTTTCCATCCAGGACTTCTCTGTATGGACAACTTTCAAGTATTATCATCTTCTATTCATTTTACCACTGGCGACCATTATCGCTGGACTTTTACTGCTTTTTGACAAAAGAGCGGGCTGGACAATGGCTTTGATAACCTTGTTGCTGAATGCGCTTGTTTTCCTTATTCCAAAAGACAAGTACACAGACAATTTCAACTCCAATGACAATGGACTTATTGCTTTCATGCTGCTCTCATCCATTGTCTGCCTGACGACCTTTGCTATTTTACTTTTCAAACCATTTCAAGTAAAGTATAATCCAACAAAAAAGACTTGGTGGACAATTGCCATCATTACATCTGTGATATTGTTGGACAAAACATTTATTTATTGGCTTTCCTAAAACTTGCAGGACAAAAAACAGCCTGTAACATGCGGTTTGCTGCCACAGGCGGCTTGACGGAAGTCATTCAGCAGCAGTAATTCTATGTTCTTTATCAGCTATATTTGGGGCTGACGCAACACGAAGTGCCGCTGCGGCAGCAAGCCGGTGGGCGTTACCTGCTATTTAAAACAATCACCCTGTGCTTCCAAAAGAGTTAGACGACATATTTGAAGAGTACACCGAAGACGACTACAATTTGTATGTGACAAAGGCAGATTGTTCGGGAGACAACTTTCTTATTGACTTTGTTTTAGATGTGCAAGACATCAACGAAAAAGGTACAATTACTCAAAAGTGGACAGTCCAAGCAAGTGAACACAGGAAAAACCACGTTTCATTTGACTTTGCGCCTTTCGTCGAAATAAAAGACGAACATCCTTTGCTTTGGGAGTTTACTGATATACAGTGTCAGCTTTATTTCACAGGACAATGTACAGACCCAGCAAAACTGTTTTATGACCTCTACTTGACGCATAAAAGAATATTTGGCAGATACCAATGCTTCGATATTTCTTTTACGGAAGAGACAAGCTATTTTAAGCCTTTTCAGTACAGCAATGGACTTTTGACACAAGGTTCAAAAAAGCTTATGGAACTTTATGCAGAATGTTTAAAGCAAAACGGACTTGACTTTTCGATTATTGGTGAACGACCAGCAAAATTCTGGGACGGTGAGCAATACATCTTGGAGAGCCAAGACTTGAAAGTTTTATTCTTAGGTGACACGTACATTATTGGCAAGAACTTTTCCTTTGTGCGGCAGGACGAAAACAGCAGGTAACATGGTATTTCTGCAATAGCGGCTGAAGTGCAAGTGTTGAGCAAAAATAATTTTATTCAACTTTATCAATAAATTTAAGCTGACGGAACTCTGATTTCCGCTACTGCAGAAATACCCGAAACGTTGGCTGCTATATTTTGGTGACATTTTAATTTATGCGAGTTATAACGACAGTAATATACTTGATTATCATTCTTCTTCTTTCCAGTTGTTATCTTATCCCTTGTGGTTGGGACAGTGATTTGCAGACGGTAAAAGGACAAACTTCAACAAAAAGTTTGGTTGGCACGTATAGACTTGACCAAATAAGTAAGCAAACTATTCCTAACTACAACAAGCTGGACAATTCAGAAATTGTTTTACAAGAAAATGGTAAATTAACTTATAGAAACGTTCCCGTAAGCACATTTGACTTTGAAAAGTATTATGAGAACAACAACCAATTGACAAATGGTACTGGTCAATGGTCAGTAGATAATAACGTTGGCAACGAAGAGCTTTTTGTAACATTGGACAATACTGAATTATTAAACGCTTATTCGACATCGTTTAGACTATACAAGAAAGACAATAAGTATGTTATTTTTATTATCATGGGTGACCCGGACGAGTGTTTGGCAGCTAGATTCGTTAAAGAATAAAACAGCAGCCAACATTCGGTTTGCCAAAATGCGGGCGGACGAATATGTCCTGAACATTTGTTTTCAATTATTCTTTTGTGCTATATTCGGCTGACCAATCGCTATTGCCCGCAATTCGGCAAGCCGGTGAGCGTTGGTGGCAATGCGGTGGCGACACGTTAAGAGTGACAAAGAAAATTTTTGATACGCTATCTTTGGCGACATGAAAATTGACAAGTATCCCGTTATCATTGGTGAGACCTCAATGGTTTTTGAATTTATAAGCGAAGGTATTCGTGGAAGTATTCCGAAACTTATTATTTACAGCGAAACCCATCTGCATAATTTCTATAACTTAGGCTTTGGCGATAAAGACGAAACGACAGGTCAAATAGATGATGAAGTGGTTACGAACAATGGGGACAGTGAAAAAGTATTAGCAACTGTTGCGTCCACACTTTACATTTTCATGGACAAATTTCCAGATGCAATGGTTTTCGCGACCGGAAGCACCAAAGCGAGGACACGACTTTATAGAATGGGTATAAGTAACAATCTTTCTGAAATAGAAGATGATTTTGAAGTTTATGGACTGGTAGGTGATAGTTGGCAACCATTTCAAAAGCAAACAGAATTTGATGGGTTTTTAGTAATAAGAAAAAAAAGTAATTTTACAATATGAAACAAGCAAAAAATACTGATAAAAAACCTACTGTAATAAAGGTTGACAAAAACTTGGACAAGTACCTCAACAAAGGCTTGTTCAAGGATAAAGTGGACAAAGCGAACCAAGTGCTTAAAACAGTGGGGCTTCCTAAGTTCTCCAAATAGCACAGCCACCAACAGTGTGTTTATAAAATTGTGGCGGGACGTTAAGCATTCGACTATAAATCATTATTTTGCTTTTGTGGTTAATTGAACCTGACGTTTTTCAAATGCCACAACTTCATAAACACTTTAACGTTAGCTGCCATTAAAAACTAAACTAAAATGCCATTTAAAGAAAATTTCAGGTTTGACAGATTGGAAAGCTCAAGTGAACACTATTACAATAGCTTAAGGGGTGGACAACCAATTGGTGACACAGAATTTGAGGGTTATATAAAATGTAAATTGGTTCATACCGATATTTATTCAGTAATCATTCCTGACTTAATTTACGTCAAACAGGACGACGAAAACTTTATATGGTTTCAGATATGCTCATTTCTGCCGAATTTCATAGGGATTTTTAGCGACACAGAAATATATTGCACTATTTCTATTGACATTGCATTCGGTAACACACTTAAAATCATTTTTGACAATAACAATCATGTTTTAAACCTATCAGATAATTCTAATATTTTTAAGTGTAAAATTTATTCAATTCCAAACTTGACTGACTATTCTACTGGAAGAGGAAAAATAATAAATAACATTCCTTATTTGACTTTATTTCACCACACTACAGAGAACAACAAGAAACTCATTTTAAACGGAAACTTTTATTTTGGCTCTAAATGGAATTTTCAAGGTACTAAGAAACTCGAAAACATAAACTATTGCTATTTTACATCTTTGGATGAAATAAAAATGCCAAACGATTTGCGAATGATTGGTATGTCAAATGATGAGCAAATCCTCTTAATACAAGACATTACAGACAAAATAATCCCAATTAAAGTGTATAGAGAAGTGGCAGAAAACAGAACTTCAACTATCGAAAACTTAGTACCAAGTTGTTTGATCGCTAACAATCATATATATAGACACTGGCAAGCTGAAGACGGTTACACATACTACGAATTTTGTACACCTTTCATTTATAGGGTTGGCGTTAAACCTGGTGAAAAACTTTTTATTGAAAACAATAGAATTATTATCAATGAAGGTGCTAAAAAAATGGACTATATTATAATAGGTAATGCCAATTCTGATGATGGACTTTTAGCTCCTTTCGACGAAGAAAATACAAGTTCAATTTTTAAAATTGAGCAATTTGCTGACAATTCCGATAACATTTTACTATTCTGGAAGCGGAATAGTAACACTGACCAATATAACAACAAAGAAGTTGAATTTCAAAAATTTAACGGCAGCTAACATTCGGTTTTGCGTTATGGCGGCTTGACCTGCAACACTCATCAACAGTTTTTCAATAGTTCTTTTGTGCTATATTCGGCTGACGAAACACAGATGCCCGCCACAAACGCAAAGCCGGCACTCGTTGTGCGTCATGCGGCTGGACTGTTTTCGGGGCTTAATTTCATATATTCGTGTTGACAAAAATGTGGTTTATGCGGACATTGAACATTGAAATATCTGACCTTGAATATGAAAAGTTTGGCATTAAAGCTGACCAAATTTCTTTTACCGATTTTGTGGACATGATTAGTCGTGAGCTTAGCCGTCAAAACCTTAAAAAATCTGTTGAGCTATCAGAGCGTTATGGATTGTCTGGTATGACTATGGACGAAATTTCAGCAGAAGTAAAAGCCGTAAGAAACAATGCGGTTCATTCTTGACACCAACGTTCTTGTTTCAGCACTCATTCAACGTAACTATCCATATCTTATCGTTGACCGTGTTTTGGTGGACGGCAGTTTGCAACTTTGTATTTCTAAGCAGCTTTTTACCGAATATCTTGATGTACTCAACCGTGATAAATTTAGCAGGTTTGCTGACTTTCATGCTCGGGCACAGACGTTGCTTGCAGACATAGAAAGCCGGGCATTGAAGTTTACACCGACGAGTATTGTTGACATTATCAGTGACCATGCGGATAACAGGCTTTTAGAGCTTGCAGAGGCTTGTCAGGCAGATTATATTGTGACAGTAACATTAACGACTTCACAATGACTGAATACAAAGGGACAAAGATTGTATCACCAAAAGAATTCTTTGAGTTGCTGAATATATAGCACGTACGCACAACACGAGGTTTGCTGCCATAGCGGCTTGACGGAAGCCATTCAGCAACAGGAATTCTAATCATCTTTTAGTTATATATTTGGGCTGACCTGCACGAAGTGCCGCTCCGGCAGCAAGCCGGTGAGCGTTGGCAGAAATTTTATGACACGACTCCAAACCAATTTTTTACTCTTTTTGCTTCTGTATAGTTTGACAACATTTGGACAGAGTAATAAAAGCAAAGACTATTTGCTTCGGTTTAGTGACGTAGCGAAAGATGAATATGGTTATAAAAATCAAAATGGCGACACAGTAATTCAACTTGGCAAATACAACTTTTGTTTTACAGACACTTTCAGGACTTATGCAATTGTAGCAGACAAGCACTTTGGCTTTGTTGCAATTGACAGACGACAAAACATTTTGTACAAAGTGTTTCCTTTTGACAATGGACCGGACTATGCGGCAGATGGACTTTTTAGAATTGTAACAAACAACAAAATCGGCTATGCTGACGAAGCGACCGGAAAAGTAATTATCAAACCTCAGTTCGACTGTGCTTTTCCATTTGAGAACGGCATTGCAAAGGTTGGTTTGAACTGTGACAAACATGCTGGCGGTGAACACTATTACTGGACAAGTGACAACTGGTTTTACATTGACAAGAATGGAAGAAAAGTTAAACCGCCAAGTTCAAAACAGTGACAGAAAAAAAGGCATATAACATTCGGTTTGCCAAAATGCGGGCGGACGAATAAATGCTGAACAGTTGGTTTTTCAATTATTCTTTTGTACTATATTCGGCTGACCAAACGCTATTGCCCGCAATTCGGCAAGCCGGCGGGCGTTGCCTGCAATTTTTATGACCAACCTTCTACTTCATTCGCTGAATAAATACTATAAAGAGATGATGGCTCTTGAAGGAAAGATATTTGTATTAAATGGCTTCGTGAAAAACTTTCGAGACGACCTAAAAAAAAGAGAAACCCTCGACCGAGAACTGATGGGTGCTATTTCAACATTCAGAGACCTTTCGAAAATCACAAAGGGAAATAATTTGTATAACACAGGTTACGGTTATTCCCTTCGTACTTCTGTGTTAGAAAGTGAAATTGAAATCATTTTAAGCAAGGAGTATTGCTTGACACTTTCACAAGCGTATGAAATATTTGAAACTTATTTAGCTGACATATTTACAGAGTTATTTTTCAATTTTCCAGAACACTTAGTAGCATTAAAGCTTTTAGAAACCAAGCTACATTTACCAAGAAAATCTCTCAAAGACTTTGTGAAAGAAAAATTGGGACGACAAAAAAATAATAGAAAATATATCAACTCATTAAGGAAACTCTCACCACATTTCGTTGAATTCGATACAAAAAATATTTATAAGCTAAACATTTCTGCGTGGTTTGACCTCGTATCAGAACTTAGACATAACATAATTCATAACAGACAAGTCGTTTCCGACAAATTACTCGAGTTTTTAAAGGACAAGGAAAGAGCAAAACTTTTTAAAGAGTTCTTTGAACGAAAGACAACATCTGACGGAGTAGTAATATTTTTAACAAGTGAAAAATTCAATATTGTACTTGACCGACTAAACGAATTTGCATATTTTATTTTCAAATCACTATCAATTGACAATAATCTTGACCCAACATACAGGCTTACGAGGTAAAACTGCAGGCAACAAGGGGTTTTGTGCAAGTGGGGCAGAAGGAATAAACATCGGCATTTGTGCTGCTGTCATCAGCAGTTTGGGCAGACCGAATTCTATCAGCAAACGAACAAATAATCAACTTTTTAATTTACATTCGGCTGAGGTTTTGGGCAGACGGAACATTGAATTCCCCACCTGCACAAAGCCCTGTCCGTTGTGCGTCAGCTTAGTTTGACAGACATATATTTTTAAGATGTTTCTTAATATCAATATCAGGGCAACCTAAAAACTTTCCGACCATTGTGTGATACTTAATATAATTTGCTTTGCTTGGTTTAAAACTCATAAAGAAAGATTTAAGTTTATCCATCTCCTGTTTGTTCCCAATGTAAAGCTGTTTTCTTGGTGCGGAGGGGTCTGGTAACATTTCAAAAACATCACCCTTTTCTTTTATAGCTTTCTCTTGTTCTGGTGTCAATTTAAAGTTTGGATTATTTATTAACACTCCTTTCTTATTCCCTTTCAAGTATTCATCCATATCAAGGTCGTCATCAACAAGAGTATCTTTAACCCATTCTTTAAAAGCTTTATCAAACTCGTCTCTGTTCTTAAATACGACATCATTTTCATCAGCAAAATCTATAAATTCTTGCCTTTTCTTCATTGACGGTGCGGGGTTGGAGACAGTAATACTTTCACATATTTCTTTTAAAATTGAAATCAATTTCATTTTCTTTTTATATAAATATTCACGCTGACAAAAGCCGAACGCACAACAATCGGTTTTGCGCCAGCGCGACACTCCGCAGGTGTGATGCTACTCTATGCGCCGGGCGCAAAGCTGTACCGTTGTACGCCACTTTATGACAAAAACCCTCACAATTTTATCAGGACTTTTGTTGATACTTTATTCTTGCAATCAACCTTCCCACGCAAATGTTGCAGAGAGTAAAACTATAGACACTGTGGATAAACAAAACCATTTAGAAATTAAGAAGCCAAAAGTTTATAATGACAAATACATTTTTTCCAAAGACACCATAACGGAGACCCTTTTTGTAAGCAAAGTTTCTAAGAAAACTATAGACTTTATGTGGGTATTGGAAAAAGGCAACTTTAATCGAAGCGACACAATTCAAGGACTTGCAATGGATAAAACTGTAGGACAAGATTATGAAACCGATGAGGACGAAGAAGGTAACGGATATTTAGCAGAGGATTTTATCTACAAGCAAGTCGGATGTGATATGCATATACGAATTTCGGTAGACAAAGACATAAGGCGAGCACAAATAAAATCGGCAGACTGTAAAACAAAAAGAGGGAAAGCAATAGAAACAGGCAACAGTCTTCTATTGACAAAATAAAAGCGGCGCACAACAGTGTGTTTATAAAATTGTGGCTGGACGTTAAGCATTCGACTTTAAATCATTATTTGGCTGTTGTGGTTAATTGAACCGGACGTTTTTCAAATGCCACAACTTCATAAACACTTAACGTTGGGCGCAGCCTTTTTTTACCATTACTTACTTGGACAATTTGTTTAAATTTGCTCTTATGGACGTTCGTGAACTTATAACTATTGACAATGACATCTTAGGCGGGCAACCTGTTTTCAAAGGGACACGTGTTCCTGTGGAGAGTTTATTCGACCATTTGGAAGCCGGCGTTCCGTTGGACGAATTCCTGGACGACTTTCCGACTGTTTCCAAAGAGCAGGCAATTGCATTGTTGGACATAGCTAATAAGTTACTGACTTCTAAAAATGTAGCTCAACTGTATGCGGCTGTTGCTTGACGAAAACTTGCCAAAGCGACTTAAGCAGGACTTTTCAGAACACGAAGTTTTTACAGTTCGCGACAGACAATGGAATGGTATTAAAAATGGAGAATTATTGAAACTTTTGCTGGACAATTCTTTTGACGCTTTGCTGACTTTTGACAAAAATCTTCAGCATCAGCAAAACTTCCTAAAATATACGATAACTGTTTTTGTGTTGACAGCGCCTATCAACCAATATTCGGAGTTGACAAAGCTGACATCAAAAATTAAGGAACATTTGAACAGTGGGCAAATGCCAGTTGGACCTGTGATTATTTCGACAGAATAAGGTATGCGCCCAACACGTGGTTTGCTGCCATAGCGGCTCGACGAATCTCGGCTGAACATCAGGAATTCTAATGAGCTTTTAGTTATATATTTGGGCTGACGAATCACTACATCCGCTGCAGCAGCAAGCCGGCACTCGTTATGGGCAACCCGTTTTCAAAGTGTTACAGCTCGCGATTGACAGAGGAAAAATAATTATTCGGAAATATTACTTATTGCAGGGAAAATTGCAAGTAGCTAAGGAATCCGGAACAGGTTTGGGTGGACAATGATTCTTACTAATTTGAAACAGGTTTATTGCATGGGGATTTCCAAAGTTGCTAATTGTTCACAAACAAGTTTCGGTGCAAGTTGACCTTATTGATTTTAAAGACGCTTACAGAACAGGCAAATTTAAAGTTGGGGATTAATCCACAAACAGGTTTCGGTGCTAGAGTACGTTACTATTTTTAAGATGGTTGTTGTACGAGTAATTCGCAAAGT
>Ga0068627_1000261_pt1 | contig 11258 bp, 9 predicted proteins | sample InSIn1gowninarea_FD_77430 | JGI IMG/M metagenome (GOLD analysis project Ga0068627, IMG submission 77430) | Clean room microbial communities from NASA Spacecraft Assembly Facility at Jet Propulsion Laboratory, Pasadena, California, USA -... ... | reverse complement strand
TGCTTCCAAAAATTTTGAAATGTTTTATTGAAGGAGTCTCACCATACTAGAGCTCATGAGGAGTTTGAGTGCTTTTCACCCAGACATTTTTTTTGTTGAGAATAACAACCGCAGCAAATGCAGCTTCACCCTAGAAGGTTGCGGGAGTTCCAAACTCATCAAGCATAGCACGAGCCATTTGTTGGACCGTACTGTTCATCCTTTCCACTACTCCATTTTGCTGAGGAGTCCTAGCTATAGAGAATTAAATTCTAATTCCATGTTCTTCAAAAAAATAAAAAAATTCATTTGAGGTAAACTCCCCACCTCTATCAAACCTGAGGCACTTAATTTTGTGATCTGATTCGTTTTCAACCAAGGCTTTGAAAGATTTGAATTTTTCGAATGCTTTGTCTTCGTGCTTCATAAGTCCTATCCAAACCATCCTGGAGAAGTCGTCAATGAATAATACAAAGTATTCTTCTCCTCGAGCTGACCTTTTCCTAGATGGACCACATACATATGTATGGACTAGTTCGAGGGGCCTACTAGCTGATCCTTCCTTTTGAGGGAAGTTAGTTATGGTTTTCTTACCAAACTGACATGATTTGCATATTGTATTGTCTGGAATTCTGATGTCTAGAATACCAAGAACTTCCTGGTATTTGCATGCTTTCCTTATCTGTGAAAAGCTTAGATGCCCCAACCTCCGGTGCCATAACTAGTGTTCATCGTTCTTTCTCAAATAGCATTGTTGTTGTCCTTCTTCAAATATGTATAAATTATTTGGAGCTCTTATGCCTTTGATCACTGTTTTTCCTGTATCAAGATCTCGAACACTACATCCATTTGATCGAAATATTACCTTAGTTCCTTGATCACACATCTAACTGACACTTAGTAGATTATGCTTCAACCCATCAACATACAAAACATTTCCAACTTTGACCTTCTCTTTCAACTGAACAGTGCCTTTTCCTTTTATTACTGCAAGGGTATCATTTCCAGATGAAACTTTCTTACCTCTTTCTGAAGCACTATATGAATGAAGTTTTTCTTTATCACCTGTCATATGCTTCAAACATCCAGTGTCGATGTACCATTGATTTTTCTGTCCTTTTGCATATAAAGCTATCCCCCATCTTTCTGGTTGCAGTTCCTTCATTCTCCATGTTCTAGAACTTGAGGTTTGTTCCTTCTAAGTTGTCTTCGAAAGCCTGCTCCTGGATTCAGAATATTCATGCCCGAAGTTATTACCAATAGAACATTCAATTTCATTTTTAAGGGAAAAAAAGTTGTTATAGGTCCTTTTTGTGATTCCAATCATACTTCTTTGTTTTTTTTAGCTTCTCTAGTCATGATTGTCTTCTAAGAAACACATTGAGATGCTTTGTGGCCAAATTTATGCCAAGATAAACATTGGCCATTGAAGAAACTCCTGCGATTATAAAATCTCCCAACCAAATGATTTTAGTTTCTATTGTCATCCATTCTTGAGGCAAATTCGGAAAATTTTACCCATGGCTAATTGTGGCTTCTGTTTGTCCTTAAAGTAGATTTCCCCTGATTTTCTTGATAGTCTTTGTTCATTCTTGAGCTAAACTGTCCCTGGCTTACCTGATGATTTCTATTAGGCCTTTTCTTGCTCCTCCTTGCTACATCAAGATAGCTTTTGGAGGTGGATGCTTGAGATGCTTCTCCATTATACCCCAGACATGTCTTGATTAGAGGAGAATGTTGCACAATGATAATCTCATCTAGAGTTTTAGATCCTTTAACAAATTTAAGATTAAGAGCCTTTGTTTTCTCAATCTCATTTCTAAGACCAACAATTTCACATTCTAACTTCTCAAGAAATTTTTCTTTTTCAACAAGTTGGAATTGCAAAGTATCAATGATCACATTCTTCCCTTCTAAACATATTTTGAGTCTAGAAATCTCTTCATAAAAACCTTCTTCATCTATAGCATCCATGTATTCATTGTCTTCAAAAGCCATCAAAAGTTTATAATTATTACCTCGTTCATCTTCATCACTATTTGAAATACCATCACTGTCTTCATGAGTGTAGTAACTTTTCATAGTTACATTTTGTTTCTTGTTCCATCTAACAGGTTCCTTCCCCTTGTCAATCTTATCCTTATGAGGACATTTGGTAGCATAGTTACTGAGCCTTCCACAAGCAAAGCATTTGAAAGGTAACGTACCTCTAAATATTCCAGTACCTCGTTGAAGATTCTTGACAAAATTTGATTCCTCCTCTTCTCTGGCACGTGTCGAGGCTCATAGTAATATCCTTTGCCTAAAGCCTTGAAAGTTGCTTCTCTCCTGTTTGATGGTCCTCCTTTCCTCATTTCATAAGCGGTCAGAATTCCGTGTAGCTGAGACATGGTAAGGTTTTGTAGATTCTCTTTTTCTTCTATTGCAGAAACTCTAGATTCAAACCTAGGGGACAAAGATCTTAGAACCTTTTCAACCACAACATCCTCTTTTATTTCTTCACCCAAATTTTTCATACATTTAACAATCTCATATACATGAAGGAAATAGTTAGCCACACTTTCATAATTATGCATTCGGAGAACTTCATACTGAATTCTGAGGGTTTGAAGTTTTTCTCATTTTACCTGTTCATCTCCTTCATCGCTCAGAACAATCTTGTCCCATATTTCCTTTGTGAATTTATACAACATAACCTTGATGAATTTTGATTGAGATGGACGTCCCAACAGGGTAATGAAAACCTTTTCATTTGTTTCATATTTCTTCTTCTCATCCGGATTTGTGGGAGTGTCCGATCGAAACGTGTACCTTGTATCTATGATATCCCAGACTTTTGTACCAAGAGATTGAAGATAGGCGGTAAATTTTACCTTCCAATATACGAAGTTTGTCCCATCAAAAATTGGTGGCCTGATAGATGCTTCTCTGTCGTAGTTGCTTATGGTGATGGATCTTCCTCCAAGAGATCAAGCTTCTTCAAAAGGACCTTCTCTGATACCAATTGTTGGAAATAATACTGAGAGGGGCCTTGAATCAGTATTATTAAGTCACTTATTTTTGTTTTCAAACCCAGGTCATGTACGCTACTTCAGTTAGATAAAACTGCATATATATGTAACCACAGAGAAGGAAACCCACATATGCAATAATTTAATTTATCTTACTAATGTTAATCATTAATCTGTGTATCAAGATCGAATGAACAATAACCAGAAATAGTAAAATAGATTTGAAGATAATCACACACACAAGAACACAAGATATAAGGTGGAAACCCAATGTGGGTGAAAACCACTTGCTGCAATTCGTCTCTATCTTCTTTTAATTAGAAACATCTTTTTATAATGTACTAGTGTAGTATTTTACCAGTATGCGGGCTGCAACCTGCAGAGAGCTACAACCCTCTCTCGTTCTCCAACTTCTCCTGGAAAGGAGCTATAACCCCCTTAGCTCTTGTGTCATGTTGTACCTAAATCTTCTTCTACCTACATGAAAAAATTTCTTGATGAAAGCAATCCTAAAAAAAAGAAAAAATACCCTTCAACTTATGCCTGCAAAACACATGTAATTGCATAATAATGAATAAATACAAATGAAAATTACAATGCCTACATGAAGTGTGCTTGTCACTTTTTTTGTTGACTTGTTGCAGTAGTAGATAAAGGCTCCCACTGTGGATATAGGCATAGATTGGACGCAAGAGTATATCCAAAACTAACCTAAAAATATATACAACAAAAAATGCTGACAGACCCTAGACCTGTGATGGACCAAGTTCTAAGTACAACAATAAATACCATTCTATAAAATATGAAAAGAAAAGTAACATGAACATAAAACATCATATAGATTTAACAGGCTTGCATCAAGAATATGTAACATAAAATGTGTAGTATCAAGGACATGACATCTAAAATGTGGTATAAAAATTAACTATGACATATAGAGACATAGAGATATAACTGAGACCCTGTATATACTTATGTTGTCCTACAAAAACATATGTTAGATATGATACTAAAAATTAAAATGTAAACACTAATCATACATACCTTTTTGTAGGAGACTTACCCTTGAATGTTGATGTGTGGTCCTTACTACAATAATCCTTGAATGCATGCTTTTTCTTTCCTTCCAGGAGATCGATATTGAATCTGTTGTATATATGTAATTTTAGATCTCCAAGGTCTAACTTTTTGTTCCATGGTATAACTCTAAGTCCTCCTTCCAACCCCATAGGTCTAGTCAAGATTGGATTCTTCAATAAAAATTTATGTCCAATCTCCCACGATGACTTGTTTATAGACGGTTCAGTAGAGTGAAATCATACAAAGTTCCATGTGTAACTGTTTCAACCTTTGGACATTGAAATAGTACCCAAAAAACCACAATCTGTCCTCATTCTATAAATATTTATGAAATTTGAGTCCAATTCTCAAAGAGAGTGTTATGACAATTTTCCCAACGTCACCTCTTTGACATGGAATTTGGGAGCCTATACAAAAACTAAATTCCTCAGATCATATATCTAAAAATATAGTGAACCAAGATCTGAAATTTGGTCACAATTCATAAGGAATTAGGTGAGTCATTGGATATTATGCCCGGTCTATTTAAAGTGCATATGCCAGATCTGCTCATTCAACTTGTCCTGATGATGAACCACACTGGTTGGTTGGAAACGCGTCGACAGAAATTTCTCCATGTGATTTTTACCGAAAAATTCTTCAATAATTTCATCTTATTAATATTCACAGAAAAAAACAGTATAGTGATAATTCCATGATGCCATGTTTGAAGCCACAAAATCCCTACTAGAGTAGCATATGAGGGTCATTATTTATATGAATGTCTTGAGTTGAGAGGGTCCTCAACAAGTGAACATTATAGGGATGTTAGGAGAAAAAAACAACATTAATTGTTGAATATTCAATGAACACAACCAATTATGAGTGCCATGCCACAACCTCATAGGGTTTTAGCCTACTAGCTGGGGTTACTAAATCCAAACACAAATATTTCTAAAACTGTGAAGAATCATGTGGAATTCCATATATAAACAGAAACATCTTAATGTGTAGAATCAATATAGAATATTCTTGAATTATAATAGAGTAATTTTTCAAGTCAAAATTCCCATGCAGGATTGGGGTAGCCCCTCATGCTGCTTGAGTCGACATCAATGAAAACCACTGATCAATAGTTAAGTCAAGGGGCTCCAACTTCTTACTTGAATAATTTGTGTCATTCCTTTGATAAATTAAATGATCTAGAAGGTATCTTCATGTTGGAACATCTCCTTGAGCTAGTTACAAAGGAGATGAATTTGCTTCTCATAGTCCCCCCATGTTATAGAAAGCAGTCAACTTCTTGTTTCTTTCCACTTGTACAAAGCCTCAAGGTAGGATGATTTTCATATAATTTTTTATCAACATTTATAGGATTTAATTGACAAGGAGTTGGTTATAATGATAAGCTATCTTCTCAATTAGCTCTATATAGGGGGAGGAATAAATTCTTAATTTTTAGCTCTCACCCCCAAAGAGAGAAATAGTTATTTTTTTTCTAGGTTCTCACCAATATTTCTTTGTAATTTCTCTTACAATATCATCTCTATGCTCTTGGAAATGTGACTAAAAGAAAAGTGTTCCACTCATCACCTCTAAAAATAATTTATGTTTTCCTATGGAGACAAATATTTGAGAATGTAATTATGATATAGGAGGAAATTCATTGTAGCTGGTGAAGGGTTGACCAGGGCATGGTTATAATGCTTGAAATGGAAAATTCATTTGATAAAGTTGGGCATACTTTTCCTTTCAACGTAATGAAAAATATGGGCTTTCATGATCAATTTATTTAGAGGGTGGCTCTGTGTAATGGTTCTCCTTGGGTTACCCAACTTATTAATGGTATAGGAACTTGTTTCTTTAATGCCTCAAAGGGGCTTATACAAGGCTTCCCTTGTCACCATTCTTGTATATTATAATGGTTGACTCTCTTAGCAGGATAATGTAGTATGAAAGAAACAAATATTGATTACTAGGGATTAGTTTCTTTATTTGTGCCAAAATCAACAATGATGGAACAATTGTAGATGGCATGATTATCCTAGGTGGATCTTTCGTTGTGATTGATAAATGATAAAAGAATGTTTTGGATAAAAAAATTTTAGCATTTGGGGGATTGGTAAATTAGGCCAAATCGGAAATATACTCATGGAACATCAACACAACTCGACAAAAGTAAACTATAGAGGCACTTGGTTTGAAAGCAATTGGGGATTGGACAGAGTTCAAATATTTAGGCATCATGATATGCTTAAATAAAAATTCCTCAAGATCATGTCATTAATATTATAAACAAGGTAAAAAATAAAATGGAGAATTAGGGAGCTCACTGGCTCAATTTGGATGATAAACCAATCCTATATAAATAAATCTTCTCAGTTATTACCTTGTTATAGTTTTATTCTCTATTAGAACCCAAGTATATGTTGCACCATATGGAGGCTCATTTGTGAAAATTTCTATGGGAGGGGGGAAATTCTTCCACCATAAACTTTCATATTGTAAAATGGTCCACAATTTGAGTTCTAACGCTTCATGGGGGCCTAGGCATTACAGATCCCACATTGATGAATATTTCATTTGCGGTGAAACTAGATTGGAAAATGAAGACTCAACCAAATTAATAGTGGGTGCAAATCTTGAAGGAAAATATCAAAAATCCATTAAGGCATATCAAGAATATAGGAAGTTCTCTCCTATATTTGAGCTCTTGTTCTCTACTTCATTTTTTATGAACTCACATTTTAACTTCATACTTGGTAATGGAGTAACTATCAAAATTTTGGAATATTCTATTCTCTACCATATTACACTAGAGAATGTGGAGGAATTATGAACCCTAATGATCCATATTCATCTAAAAGGGATAAATAATCTGACTCACATCTCACAGTGGAATAATAATGGTCTTTGGATGGAATGGAATTTGGGGGAACTTCATGATCATATTAGGAATCCTGGTAAAGACTTAAAAAGTAAGTTAGTCAGAAGTTTTACCATTAATCAACATATGTAGGAAAAATTGGGCTAGAGAGCCTTATCATATTTAGTAAAGAAGGTTTACATAGAACATCTCTTCAAATCCAAGATTCCTCCCAAATCCTCCCTCTAGAGAAAACTATCGACTCTAATTTCCCTTACAGCATTTTAATATATATTTTTCGCTACTTCTCTACAAGAAGATATTGACCTTGGTGAGTCTTTGGAGGAAACACATCAAATGACCCTGAAGATGTTGCCCATGTGGAAATCATGAGGAAGCTATCTCTCGCCTCCTTCTAGAATTCTCTTATGGTAAGATGATTTGGTATAGCACCCTTGGTCCTCTATAGCATTGAATTCCTTTGCCTTTTGGAATCTAATATTTCTTTCATCCTAGAATAAACACTCTTTGGGACTCCTTTAGAATAAAACTTGCTTTGATGTTGTTTGGTTTTCCCTTTCCAAATTCATCTGTTGGCAGAATTATGTAATCTTTAAATGTACCTCTCTTTCCCATAAATTTGTAGCTTTAAAGGCCCTCCCCCTTTGTCTTCAACTTAACACTCTCCTTATATATTCCTCCCTCAATGATCATGGAGATAAACGGGTAGGCTCTGTTTCTTCTCTCCCTCCATTTCTCCTGAATCCCTCTCCTAAGATATGCCCTCCTTGCTAAAAGATTCTCTTATCTCCTAAATTATTTGTTGATTGGAAGAAACAACAAAAAAAATGTGTTCTTCAATTTGATGTGGGCTACAAGAAAAAAATGGAGGTGATAAGAGGGGGAAGGATATTACTTAATCTTCATGGAATAATAAAGATTAAGTTTACATGGGTCCTCGGAATGAAAACCAAAAATCAAGTTGAAATGTATGGTCTCCTACAAGGTTTATGCATTTCGAGAGACAAAGGCACCAAGCATAGTATTATTCTTCTAGACTCACTACTTATAATCCATTATCTCGTTAAGGAGAATACTCTGAAGGATAACTCCATGGGCTCAGTTCTTTAAAGAATCAAAGGATTATTTTGTTTATTTCATTCTAAAGGTTTCTAAAATATTCTCATAATCAACAACGTGGATGTAAAAATCCCTAGTTGATTTTCAATGAAAATAAAATAAAACTAAGGTCATGGGACACATATTCCAAACTAAATGGTGAGAAAACATTATAGTGGGAATCACTTATGTTTTATTAATGGCTATGGAAATTGACAAAATAAAACAGGCAACAAATTGCATTTAATTATGAAAATTAAAGGAAAATATGAGAAGAGGAAGGTGAAGAGGCCCAAATATTCATTCAATGGAAATTTGATACAAAACAAAGGAAAATGAATCAAAAAGGAAATGGAAATGAAGATACTAGACATCAATGATAAAAATGCATCATAGAAATGATTGATAGCTTTTGACAGTTTTTGGCTTGAATTTTTTTAGTTTAGGTTTTGACTCTCTTTTCCGATACAATTGCACACTCACATACTCCTACACAATGAGAGATATCTTGGATAATTCTAGCATTTACTTGGATGTGGAGAAATAAATCTAGCATGAAAAGGAATTTGTGAGTAGAGGAAAGGAAGATTGGATCACTAGCTACAACTAGAGTGCATTGTAGGAAACAAGTTACATGTGTGATTGCATTACTCATATTTGAATGCATGATACATGCATGTAATTATTTGGTCATTTTTTGTCATTCACATGGAATTTTCTTGGATTAATAGTGGTTTCAACCTTGTATTTCCATTTCCTGGATACCCATGATGTAGTCGGTTCTCCATTTGATTAAGATTTGGATGGTTGGTAGACTTCAATCCTCATTGATGTGGCCTCGGGAAAATTTCCAAGGGTCAAGGGTAGAGATAGGTTTTTTCCTAGAACTCTTGATGGATGGGTGAGATAGGAAAATTCCTTTGGAGCTAGATATTAAGGATGGACATTTAAAGAAAATTTAAGGAAAATTTTAAGGATATATATTTATTTCAAAGTTTAGAATCCTTAGAGAATCTTAATAGTATTTAATATGGAAACTATAAAATGTTTAATGATGTATTTGTAACAATACTCAAATTTATAATGATTTTACATATAGTCTCTACAAAATTTGGATGATTTTTAAGGTAAAAAAAAAAAAAATCGATAAAATTTTGGTCAATCATTTTCAGAAAAAAAAGGAAAAAGGAGAATATATTTTTTAGGAAAAGGCATGCAAAATTAGTCTACTTGTGAATATTAGCACTTAAAATTTTCCCTAGAGTTGGTGAAGGAAGTCATAGGAATTTAAGGTCTTTTGGTTTAGTAATTTTAGGACGAATTTAAGTGAAATCGCTATGTCTTAGGGTTGAGGTCATTTGGAATCCCTCATTGGTTATACTTTTGTTTAGCCCATATGTCCCCACATTCATGCTAGGAGTACGACATAAGATGATTGGATGAAAGAGAGATACGAAAGGCCTCCCTTTTGTCCCCTTTCGAGGTGGGTGAGGAGGGATTTGAACCCCCGACACCGCAGTTCGTAGCCACGTGCTCTAATTGTCTGAGCTATAGGCCCCGTCTCGTAGTACCCTTTCATTTTCATAAGTATCGAGGGTGGGGGGGGGGATTGGTTTATTGTGAGGAGCTAGAGTGTGTAAAACAATACTCATTATGGAGTTGATCAACAACATTGCTAAGGCTCATGGAGGGGTATCTGTATTTGGAGTGGGGGGTCAAAGACCAAGGAGTTATTTTTATTTACACCAAGCATTCTTCTATTCTTATGACTAGTAATTGGATTCCTTTAGATAAATTAGCTGAGCATGATCTTGATATAGCTTCTAGTCTTTTAGAAAGTATTCTGATCACCTAATTGAACGATTGGCCTCGGTTCGGGAAGAAGAACTGGTAATAGGCATAAGGCCATCCATTTTGGTTAAAAAACAAATGCAATAGCTAAATTATGATGAGCCATATCAGTTGACCATAAACTTTGATGCTTTAGATTCAACATCAACTATGCTCCAACCTTGGATCGTAGGCGAAGAACATTATGAAAATGCACAAGGGGTTAAGCAAACATTCAGTCATGTTTTAACAATACCATAGTGACTGCTACAGATGTATGGGGGAAAGTTCTTTCTTGGTCTTCTGCTGGTTCCTATAGATTCAAAGGTATAAGCAATAAAACCAAAGAGGGATAGAGCGGCTAAACTATAGGACAAATAAGCTTCTCCGGACAATACGAATGCACGGCGAGCCCATGCAAAAGGTTTGGTTAAGATATGCCAGATACCACCGAAGATACAAATGGAACCTAATTGATTCAACTTAATCTATGGTTGGGTGGTATATGCAAGTAACTAACTTGGTTGGATTTTGCATATGATTAATAAGAGTTATTTTCCTATTGTGATCTATGAGCACATGTATTGGTTATTTTCTTCACCTTATGATTGATTTATCATGGATTTTATTTTAGTTATATGATGTGATATTGTTATGGACCTGTTGTGGTCACCAACAACCCCCCTCTTTACTTGGTATTAGAAATAAGATCAAGCAAAGGGGGACCCTTAGAAAAAAAATTCATAAATTTTAGCCTTTAATAAATTTTCGTGTTCAAACTCCCTTAGAGCCATATCGCATTGCAGGAAGAGAGTAAAGTGATTTCCCACGCTCATAAACAAGCCACAAAGAAGTGATGCGAGATCCATTGCATCGCATATATGGGGGGAGCTCTTAAGTAAGCAAACCCAAGAAATCGCCAAACGCCGATATGCGATATCACATCATCGCACCATCGCATATCACAATGCGATCTTGCGATGATGCGATCTTGCGACAATACGATGCCACGATGCGATCACTGCGATGACACTCCCTGACATCGCAGTCTTCTGTAAACTCAAAAATGAATGCACACCTCAAGCGAAATTAATGATTTCATACCTGAGTATCGAATAATGATTATTTTGCATTTTTCGAAGAGTCAAGTCATTTATGAATGTCATGATTATGCATTCATTAGGACTTAAAGCTGTCATGTCAATCTCTTCATCATTTCTCTTTTCCTTCACATAAAATGAAGGGCGGCAACTAATATAAATCCATATGCCGGAAACATCTAAGGAAAAGGGGAGAACGCCAATACTCGGAGTACACAGAGATGAGATGCCTTCACAAGTGGACACCGCATGCAGCAGGACCGCGGATTCCAACATATTACTCAATAGATGCTG
>Ga0068627_1000260_pt1 | contig 11262 bp, 3 predicted proteins | sample InSIn1gowninarea_FD_77430 | JGI IMG/M metagenome (GOLD analysis project Ga0068627, IMG submission 77430) | Clean room microbial communities from NASA Spacecraft Assembly Facility at Jet Propulsion Laboratory, Pasadena, California, USA -... ... | reverse complement strand
TATATATATATATATATATATATATATATATATATATATATATATATATATATATATATATATATATATATATATATATATATATATATATATATATATATATATATATATATATATATATATCAGATACCATTAATTTTCATTTGCCAAATTTAAGAGAAATAAGATATTTCCAATTCTAGTCTTATGTTATTCTCCCAAGTCACAAAATTTTCTAATTGGAAATTGTAATTCTAGAGTTTTGAATTCATCAAGAATGAGTAGTTTACTAGATTTTTATGACGAGGAAGAGGAAGAATAATTATGGATTTTCTGAATACTATACTCACTTCAATTCTATAATATTATTGTTCATACTTTATGAGCAAATTATTTTCCAAAAATTAAATATATCATGTTGCTAAGTCTTAACACCACTTTAGAAGATTGGTTCATATAGAAATATTATAGAGAAATCAAAATATTAGGTCATACTTGATGAGAAAAGTGTTCTCCAAAAAATAAATATATCATGTAGCTAAGTCCTAACACCACTTTAGAATATTGTTTTATATAAAAAAATTATAGAGAAATCAAAATATTAGAAATACCTCCTTAGAAATTTCCAATTTTCTTGCCAATCTAAATTTTCATTTTGGAGTATATAATCTCTAGTTTGTTGCATTTTTTTCCAAGAAAACAAGAGGTAAATTTCAAGATCAAATACGTGATGGGCCTAGTGTATGTTTATTGCAAACACCCCAAAATAATTTAAGGTGGTGGGACAAATGTTAGCCTATATTAACTTCCCTAAATGAAAGTGTGGGCTTATTATCCCCACCACATAATCTCATATAAAAATATCAAAGTCCCAATCAATCCCATATCAACATGACAACCGACCAAACATTAAAAAGTTAGCAAGAATAGATTCATGGATGGAACAGGAATTGGTAATATAACATCCATATACTAAAATAAATATGTACAAACAAGGTATATCCATTAATACTCCTCTACCTAAGAAATATGCAAAATCAGGCAAAAAAAAAACTCAAAAAATCTATGAGATGTCCCACCTAGGACTAAAGAGGTAGAGATAAAATTGTATTCAATAGAGTTGGGAAGAAATTTCAAAAGAACCTCACTTTTAGTTAAAATTTCCAATTCTTAAACAAACATATTCTTCCCTAGTGGGGTAGGGAAAGGGACCTTCAAAGTAGAAAAACCAACTAGCATAAAAGATTCGTTCATAATTTCTAGATATCAATAAGGATTTTGGCAGTTAAAACCCATTTCTCAGCCCAAATATGGACCTCTATTACTTCTCAATAGAAGAAAGGGTTAGTATTTGAGATGGATTTAAAAAAAACCAAATATAATTAGCCCTCATATAGTGTAGTTCATAATGTGATGGAATTTGGAAAAAAACAATTCTAATTGGCCCTCATATAATATCATTCATAGATTATGTAAGGAACCCCAAAATGACAAATTATAATGATTTGTACGAATTTGAAGGATATTAATATATAATTGGGTCAAAATTGTTTTGCATAGAAAAACTACATATATGTTTTATAATGACTTAGCGACATATGAATAATGCCAAGATCCTAGTTTCTAAAGTTCCATGATCAATTGAAGCAACTAAGGTTTTCCATTAGGGAAAAGAAATTCAAAATATAAAACTACATGGATGCATTATATATTTTGAGGTAGAGGCAAAATATGTAGAGTCTTTCAAACCATTACTGTAACCCAAAGAGGTGTAAATGTCAGCCCTAAATAAAATATTCAAAGTTCTAAACTTTGAGCATGCAAATACCCCTCAAATAGTTCAGGTTGAGAAAACAAACGAATTCCTTTTGTCTATTATTATAGAAAGAAACACAATGATTCAATAACTCCAAGAACATGATTATAAGATAGTGTAGGTGGTCCCAATACATATATTATGTAGCTTCTTGTTATTCTAGTGAGAAAGCTATTTTTCTTCTAGATGCTTTAGATGAATTTTCCATCACAATAATGTGTTAATTGATAGAAGTAGAATTGGAAAAGTATAAGAAGCTTTGCGAAGTTTATTCATATGAAGCCAACCTTTTAATAAAAGAGATACAATTCTTATAACTTATTTCACATAAAAGATTCATTCATCCTTTCTAGATATTACTTAGGAGTTTCAAGGTTTAAACCCATTTTTCAGGCCAAATATGGGGCCTCTATTACTTCTCAATAGAAGTAAGGGTTACTCTTTGAGATGGATTTTGAAAAAAACCAATTCTAATTGGCCTTCATATAGTGTAATTGAAAGATTATGTCAGGAACCCGAAAATGACAAATTATTAATGTTTATATGAATTTGAAGGATGTTAATATATAATTTGGTTGAAATTGTTTTGCATAGAAAAACTACATGGATGTTTCATAATGACTTAGCCATATATTAATAATGCAAAGATTCTAGTTTCTAATGTTACATGATCAATTTAAGCAAGAAAGGTTTTCCATTAGGGACAAGAAAGTCATAGTATGGAAACTTGTTAAAGAAACACTTGTTCTAAAATGTTATAAAATTCTTAGGGTTTAAGGTTTGGGGTTTACTGTTTATAAGGGATTAGTAAATGATTTTAATAAACACTGAAATAAAAGTTACAAAACAAATTTTAAAATATTATAAAATGCTTAGATTTTAGGATTTAAGGTTTAGGGTTTAGGGTTTCACGCTTGGGGTTAAGAGTTCAAGGCTTAGGGTTTAGGGTTTAGGGTTTATAATGCTTTAGTAAATTATTTTAATAAACATTTAAATAAAAGTTACAACATGATTTTTAAAATTTTATAAAATGATTAGGGTTTAGGGTTTAGGGTGGTTTAGCATTTAACTTTTATGGTTTATAAGACTTTAGTAAATGGTTTTAATCAAGGCTTCAATGAAAGTTACAAAATTCTTCTCAAAATGATATAGAACGCTTAGTGTTTAGTGTTTACAGTTTGGCCTTTGGGATTTAGGGTTTAGGGTTTATAATTCCTTAGTAAATGATTTTAATAAAAAATTAAATAAATCTTCCAAAACAATTTTTAACTTGTTATAAAATGCTTAGGTTTTAGGGTTTTAGGTTTTGATTTTGGGTTTAGGGTTTAGGTTTTAGGGTTTATAACATTTTAGTAATTTCTTTTAATAAGCGCTTAAATAAAAGTTACAAAACAATTTTTAAATTTTTATAAAATGCTTAGGATTTAGGTATTAGGGTTTCAGGTTTATAGTGTAGGGTTGAGGACTTATAACACTTGATTAAATTCTTTTAATAAAACCTTAAATAAAAGTTATGGACTTCTTTTTAAAATTTTATAAAATGCCAACTATTTAGGGTTTAGATTTTAGGGTTAGAGGTTTATTTTTTGGGATTTAAGGTTTATGGTTTTAAATTTAGGGTTTATAACACCTTATTAAAATCTTTTAATAAACAGTTAAATAAAATTTACACAACGCTTTTTAAAATGCTATAAAAAACCTAGCATTTATGGTTTATGGTTTAGGGTTTAGGGTTAAGGGTTTATGGTAGAGTGTTTAAGGTTTATAAAATGCTTAGGTTTTAGGTTTTAGGGTTTTGTGATTTAGGGTTTAGGGTATATGGTTTGTAACAATTTAGTCAATTATTTTAACAAACACTTAAATAAAATTTACAAAATCATTTTTAAAATGCTATAAAATGTTGAGGGTTTAGGGTTTGGGTTTTAGGGTTTAGGTTTTATGGTTTTAAGTCTAGGGTTTAGGGTGTAGATTTTAGGGTTTAGAGATTATGACACTTTAGTAAATTATTTTAATAAACATTTAAGTAATAGCTACAAAACACTTTTTTAAATGTTATAAAATACTTAGGGTTTAGGGTTAGGGGTTTATGATTTAGTGTCTAGGGTTTAAGGTTTATAGCACTTTAGTGTTTAGGTTTTAGAGTTTAGGGTTGGGGTTTAGGTTTTAGGGTTTAGGGTTTAGGGTAAAGCATTTGCAGTTTAGGGTTTAGGGATTTGATTTTACGGTTTAGGGTTTAAAACACTTTATAAAATGCTTAGGGTTTATGTTTTAAGATTTTAGGTTTAGGGTTTAGGGTTCATGTTTTCAGTTTTATAACACCTTAGTGATTTTTTTAATAAACACTTAAATAGAAGTTACAAAACACTTCTTAAAATGTTGTAAAATGCATAGGGTTTAGCGTTTAGGATTTGGGGTTTACGGTTTATGGTTTACGTTTTGGGGTTTAGGGTTAAGATTTTGGGTTTAGGTTTTAGGGTATAGGGATAGAACACCCCACCTTAAGCAGGTATTTGCTACTATAGATTACACATAATGCATTCATCCCATGGAACCTCAAGGATTTACGAAGAAAAATAAATAAGAGGAAAAAGGTTTATCAAGAAGGGTGGAAAAACAAAGGTCATTGTATCTCATGTAACAGAATTTTCTCCCTCCTACACTCACATACCCAAGTGTGGTCTTCCCTTATTATAGAAATTGATAAAAATATCAAGGTTTATGGTTTAGGGATTAAGATTTTGGGTTTAAGTTTTAGGATTTAGGGTTTATAACATTTTAGCAAATTCTTTTAATAAGCACTTAAATAAAAGTTACAAATAGTTTTTAAAATGCTATAAAATTCGTAGGTTTTATGGTTTAGGGTTTATAAAAATTTAGTAAATGTTTTTAATATACACTTAAATAAAAGTTAAAAAACACTCTTTAAAATGTTATAAATTAATTAGTTTTTAGGTTTTAGGGATTAGGGTTTAAAGTTTATAACACTTTAGTAAATTATTTCAATAAACACCTAAAAAAAGTTTCAAAAAACTTTTTAAAATCTTATGAAATTCTTAGGGTTTAGGTTGGCTTTAGCGTTTGGGATTTGGGGTAGAGTTTATAACACTTTAGTAAATTTTTGTAGTAAACACTTAAATAAAAGTTACAAAATCCTTTTTGAAATGCTATAAAAGGTTTAGGTTTTTCATTTTAGGGTTTATAGTTTAGGCTTTATAACACCTTAGTAGATTAGTTTGATAGAAACTTAAGTAAAAGTTATAAAAATTGTTTTAGAATGATATAAAATTCTTAGGGTTTAGGGTTTATAAGACATTATTAAATTCTTAGGGTTTAGGGTTAAGAGTGTAGGGTTCATAAGACTTTAGTAAATCCGGTTAATAAAAACTTAAATAAAAGTTGGAATTTTTTTAATATGTTATAAAATTCTTAGGGTTTATACTTTAGGGTTTATGCTTTGTGGTTTGGAGTTTAGAGTTTATGGTTTAGGGTTTATAACACTTTAGTAAATGATTTAAATAAACACCTAAATAGAAGTTACAATATGTTTTTCAAAATGTTATAAAATTATTATGGTTTAGGATTTAGGGTTTAAGGTTTAAGGTTTAGGTCTAGAATTTAGGTTTTAGCATTTAGGGTTTCAGGTTTAGATTTTAGGGTTTAGGGTTTAGGGTTTGTGGTTTACATTTTAGAGTTAAATAAAAAGTACAAAAGGATTTTTAAAATTTTATAAAATGCTTAGCGTTTAGGGTTTAATGTTCAGAGTTTGGGGTTTAGGGTTTAAGGTTTGGGGTGTAGGGTTTAAGGTTTATGATTTAGGCTTTATGGTTTGGGGTCTAGAGGTTACACTTCATAAGACTTTAGTAAATGATTTTAATAAACACCTAAATAAAAGTTTCAAAGTACTTTTTAAAATGTTATAAAATGAATAGGGTTTAGGGTTCGGGGTTTAACGTTTAGGGTTTAAGGTTTGGGATTTAGGTTTAGGTTCAGTGTTTATTGTTTAGGGTCTACAACACTTTATCTTTAATAAACACTTAAATAAAAGTTACAAAACAATTTTTAAAATGTTATAAAATCATTAGGGTGTAGTGTTTACTCTTTAGGATTTAGGGTTTAGGGTTTGGAGTTTAGGGTTGAGGGTTTACGTTTTTGTGTTTAATGTTTATGTTTTTTCTTTAGGTTTTATGGATTTGTGTTTATGGTTTAGGGTTTATAACATTTTAGTAAATTGTTTTAATAAACGCTTTAATAAAAGTTACAAAATTTGTCTTAAATTATTATAAAATTCTTAGGGTTCACAGTTTAGGTTTTAGGGTGTGTGGTTGAAAGTTTATAAAAAATTAGTAAATTATTTTAATAAAAACTTAAATAGAAGTTATAAAACACTTTTAAAAATGTTATAAAATGCCTATGGTTTAAGGTTTAGTTTATAGGGTTTACGGTTTAGGGTTTTGGGGTTTAGAGTTTTAGGCTTGGTGGTTTAGGGTTTATAAAACTTTATTAAGAGATTTTAATAAACACTTGAAAAACTTACAAAACACTTTTTAAAATGTTATTAAATGATTAGGATTTAGGGTTTAGGATTTCAGTTTTAGGATTTAGCGTTTAGGGTTTATGCTTTATAACACCTTAGTAAATTCTTTTAATAAACAATTAAATAAAAGTTACAAAATTATTTTTATTAGATCATAAAATTGTTATGTGTTAGGGTTTGGGTTTTAGGGTTTAGTGTTTAGAGTTTATGGTTTTGGATTTATAAAACTTTAGTAAATTATTTTAATAAAAGCTTAAATAAAGGTTACAAAGTGCTTGTTAAAATGTTATAAAATTCTTAGGGCTTTAGGTTTAGGGTTATAACACTTTATTAAATTCTTTTAATAAACACTTAAAAAGGTTACAAAAATGTATTTTAAAATGTTATAAAATTCCTAGTGCTTAGGGATAGGGTTTATTGTTTAGGGTTTGTGATTTATAACACTTTGATAAATTCCTTTAGTAAGAACATAACAAAAAAGTTTCAAAAAGCTTGTTAAAATGTTATAAAATGCTTAGGCTATAGGCTTTAGGATTTAAAATTCTATAAATTGTTCACAGTTTATGGTTTAGGGTTTATAAAACTTTAGTAATTGATTTTAATAATCACTTAAAAAAAGTAAGAAAATTCTTGTTAAAATGTTATAAAATACTTAGGGTTTCGAGTTTAGGCTTTACAGTTTAGGATATTGGTTTTAAAATGTTTACGGTTTAGAATTTAGGGTTTATGGTTTAGCGTTCACAAGATGTTAGTAAACTATTTTTATAAACATTAAGAAAAGTTACAAAACGATTTTTAAATTGCTATAAAATGCTTAATGTTTAGGGTTTAATGTTTAGGTCTTATAACACCTCAATAAATTCTTTGAATAAACACTTAAAAAATGTTAGAAAACACTTTTTAGAATGTTATAAAGTTCTGAGGGTTGAGGGTTTAAAATATTATAAAATTCTTAGGTTTTAGAGTTTAGGGTTTAGGGTTTATATAAATTTAGTAAATCCTTTTAATAAACAATTAGAAGAGAGTTACAAAACACTCGCAAAAAAGTTATAAAATGCTCAGGTTTTAGGTTTGAGGGACACTTTAGTAAATTCTTTTAGTAAACACTTAAAAAAAAATTACGAAACTATTGTTAAAATTTTATAAAATTCTTAGGGTGTGGGTTTTAGGGTTTATGGTATATAACACTTTAATAAATTCTTTTAATAAACACTTTAAAAAGTTACAAAGTTCTTATTAAAATGTTATAAAATATTTAGGGTTTAGGGTTCTAAAATGTTACAAAATCCTCCCGAAATTGTAATAAAATTCTTAGGGTTTAGGGTTTATAACATTTAGTAGATTCTTTAAATAAACACTTAAAAAAAAGTTACAAATGCTTGTTAAAATTTTATAAAATACTTAGAGTTTAGGTATTGGGGTTTAAAATGTTATAAAGTGCTTATGGTTTAGGGTTTTGGTTGGAGGTGTGGATATTAGGTTTTAGGGTTGGTGGTTTATTATGCTTTAATAAATTCTTTTAATAAATGCTTTAGAATTTAGGGTTTTTATGATTTATGGTTTCTTATGGTTTTTAGGGTTTAAGGTTTTTCAAGTTTTAAGGTTTGGGGTTTAAGGTTAAGGGTTTAGGAATTAGGGGTTTATGGTTTACAACACTTTAGTAAATTCTTTTAGTAAACACTTAAATAAAAGTTACAAAACACTTTTTAAAATATCATAAAATCCTTACGTTTTAGGGTTTGGGGTTTAGGGCTTAGGGTTTAGTGTTTGGGTTTTGGAGTTTAGGTTTTAGAGATTTTAAGACCTTAATAAATGCTTTCAAGCTTTAGGCTTTAGGGTTTAGTGTTTATAAGAACTTAGTAAATTATTTTAGGGTTTATCCTTTAGGACTTAAGCATTAGGATATAGGGCTTGGGGTTGATGTTTTATAACACTTTAGTAAATTATTTTAATAAAAACTTAAACAAAATATATAGAACGCTTTCTAAAATTTTATAAAATTCTTAGTGTTTATGGTTTACCATTTGGGGTTCACGATTTGGGATATAGGGTTTCGGGTTTACGGTTTAGGATTTAGGGTTTATGGTTTAAGGTTTATGGTTTATGATTTATAACATTAAAGTTAAAAATTGCTTTTTAAAATATTAAATAAAATAGCGTTTAGGGTTTCGGGTTTAGGATTTATAACACTTTAGTAAATTATTTTATAAACACTTAAATACAAGTTTAAAATGATATAAAATGATTAGGGTTTAGGTTTTAGGGTTTGGGGTTTTAAGGTTTAGTGTTACAAGTTTATGATTTAATGTTTATAAAAATTTAGTAAATGCTTTTAAGAAGAAGTTAAACAAAAGTTAAAAAACACTTTTTTTAATGTTGTAAAATGTTTAGGGTTTAGGATTTAGGGTTTATAACACTTTAGTAAATGATTTTAATAAACTCCTAAATAAAATTTAGAAAACACCTTTTAAAATGTTATGAAATACATAGGGTTTAGGTTTTAGGGTTTTAGGTGTAGCGTTTTGGGCTTGGTGTTTATGCTTTATAGCACTTTAGTAAATTATTTTAATAAACACTTAAATAAAAGTTACAAAACAATTTTTAAAATGATATAAAATGATTAACGTTTAGGGTATAGGGCTTATGTTCAGTGCTAGGTTTTAGGGTTTATAACAATTTAGTAAGTTATTTTTTAAAAAAGTTAAATAAAAGCTAGAAAACACTTCTCAAAATGTTCTAAAATACCTAGGGTTTAGGGTTTATGGTTTATAACACTTTAGAAAATGTTTTTAATAAACACTTAAATGAAAGTTATTAAACGCTTTTCGAAATGCTATAAAATTATTAGTGTTTAGGGTTTGGGGTTTGGGGTTTAGCTTTAAGGTTCATGTTTTAGGACTTAGGGTTTATAAGGATTTAGTAAATTATTTTAATAAACACTTAAATAAAAGTTAAAAGCTCTTTTTAAAATTTTATAAAATGCTTAAGGTTTATGGTTTTGGGTTTAGGGTTTAAGTTTTATGGTTTAGAAGGATTCATTAAATGATTTTAATAAACACTTAAATAAAAGTTACAAAAGACTTTTTAAAATGTAATAAAATTCTTAGAGATTAGGATTTAAGGTTTAGGGTTTAGGGTTTATAACACTTTAGTAAATTATTTTAATACACAATGTAAAAAAAGCTAAAAAATGATTTGTAAAATGTTATAAAATGATTGGGGTTTTGGGTTTAGCGTTTAGGGTTTATGGTGGTTTAGCATTTACAATTTATGATTTATAAGACTTTAGAAAATGGTTTTGTTGGGTCCCTATAATATTAGTGATTACCCCATTACTATTTTATTTATACCCCTTATTTATATTGTTGTGCCCCTATTACCCCCATGTTATTTCTGTACCCCATAGAATCCCTCTTTTGTTATTTTTGTGGCTTTATATTATTATTGTTAGGTCGGCTAGATTATATTGTGACTCCTTAGACTCCTATATATAGAAAGGAGGTTTTGTCATTTGTGTCATCCAAGAATTGTTCATTTATGTAATGTAAAGGAGGTTGCCCCCTCGAAGAGGCTAAATTCTAAGGCATTGATCTATCTTTTCTATCTTTTCTTGAGCTGGTTTCATAACATTTTGTATAAGAGCTTTGGATTCTAGGGTTTTGCTGCTCCAAACAGGTCCTCATGGACATTTTAGGTCTCTATTGTCCACCTTTTCTACATTTCTTGCGCAACAGAGGCCAAGGAACATAGTGCAATCCTCTCTCTAGTGCATCCATGGTTCATGCAAGAGCACATACTCAACATGGAGGACATGGACATGGATGTGCTCAACATCCCCCAATGTGGAATGCTCTAAGCATGGAGTAATATGATGTCGACATGCCTTAACAAATCTTGCCCTAAATTTCTACCATGGAGGCCTGGGAACTTATAAATACCAGTAATGGGCATTGGGATATAAGGAATATTCTAGGTCATCATTTCAACGACAAAGAAGCAACTCTATATCTTATTGAAGTGAGAATATCTGGACTCCCATCTTATGTAGGATCAATTTCCTCTTATGACTTCTTGAGGAACTCGGGAATTTAGTTGTCGCCTTCTCCTCCTCCTCAAGCATCACCCAATCTACGAGTTCAATCATACAATCCAAAATATTATGTTCGAGGCTCTAAATCTACCATCCATAATATTGTTTGACCTCTAAAATAAAAGGAGAAAGAACTAGGTGGCTCCAAGTAGCATGATAAAAATTTGGTTCGGGTGGAGAATGTCCAAGTTATTACCAATGAAAGCATTGTCATACAAACAAAAAGGGAAAACTTCATAGGGAAATACCACTAGTAATTTTCTTAGTGTGTTCATAGTGGAGTGTTACACAACATTTTGTCACTATCCTTTTACCCCCCATTCCATGATCCTAAAGGACCTCTACAGTGAACCCTACATGCTCTCCCATCATGAAGAAACACCCATTATGTCCCTCTTCATGAGCAGAATAATTCCCTTTTGCATCATTTCCCAAAAGTATTCCTTTTACCCCAGTTTACAAGATCAACACTAATGACCTATGTCCTCCTCTCATCGATTTGTTGAGATTAAAACCAGCACTAGTGCCGATCATAGTGACTGATCCCTTCTCTAGTCACACTGATCCTCTTTTGGATTTTTTTAAAATATGGAGCCGAAGCTTCCAAGTCTAGAAGCTTTGTAATGGAAGTTTAGTAAACGGTTGGGTGATATGGAGGTGAGGAAGTCAGTTTCAGCTCATTTCCTCTATTAAGATGGAAAAATCCCAAGATATAATTCCCTCTCCTATAGCAATAGGAACCATCTCCCTAAACTCCAAACCCTAAACCCTAAATCCTAAAGAGTAAACACTACACCCTAATGATTTTATAACATTTTAAAAATTGTTTTGTAACTTTTATTT
>Ga0068627_1000258_pt1 | contig 11278 bp, 16 predicted proteins | sample InSIn1gowninarea_FD_77430 | JGI IMG/M metagenome (GOLD analysis project Ga0068627, IMG submission 77430) | Clean room microbial communities from NASA Spacecraft Assembly Facility at Jet Propulsion Laboratory, Pasadena, California, USA -... ... | reverse complement strand
AATATAAATATATATATATATATATATATAAATATATATATATATATATATATATATATATATATACATATATATATATATATATATATATATATATATATATATATATATATATATATATATATATATACATATATCATAACATAACATTGCCTTACTCCTAAAAAAAAATGTCCTCAAAGCTTATGGATGAAAGGCTTGATCTCTTTTTTTTTGTTTCAAATATCTTCTTCTCTCAGAAATGTCATCTTTGTCGAAACAAGATGATATGATGCTCCAAGTGATACAAAAATGTCACACTGAGAATGGAACTAACCATCCTAAATTAATCTTTTATGGAATCTTGTGGTTACTGGATACTTTATGTGAATTGTTATCACAAGACTGAATTGTACTAACATTAGTATTCTTCAGAACATAAGCTTTTTGTTTATGTTCAAAGTGATGTGGATTCATAGATTGAATGAGTCGTTTGTTCCTGTGATTTGGATGTAGATAAAGAGTTATTTTGGTTTTTATTTCCCCTATCATGTGGGTGGCGGTATCTTGATTTACTTTAGGTCACGATACTGTTGAGTTGGTTATAGATCCTTGGGGTGTTTATCATTGTTTATCATATGAACTACAACATCTATGTGTGTCTTTTCTTCAAACAGTTTACCTTCTTCTTGAGTTATGATATTCACTGGATCAATATTTATTCCTTTCTCTTCAACTTGGACTTCTACATTCGATGCTTCCTTCTCAATAAGTTGTTGTACCTTGTTTTCCAATGAATTCTTGTCCTTTTTAAGCTTCTTAATTTGCATAGTAGTTTTTCACTATGGTCTTTAAGTCATGAAACTTCTTCGTTTTTTTCAATAGTGATCTTTTCACTTTCTCTTTGAATGTTTTGTAGTACTTTTTTACCTTCTTGAAAAATTACTTTTGAGATATCTTACATATCTTCTGGTGTTCCGAAATTTGGCTTCACTGTAACACCCTACAATGTTATATTTTTATTTTTGTATGAAAATGTCGAAAACTTATTTTTTGTATTTAGGATGAAAGACCCTAGTGATTCCATCCATGGCGAACCCATAATTATATCACTATTTTCACAAAATAAAGTTTTAACTGTGTATTTCGAGACAAAAGTATAGTCTCCAATACTTAGTTGTAGATTGCTTATGTCGTACTGTTTCTCACTTGTGTCGACAAAATTCATTTCAATTATATTTGTTTCAGAAATCACTAATTAGTTAGCACATTTAATATTAACATAAATATTATTTTGAGCGGGACCAATAGAGATGATAACATCATTTCCCGCAAATGATCCTTTGATTTTAGATAGTGCATCAACACATATACTAAAAGTTTTAAGAAAATTTTCATTACTTGTCTCCACTTTTTTCTTTTCTGGGATGAACTTATAAAAATACGTTATTCTAAGCATCTTAATCAACGTTGATACTTAATAATCCCCTTTTTATCTTAATATACTAAAGTATTTTCATCTTAATATACTTTTCTTTATTGAATTAGCAATAAAATAAAGAAATGGTCTTTGTAACCTTGATTTGGGACTTAAAACTTTTAAAAGGACCCCTTCAAAATTTATTCCTCCTATATAATAAAATATGTGACCATCACATCCAATGGTGTTTCCTTTTCCAATTTCAATATACTCCTTTATGAATGTTTAGGAGTATAATAATTTTGTTTTTCCCTTAAATATTTCTCCTTAACACTTTTCAAATATTCTTCTTTCTTTTGTGAATTAGAATATATTCCTTTTTTCTATTTTTAGTTAATTTTCATGTAACTTTTATTTTATATATATATATATATATATATATATATATATATATATATTTAAGTTAAATATTATATTAATAATGAAACTATATAATTATTAGTTAAAATAACTTTATAATGTAAAATAATTATATAACTATGTTATAACTAAGTATATAGTAAAATAATTATGATATAAGAATCACATTACCCGAATGATGTCAACAGGGTTATAACAAGATTGATTGACGAAATTGTGAGAGGCTCATCGGAAAAAGGCAAGACTCCTGGAGGTGTTTTTTGACTCGAGTAGAAATGGCATCATTGATAGTGGAAAAGGAGTGATTGGATACTGCCAAGGAACATCGGACGGGGTTATGAATAGGCATAGTGCAATGACTGAAGAAGTAACATGGTCCAAAAGGAATGGTGGTGTCGAGAAAGGTGAACAATGACTAAGCAGGGGCAGATGAAGTAAATGGCAATGTCTAGGAGGTAAGGTCGAGCTGATGGTGGCAGCACAAGCTAAAAGGCAACGTCGTGGCTCAACGTTTGTTTATGTTCTAAGATTGAGGTGGATTTCTAGCCGATGGCTTGATAAGCTATCAAACGGGGTGATTTTATGGTGAAAATAGAGGTAGTAAAATGGTGGTTGTGGAAGGTTGGCGAGGAGCAGGAGAAGTGGTGGTGTTGTGACAATGATTGAGGTGGTGGATAGGAAGCAACAACAAGATGGGTGATACGTAGGCTATGGATGAATGTCGTCGCTACTTGGATGTCGGAAGAGGATTAAACGTGTTGCTAATGGTGCCCGAGGTCAACAAGGGATGGCAGCAGTGGAATATTGTTATGGCAGCAAGTTGGGCGACTCCTGAATTCAAACAATGTGGTGACTGGGAAGGTGGTGATTGCTACAGATGTGTCTTTACTTTGACTTTTTAATATATATATATATATATATATATATATATATATATATATATATATTGATATGTAGTTTTACCCCCTCTTTTAATTATTATTATTATTATTTTATCTTCTTCTTTTTTTTGTAAGCTTTGGTAGGACTCTCCGATCTGCATGTCCATTACATACCCCACTACGGGGGAAGGGTAGCCCAAGATTTAAATCCAAGACTTCCGGTTCGGTGAGACTTCATTTCCACGGCCATTGCCACTTGAGCTACCCCATGTGGATTATTTTATCTATTATTTTATCTATATACTTTTTTATATTTTTTTATATAATATTTTTTAATGCTTTTTGTTAAAATATATATATATATATATCTTCAAATATATATATATATATATATATATATATATATATATATTCCCTTAATGTCTAAAGTCTTAATGGCAAAAATGGAGAACCTCCAAAAGTTGTAGCGAAACACTTCAACAACAACAAAGTTGACGAATTTTGATGGCCAAAGACCTGGATCGGAGGACGAGGCTCTTATGCAGCAGTTGAGGTTCCAGAGGATCGAACAAATCTGATACCAGATGGAACGAACAAAGTTCATTCTTCAAGTTAAATACTCCAAAAGACTTGGAATATGTAGATCTCCATTGAAGATACAAGACTATATATTAAATGTATGAATGAGAATATGATACAATTGGGAGTGAGGGTCTTGTATATATAGCTAGGTAAGTACCCTTTCACAAACGGTCATGTCTATAGAGACATGCCTCTTCACTACTAATTATTAGTTAATTAATCATTGTTTATGTCTATTATTATTTATATTATTTTTATCATATATATATATATATATTATTCATAACAAAGTATAAATGGGACTTTAGACCTAATAGACACCCTTATTGTTGGAAATTTATTTTGTCCCATGAACAAAAGGTTGTGCAAGGAAATAGGGGAAATAGAGATGACTCTGGATGAAAATAACCCACCATGAACTAATGCAATTGCCATATATATATATATATATATATATATATATATATATATATATATATATATATATATATATATATTCATTAAACATAAATGAATTCATACACCCCTACAAAATGCATACAAACCTTCCCAGCAACTACAACATGTATTATTTGAACACAATATGTGGTTTAACTAGAAAATTAAACATTTGACAAAAATTCATTGTGTGAGTGAAAATTCAACTCTATTAAAAACAAAAGAAACAAATTTAATTTTTTATGTAGTGAAACATTTATTTACAATATACATCAACTATACACTATTCACACAAAACATTTCCACAAACCTTGTTAAGACTCTATAACTCATCCATTGACCTCATTATTGATATGAAATACATAAGTGATAAAACCATGGAATTGGAACAAAACCTCTGGATGTTTCATATTTATAATAAGAATCAGTAGCACAAGTTATACACAAGCTTCATATACCCAAATGTGAGAACTCAAATTATGATCGTTCATACATTGTCTAGCCAACACCACTACAATAAATAGAGTAAATATTGGCAATAGAATAATAAACTATTAGGCCCATAGTACAATCATCAACAAAGCTAGATAGTAGAACTATTATCCAACAACAAAACAAAAATAACATCAAATAAAGCAACAAAAAAACCACTAATCAGACAACAGAACCCACTAGTATTGGAAACAACTCATTTTATAGCTTTTGTCTTCAACATCCTAAAGGAATCCCCAACCATCTCACCTAGTTATCTCACCCTAATGTGTTATCCTCATACATGTCAAGTTGCAACCGTTCATTGGACCAAACCAGAATGAATGGCCACCACTGCCCATATCTAACCAATCTACGTAGCTGGAGGATACACTGTCGACTGAGGAATATTTCGTTTAACATGTAGGCTTCTCAACCTTCATCACCTATCTGCATAGTTTATTAGGCATCTATGGCATTTCATGTATTAGCTTCCTCCATCCTCTATGTGATTCCACCTCACGGTCTGACATCACAGACCATCACCATATTGGTCTCTTCCCAAGGCTTCCAGGGCTCCAGAGCGTTTGTTCCAACCAAGGCTTCCCAGACTAGTAACTCAACCCACCTAGGGCTTCCAGAATGTTTTTCCAACTAGGGATTCCAAGACTAGTAACTCAACCCAAGTTGTTATAGGGCTTCCAAAGCGTTTGTCGAACCAAGGCTTCCAGGAACTACTAACTCAACTCAAGTTAAAGGAAACATGATAACCAACCAAAAAAACAAAGAAATGAACCCACAACACCATGGCTATCCAGGAAATGGCAAGGCTATGCAAATCCACTACCAATCCAAGCAATCCTCCATTCCAATGACATATCATGACCAATAAACCACATGCATATGCCATGCATGCCAAAACGAGTGAGATAAACATACATGCAACTCGACACCTACAAGAAAAACCCATTTTCATTGATGATCTCGATGTCCTCTTGCTCTTTCCTGCTCTTCCTTTGCCCTCTTACTCCAAACATCTAAGTATGCCACACTCTCTAAGAGTGCTCCAAGAAAACTCTAAGTGTCCAAGAGTATGAGAGAGAGAAAATAGAATGAGAGCTCCAAAATTGAACTGACAAAAGGTTACACTTACCAAGACTGAGAAAAATCTTGCCAACTAATCCTTAGAAGCCTTTTTATTAATGAGGCCTCTATTTTCTTCCTTTTCCATTATTTTCCTTCATCTTCCTCCTCACATGCAACATATGACCTTTCACCTTCCTTTTCTCATAATTTCTATTATTTTCATAAATAAGTGTACCAAAAATGCCATTTTGCTTTTCCAAAGCCATTGAAATTACCTTATCCAGCTTCCCTTAGCCATAATAACCGAAATTAACACCCACCAGGATGTTTTTCTAACCATTCAGCTTGGAATACATATCCCATGACCTTGGTCTTATATTTTTTACATGAATTTTAACCAGGGCTATTATATAACCCTCCCCCTTGGGGGAACACCGTCCTTTGTGTTCAATGAAACCTATAACCAACAAGATCATTGAAAACAAAACATATTTCCCATGGAGCTTTGTAACATAGCTCGTTGCATTATTTACAAAGATCATTGTTGAATATATGACAATCATACCATTTATTAGAACTTTATAACACATATCATTATGGTATTTACAATAATAACCACATATACATACATACACATTTGCTTCACCCAACAAATAATCATATTGTTTATGGACCTTTATAAATCCAGCTCGATATAGTATTTACAATAATACACACACATCATATGCACATTTTCTCAACTAACAAATAAAAGGATACAATGATTGTATCCACAACAAGGGAATCTAGAGGCTCACACCTCCACCCTCAAAGTAATACCAAGATTCACGTCCTTCCGAGGAAGTCCAGAATCCACTGCAAGGTCAAATTTGCATCCAATGCTCAGTGCTATAATTTTGTGCCACTTGTCCTCTCAGTGAATAATTACGACTCATTGTTTTAGGGAACACTCCCAATGTGAATTTGATTCCATCTAGAAATATTAATGACCAAAACAAATCCATCCCTGACCTTCCCTTATCTACTACACAATCCCTCAGGCAATCTGGTCACGACCTTCCATGTAGTCACACACCTTGCAAGTTTCGTTGGCACCCCCATCCCGGGTAATACATCCCTTGGCAAGGCTTCCTTGCATCAAAAGGTCCTAAAATCAAGGCATATCCATGCCTTAAAACCATCATACCGTCATAGCATCCTCATGGAAATCAATGGACAATATTGGGTTCCAATGTGCCACAATGGCCCTGCTCATGAATGCTTTACCAACATATTGTTGCCTGTTCCAATTCCTTTTGTTGTTTTTGCTAAGGGTTGTCGTCAATTCGACCACCCAACCGAGCATTTCATGCTTTCTTGTACCAAACACATAATTTCTATTAGATTCAAAATAAATTGAAATAACTTTAAATCATAACTCATTGGTGGCCTATCAACAAGGTACATTTGCAATTTTGTTCGCTTCTTATCACAAGAAGTCAAAATATAATTTTTGACTAAATCATCAATTATAAACATATCACATCGGGTTAGCCAAAACACAACCATCATAAACCATAATCATAGATCACATGTAGTCATCATAGATGAGAATCATAAATCATATGCATAATAAACTAAAACAAAATACTGGTACTTATCCGTTAATCAATCCTTAGCCTCTACCTTTGTCCTTATTCTATATGCACACCAGATTAGTTGTCACACCCGACAAACACCTAATGCCTTCTCCTCAACCATCTACACATACACATAGTGTGAATCGCACACCATATAACCACACATGACATACAATGCCATGCAATATATGCACCTACACCTGACATACAAAACATACACCTAAACCCATTATACAACACAACACAATACATACTCCTACATCTGGTGTACACCACAACACAATACATACACCTACACCCGATGTACAACACAATACGTATACATACACAGAGTACAACATAATGAATATATATGTCAGGATACCATGACTACACACTGCTCATACATAATACCACATGCCCACAACACAACATGTATGACATGCGCACAATACCACATGTACACCAGTACATATGTACAACATGTACATAGTACCACCTATACACAACACCGCGTGCACAACATGTGCACAACATTACATGTACACGGCACCACCTGCACAACACGTAAACATTGCCACATGTACACAAATACCACATGTGCACAGTACCACATGCACGACATGTACAGGATGCCACATGTATGCAGCATCACATGCACAACATGTACACAACACCTCCTATACATAGCACCACATGTACACAATACCATATACACACAACACCATATGTACATAGTACCACTTGTACAACATGCACACAACACCATATGTACATGGAACTACATATACATAATGTACATAACATCATATGTACACAACACTGCATATCCAACATGTGCATAGCACCACATGCACACAATGTCACATATCCATCATCTGCACAGTATGATATGTACACAACACCGCATATCCAACATGTACATAACACCATCTATACCCAGCACTGCATATGCAATATGCACACAACACCATATATACAGTGGGCACTCAACACTGTAGTACAATAAATAAATATAAAATATGCACAACATATACACAACAGTAGCACTGCACATCTAAAACCACATTGTCTCTACCAAGAAACCTTGCTTCTAGTGTCTCTCTGCCATCCATGCTTACGCTAACATGCTGCAGATCAACTTGTTTTCATTCTGTTGACGTATCTCTCGACATTAGCCAATGCATAACATAAACATAAACATAGTATAATCACATAATATCAATTCATATCCACATGACATTGACCTCAAAGATCTTTCAGAGTACTATTCCGACTTTATTCCTCATGAACTAGGAACCTCTTCATGCCATTCACTTGCATAAGAAATCATTTCTCCATAAGAACGATTCTTGATGACCCTGTCAGACAAAGGTATGCATACATATATATATATATATATATATAAACATTAGCATAAAATAATCATGATCTTGTCAAAAAATGACATGCATACATGTATACATATATAGACATAAGCATAATCATGATCAAAACATAATTACTAGAAACCATAAGGTCAAGGTTAAGAGAACTCCCTTTATCCATGCACAACAACCGTTCCCAACATAGCCAAGGAATTAGATGCCTCGCATCCATTCACTTTACCTTTCACGTTAGTTTTCTCATGATTGTACTACCACCATCCATTTACACTAATGGACCCAACCAACATAGCCGACTGTCATACTCTTACCTTTAACTACCCTTACACATGCACTAACTTCATCTGATTCTTTCATTACTTGTTGGGTTCCACACAACTCTCCCAGACTTCATCAACTTTCTTCCTTCCCAACCAATTCCCAAGAACCTCAAAATGTAAAAGGCAAGAACAAGAAACAAACAAGAAAAAAATCATCAAAACCAATAACAATACGACAACACAAACAAAGCGACGTGATCATGCACTAGAAATAACAAAACTGAAAATCAAGTACAAGAAAATGACAAGGTGTAACACCCTCTTCCCACATCTACTCAAGCAATCAACCAGCCAGGGTAAACAAGTGACGAGAAGCCACTATGATATGATTCAACCTCCTAAGTCACATTAAGGAAGTGGAACCGATAGAAACACACCATACAAACATCTAACATCATCAACAGAACCCTCAGAAGACAAGTCAACTATTCAAACAGTGTGTCCTTGGATCCCACTATTGTTTTAGGTCTCTTTGGCCATAGTCACTCTTATGTTATGGGCAAGGGAGTGAATAGCAACCTAAAGTCGCTCTCACAGGCTTCCCTACTAGCCACTGTGGACCAAAATTGTCAGTTTTGTGCCAACAATCCTAAGATTTAAGCCACTTTCTCAGGCTCAGAGCCTAGGACATTGCCCAGAACTGATCCATCTCTTAAAATCATTAAAGTAACATGGAAATAAAAGTACTAAAGTAAATACTTGTTAAAGACCTTGAATGGATCCCTACTAGCCATGACAGACATTTCGTCAAAAATATCATTGACATGTAATCTACAGGTGTAAACAACATAATTAAGGGTAGGGATCTTAGACTTATCAGAGAATCATTATGAACCATTGTTCCCTCATGCCATTTGCTACAATATCATCTATTAGTTCATAGGCACATTATTCACTCACATACAAGTAAAAACATGATGAGAGTCATACATAACTGCTGTTATAAAATGTGCATATAACCAACATAATAGGAACAAAAATACAATAAACATATCAGCCATCAAATCCATAAATACATTAGAACCTTTACACATGAAAATCAATGGAATTGGTTTCTCATTAATGAATGCAATGAACCAACCAGAGATGGGACTACCACGTTCCACACAGCCATAGAATGTATGAGCCAAATCTCTCTTTAGCCATTCACCCATGTTCCATATTCCAAGCATGAATGTGGGATCTCATAGAACACATCAATCAAAACTCATCCAACACTTCTAGAGGCCATCCACCTCAACTTGTCAATCCATGATTCCACATCACGGTCATGAATCACCAAAATCATCACTAGATCGGTCTCCATTCTAACCATCCAGGGCTCCAGAGCATTTCTTCCAACCAAGGCTCTAGAACTAGTAACTCAACCCACAGGTGTCACTAGGCTCCAGAGTGTTTGTTCAACCAAGGCTCTAGAACTAGTAACTTAGCCCCCAGGTGTCGCTGGGCTCCAGAGTGTTTGTTCAATCAAGGCTCCAGGACTAGTATCTCAACCCACCAAGGGCTCCAAGGCGTTTGTCCAACTAAGGCTCTAAGACTAGTAACTCAAACCAAGTTGTTACAGGGCTCCAGAGCGTTTTTCCAACCAATGCTCCATGAACTAATAACTCAACCCAAGCTAAGGAAACATGAGAACTAACCAAAACAAAACAATGGAAATAAACCCATAATCACTATGGTCATCCAAGAAATGGCCAGGCTAGACAATCAACTACCAATCTAGGGAATCCTCCATACCAATGAAAGACCATGGCCAAGAATCCACATGCATATGCCATGCATGTCCAAACTAATGAATAAATCATACATGCAACTCGGTACCTGCAAGAAAATCTGATGTAGTTGTTGATGTCGATGCCTTCTTGCACTTTCCTTCTCTTCCTTTCCCTTATTGTTCCAAGAATCCAAGTATGCCACACCCTCCAAGAGTGCTCCAAGAAAAATCTAAGTATCCAAGAGTATGAGAGGGAGAGAGAGAAAATGGGAGAGCTCCAACATTGAACTGACAAAAAATTAACTGATCCTCATAAGCCTTTTTATGAATGAGGCCTTTGTTTTCTTCATTTTCCATTATTTTCCTTCATTTTCCTCCTCGTATGCAACCCGGGACCTTTCACCTCCTTTTTCTCCTAATTTCCATTATTTTCATAAATAATTATGCCAAAATTCCTTTTAATGCCTTTGCCTTTGCCAATTTCCTTCACCATAAATAACCAAATGAGCACCCCCTAGGATGTCTTGCCCAATATTCAGCTTGGAATAAGTGTCATAGTCATTCATGGTTATTGTTTTTAACATTCATTACATGGAATTTCACCAGGGTTGTTTACAGAACCCTCCCCCTTGAGGGACATCATCCTCAATGTTCAATCACACCTATACCTCAGCAACCTACTGAAAGAAGACATACTGCTACATACTACTTATGGAGATTTATAACACACCTCGATGCAGTATTTACAATGAAATATATGCTCAAGACATGACATCATGACACCAGGAAAACATATCGCATAGTGGAGCTTTATAACACAACTCATTATGGTATTTACAATGAAACTCATGCTTAGGAATAGAGTAATAGAGCAAGTTAAAGTGCAATGGAAGCACTTTAGGCTTGATGAAGCTACATGGGAGATGGAAAATCAGATGCAGACTATGCATCCTTCCTTATTTTTCGGTTGAGGCAAAACAACTT
>Ga0068627_1000257_pt1 | contig 11279 bp, 13 predicted proteins | sample InSIn1gowninarea_FD_77430 | JGI IMG/M metagenome (GOLD analysis project Ga0068627, IMG submission 77430) | Clean room microbial communities from NASA Spacecraft Assembly Facility at Jet Propulsion Laboratory, Pasadena, California, USA -... ... | reverse complement strand
AGAATGTTTGCAATCTTCATTATAATTTGATGATATCTTGAATGAAGGTCTAGCTTGGTGAAGTAAACTGTTCCATGTAATTCATATAACAATTCATCAATGAAAAGAATGAGAAATTTATCTTTAATAATGATCCTGTTGAGATCCCTATAATCCAGACACATATGCCATGATCCATCCTTCTTGAGCACCAATACTACTAGAGAAGAGAAAGAAATTTGGCTAGGTTTAGTTATACCAGCCTCTAACATTTCTACAATCATACGTTCAATTTCACTCTTTTGGGCATAAGGATATCTGTAAGGCTTGATATTTGGAGGAATTCTTCCTGGAGTCAAGTGAATTTCATGATCATGATCACAAATAGGTGGGAGGCCTCTGGGATTCTCAAATACCTTGGAATGATTGTCCAAGATTCTTTGGAGATTTGGAGAAATGGATGATTTCGATGTTTGAACATCTAGTGAGCATAATTGTGCAATTATGCCTCATTTTTCTTTCTTAAAAATATTTTTCATGCCATTAGAGCTGATTATCTTCCAAGGTTCCTTGCGATGCCCCTTAATTCATTTCCTTTTCTTCCTAAGAAAATTTCAAGAAACCTTCTTGAAAATTAAAAGCTATCATCCCCAAAGTTTGTAACCATTGGACTCCTGATACAACATCAACACCGCCCATTGGAATGGAAAGCATTGGAATATTCAATACATATTCCCCCATTTTTATATTGATATTATGATACTTCCTCCATTTGTGGCCACCACTTAACACTCTGGTGCTAGATATGGAAGGAAATTCAATTCCTTGGCTATATTACAATGAATAAAATTATGGTTACTACTAGAGTTGGTCAGCATTATTACCCTTTTTTCATTGATATATCCTTTTATCTTGAGAGTTTGAGCAGTGGTGATTCCTACCAATGCATTACAAGATAGGTCAAATTAATTTCTTCTTTCTCTGGGGTTAGTTCCTGGTGTAGATACTCTTCTTTTGATGTTTCTTGTTCCTTCCCTTCCTCCTCTTCATAATATATGTAAAATAATTTCTTCTCAGCACACTTATGACCTTTAGTGTATTTGCTATCACAACTATAACAAATCCCTTTTTCTCTTTTTTCCTTGAGTTGTTGTGGTTACAACCTTGTATGTTGTAGTAGACTAGGAGTAGCAACACTTCCATATTTATAGTTGTGAGTGGTATACTTCCTTGTTGCCATATTTTTTTATTTCAACTTTTCTTGTCATCTTGAATGCCTTCTCCAATGAATTATGTTCCCAAAGGAAAATATCATGTTGGATGTTATTTTGTAAAGTCCCTATGAAGACAGAAACCCTATGCTCCTTTGGAATATCATTTACCTTGATATTCAATCTTTGGAAGTCCTCAATGTGCTTTGACATTGAACCCTTTTGTTTGAGATTTATCAATTGATTAAAGAAGGCATTGCTCTTTGTTTCCTCATTAAGTGCTACCAATTATTCTGTAAAAATTGTCCAAGTGACAATTAATTTGCTAGAACTAAGCCATTGATACCACTAAAACTGATTTTGTTATAATATAAAGGTGCAATACATACATTTTGTGTATGTGAAAAATCATGTAAATAAAAGAATTGCTCCATCTGTAGTATCCATGTTACTAAATCCTTGCCATCAAGCTTCCTCATGTTGATATTTGGAGTGTGGTGGGTCTTAAACCCAACTTTGAAGTCGCTAAAATCATAATTCATATTCCTTTCTTCCTCATCATGATTTTCATGGATTACCTTGTCACCACTGGGAAGCCTTTCTTGCAACAATTTTGTCAACGCTTCCAATTTGACATTCATCATGTCCATGTCTACTTTAAAAACTTCCATATTTACTTTTAAACCATCCTTCAAACCTTCCATGTTGAATTTTATTTTATTTGTAAACCATCCATCTTAGCATCTAGATCATTTTTTGTTACTCTTTGTGAGAGAGAAATTTGTTGCGCTTGGTCTTGTAATTTTTATATATCATGTTTCATTTCTTCCTCTTCTTCATGCGTCATAGTAGAGATTTCTGGTTGCTTACTGGTGTGTCCATTTTCTTGTTTCATGGCATTTTTAAATCCAATAATGTTATCTATGCTTCACTATTCCCTTTGAATCACTTCAAACTGATTTTTCAAACAAAAGTTATGCAAATTTAAAAAAAATACACACCTTTTTCTTTCTTTTTAGGAGCTCAATATTGAAACTATTGTGTCTCTATAATTTTAGATCTCCAAGGTCTCAAATTTTGTCTTGTGGTATCCCTCTAAGTCTTATTTCCAACATGAGAAGTAAAACCAATATTAGATTCTTAAAGAAAGAGTTATTCCCAATCTCCCATGATGACCTGATTATAGACTAGTTCAGTAGAGAAAATTTGTATGAAATGCCACATGTCACTTTTTCGAATTTTGACTTTGAAAATGATACAAAAAAAGATAAATTCCATCTAATTTCATTTATTTTTTATGAAATTCAAATCTGATGTTCAGAGGAAAGTTATGATTATTTTCCCTAGGTCAACTGTTTGAGATTGAATTTTGGAGCTTGCAAAAATCCTAAATTCTTCAGACCATATCTCAAAAAATGTAGTGAACCAAAATTTGAAATTTATAGAAGAATTTCATCAAGATTTCGACTCCATGTGGTCAAAATTTTAGCTTCTGAGGGCTCATAGAAAAAAATTTACAATGAAAATTCCAAGATGGTCTGTTTGAAGCAGTGAAACCCTAGAATCCAAAGCTCTGATACCAAATGTTATCCAACCACAAATTCTGCTGAGCAACCTACCAAGGAAAGAAATACGTAGTGGAGTTTACCCAAGCATTGTATCGCTTACATTTCATCTTTATAGGGATTATTTTACACAAGTCTATCACTTAACTATACATGATGTGTCTCTCTTAAACTTAAACACACCAGTTGATTTAGAGGAGTTACATGTAATAATTACATGGTGCAATGAACTATTAAGGATGTTGGGCATGTAATCCCCCCAAGGCATGTTTTTGGGCTCAAAGCCCAAGTTTTGATTGAACTTTTTTGTAAAACTCCGTGAATTGCAGGCGCAAAAGTATGTTAGGGTCACAGGGTTGTCCGCCCTAGTTTTGTAATGTAAAGTCGGACTACCCATGGTTCACGGACCATGTGATTGTATAAATAGAGCGAGGATCTAAGTGTAAAAGAGAATGAGTAGTATAGAATAAGAACAAATCTAAGTGATTGAGTCGCAAGTGTAAAGTGTGTTTTTGGGTCGTAGGGTAGGAGAAGGCTCTGCAGTTGAGTGCGCAGACGCATAGTAGTTCTTACCTGAGTGTGCAGGGCGGAGTCGAGTCTGTAACTGAGGAAGAAATTAATAAAGAGAAGTTTTATCATAATTTTGTGCATCTATTCTTGGGTTAATACATGTTTGATATAATTTATGAATATACTGTTTATTTATTGCGTGCACCTGTATGAATGGTTTATATTGTTAAGTATAAATTAAATCATCCAAGTAGGCTAAGATAATCAACTAACATTGGAATATCAATAAAGTCTTTCATAATAACACAAAAACACAGCAGTTAGCCTTAGAGCAGGGTGGTGCGAAGGCAATATCTCAGGCTGTGAGGGATAGGAAAGTGCGTGAAGAGACCTACGCGCAAGGTCGAACCACGGACCACTTGAACTCATCAGAAATCTCCAGGGTGCAGAAACTTGGTTCTACCACCATCCCATATTACTTTAGGTGAGACCTCAGTCCGCACTCTGCGGACTGTTGCCGAAAGGGCCAGTAGTTGCGGGATTTGTTTGGCTAAATCAACTCTAAACTTGGGCCAGGCCCCAACAAGCCAAAAAATGGTTCCATTGCCAGGAGCAGGATCCGCATAAGAGATATCTGATGTCGTATCATTGTAATTTGACAAAGAAAGGAATTGAAGAGTGGTTGGACTAAAGGATTCACGAGTTTGCGGTGCAAGAAAACAGGGATCTGTTTATTGAAGGAAGAGTGGTTAGATTGCTACTTATATACGAAAATCCATGAAATTTTCTTTGCATCCTTTCCTTTTGAGTTGTTTGAGTGGATCGCAAGCTAGTAGAAAATCAACGAAGCTGTAGGCTCAAAAAACCTATTGTGTGGACTCCAGAGTTGGTGCACAGACTAGAAGCATCGGGAGATAAGATTGTATGCACTGTGTGTTAGAAAATTATATATTACGGAGAAATGGAACAGATAAAATATTGCAGAAATATAAACAAAGAAAACACATAAAGCAAGGGAGACACAGATATACGTGGTTCACCCAGTTTGGGCTACGCCCATGGAGAAACAACCAATCCTTCTTTTATTATATTATCCAACAAACTGAAGAGATACAACCTACAATAGATCCACTGTAACACCCTCTTTGTTCTCAATCTCCTCTCTCCTCCTCATTCAGAATATAGATATATAGAGACGCAATACAATTCCCTCATATATAGTGAGGGGTTACCTTCAATTAAACATAACTTTTATTATCAGATCATCCACCTAATGAATGGCCCAAATTGGCTAGAAATTACTAGACTTTTACAAGGCAATTTTACATCTATTTTTGGCTTCGGGGACACTGTTCCCGAACCCCCGCCGAGGGACCGCTGGCCCTCGGACCCCCTAGCTGGGGGGGATTTACCGCCCCAGACCCCCATAAGGGGGACAAGTCCCCCCTGTACCCCCCCGCGTGGAGGGGTGTACAGTCTTCCTGGGGTATACATTCGACTGAAACCTTTGATTATAGAAGATAATCAGGCTCCACACCCAACAATCTCCCACGTGGAGACTGATGACTCCGCTTTGGACTTGGCTATTTCTCATCTTCTTCATCATACTTGAAGACTAATTGAAACTAAGCAAATTATCAGTTTCTCCATGGTTACAACTTTTGTTAACATATCTGTAGGATTCTGGCTAGTGTGTATCTTTTCCAACTTCAATTGTCCATCTTCCAATGTTGACCATATGAAATGGTACTTGAGCTATATATGCTTAGTCTTGGAACGAAATGCAGAGTTCTTTGCAAGATGTATGGCACTCTAGCTGTCACTATATAACCTTCCAAACTATTTCTTCTTACCCAATTCATCCAGAAACCATTGTAACCAAATCATTTCTTTACTAGCCTCTATAACAGTGACATACTCAGCTTCTGTTGTTGAAAGTGCAACAACACTTTGGAATTTTGAAACCCAACTGACAATTGTTCCACCTACAACGAACACATACCCTGTTGTGCTCCTCCTTTTATCTCTATCATCTACCATATCTGCATCAACATATCCCTATAGAGCAATGTTTGAACCACCAAAGCATAATGCTTGATTTGTGGTACCTCTCAAATACCTGAGAATCCACTTCACTGCCATACAATTTCTTTTCATGGATTGTCCATGTACCTACTTACAACTCCCACTACATGTGCAATATTAGGCCTTGTGCAGACCATTGCATAAATTAAGCTTCCAACTATTGATGCATATGAAACTTTAGACATATGAGCCATTTCTTCTTTTCTTGGGATACGCCTCCTTAATTTGAAATGGATAGCCAAAGGTATATTGACTAGTTTTGCATTCTGCATATTAAACCTTTTCAACACATTTTCTATGTACTCACTTTGAGACAATGTTAATTTGCAATTCTTCCTGTCTCTAGTTATTCTCATACCAAGGATTTGTTTTGCAGCAACCAAATCCTTCATTGCAAATGAGTTTGCCAATTTCTTTTTGAGCACATTTATTTCCTGCATGTTAGAACCTGCAACAAGCATATCATCTACATACAATAAAAATATAATATAGCTACCATTATTTTTCCTTTTGAGATAAACCCAATGATCAGAGTGACATCTAGTATAACCTTGTTCAGACATAAACCTATCAAATTTTAGATACCACTGCCTTGGAGTCTGTTTTAAGCCATACAAGCTCTTCTTCAACTTGCACAATAGTTTCTCCTTCCCTTTTACCTCATATCCTTGTGGCTGATGCATATATATCTCTTCCTCCAAAGCCCCATGGAGAAAGGCTATCTTTACATCTAACTGCTCAAGATGAAAATCTTCAACTGCTACTAGACTTAAAATAGTTTTGATTGAAGTCATTTTAACAATAGGAGAAAATATTTAATCAAAATCAATACCTTTCTTCTACGTAAACCCCTTCACTACAAGTCTAGCTTTGTACCTCTATTTTCCTCCATCTTCTTCCTTCAACCTATAAATCCATTTATTCTGCAATGTTGTTTTACATGCAGGAAATCTAACTAAGTCCCAAGTCTAGTTATGTGCTAAGGAGTCCATCTCTTATTTCATGGCTTGCTCCCACTTCTTCCTGGTTTCTACCTGCACTGCTTTTTCATAACATTCTGGTTCACCAGAATCAGTCAACAATACATAATATAATGAAGGAGAGTATAATTTAGGGGGTCTACTTATCTTGGTAGATCTTCTAAAACCACTTTCAAGTGTTTGAAGTGCTTGTTGCTGTTGTGGTTGTTTTTCTAGCAATTGATCATTATGATTTTCAGGCACCATCACTTTTCCTGTGATATCGTCAAGCATTGTGTATTCTCTGTTTTCTTTTTCCTGTTTCTTTTCCTACAATTGATTCTTATACAAGACCTTTTCATTGAATATTACATCTATGCTCCTAATGATTTTGTGATTTTCATAATCATATAAGCGATAACCAAAATAATTAACACCATATCCAATGAAGGTACATTTCTTTGATTTTTCCTCATTCTTTGTTCTATTTTCTTTATTAATGTGGACAAAGGCTTGACAACAAAAAGTCTTTAAAAATGAGTAGTTTACCTTTTTACCTATCCATGCCTCCTCTGGAATACCACCATCCAAGGAACTTGAAGGCCCTCTTTTTATTAGATAAACAACAATATCTACAACATCTGCCCAAAATTGTAAAGGCAATCCTGCATGCAATCTCATGCACCTTGCATGCTCCATGATTGTCCTGTTCATCCTTTCTGACACACCATTTTCTTGTGGTGTTCCTGGAACTATATTCTCTCTGCGAATTCCATTCTCTGAACTGTACCTATCAAACTCTTTGATGCAATATTCACCTCCATTATCTGATCTGAGACACTTTAACCTTTTCCCTGTCTCATTTTCAACCAAAGCTTTCCATTTCTTGAAAGTATCAAATACATCAGATTTATTTCGAATACAATAAATCCATGTTTTTCTGGTTGCATCATTAATGAAAGTAACATAATAATGAGAGGCACCAAGAGATGATACCTGAGAAGGTCCCCATACATCTATATGCACAAGCTCTAATTTTTCACTCTTCTTTTCTTTCCCAACTCTAAGGAATCTGACTCTCTTCTATTTTCCATAAACACAATTCTCACAGAATTTTAAATCAACATGATTCAAACCTGGCAACAAATTTCTTGAGTGAAGAATCTGCATCCCCTTCTCACTCATGTGCTCGAGCCTATGATGCCATAATTCCATATTTTCTCTTGTAGAGGTTAAAGCATTAACATAATTAGAAATACCATTGCATAAATACAATGTACCAACCTTTTCTCCTTTCGCTATTACCAGGGATCCTCTAGTGACCTTCCAGTTTTTATCTGTGAAAGTAATTACGCAACCTTCACCTCCCAACTACCCTGTTGAAATCAGATTTTTCTTCAGATCTGGAACATGCCTTACCTTCTTCAATAGCCACTGATTTCAATTTTGCTGTTTTATGAAAAACTGTACCCATTCCAACAATTTTACAGGGTTTATCATCACCCAATCAAACTTGTCCAAAATCTCCTTGAACATAATCATGAAAATTTTTCTTATCAGGTGTGGCATGGAATGAGGCCCTTGAATCTATCACCCAAGCATCAATACTATTTTGTAATGAAAGAATCAAAGCATCTTGCAACACATCACCTATTACATTTGCTTCATGATTAGTTTCGTGCTACGCATCTCCTTCTTTTCCCTTCCGAAACTTGTAGTATTTCTTCAGGTGTCCTTTCTTCGCGCATTTCCAACACACTATCCCCGATCTGGACTTGGATCTGCCTTTTCTTGACTTGCTGCGATATCCCATGCTCTTTCCTCTTTCCATTTTTCTTCCCCTAGTCTCTGCAGTCAAAGCATTACCTGATGTCTCACTGGAGCTTTTCCGTCGCATTTCCTCTCTTAAGGATTACACCGACAACATCATCAAAATTTAAAGTACTTGTTCCAGAGATAGAGTTACTAATGGCCATAACTAAAGCATTCCAAATTTTTGGAAATGAGCATAGAAATAACAGAGCCCTAAATTCATCAACAAAATTTACCCCTACAGAACTTAACTCACTTGTAACAGTATTAAAATCATTTAAATGATCTGCAATAGATCCACCTTTTGACGTCTTCATATTAAATAAACGCTTCATAATAAATACCTTATTTTAGGCCGAGGGTTTTTCATATAGTTTGGCCAATGGCGACATTAAAACCTGTGTTGTTGTTTCCTTTGAAATATTAAATGCTACCAATGCTGCAGCCGTATTGTTCTAAGTGCCTTTCTGTCCAGAATATCCCATTCTGTGTCTATCATACTCGTCGACTTCTTTGCCTTTCTGCTTAATGGTAGATACAGATCTCTCTGATACAGATAATATTCCATCTGCATCTTCCACAGCTGGTAGTTTTAGTCGTTGAATTTTTTGACCCTAAATCTACCATCTTCCGCCATTGTGCCCACTCGAAGAAGGAACCTTTCTCTCCTGTGAGTTTATTAGCCAAATAGACCTTCGGCGCTGATACCAGTTGTTATAAAATTATATATTACAGAGCAATGGAACACATAAAATATTGCAGAAATATAAACACAGAAAACACATAAAACAAAAGAGACACAGGTATACGTGGTTCACCCACTTTGGGCTAAGTCCATGGAGAAACAACCAGTCCTTATTTTATTATATTATCCAACAAACTGAAGAGATACAACCTACAACAGATTTGCTGTAACACCCTCTTCGCTCTCAATCTCCTCTCTCTTCCTCATTCAGAATACAAATATACATAGACGCAATACAATTCCCTCACATATAGTGAGGGGTTGCCTTCTAGGGCAAAAAAACCTAAATTAAACATAACTTCTACCGTTAGATTATCCACCTAATGAATGGCCCAGATTGACTAGAAATTACTAGACTTTTACAAGGCAATTTTACATCTATTTTTGGCTTTAGGGACGCTACCCCTGAACCTCTGCCAGGGGACCGCTAACCTCTGGACCCCCCAGCTGGGGGGGATTTAGCGCTCCAGACCCCTATGGGGGGGACAATTCCCCCCTGCACCCCCCTGCACAGAGGGGTGTACAGCCTTCCTGGGGTATACATCCGACTGAAACCTTTGAATACAGAAGATAATCAGGCTCCACACCCAACACTATGGATCACTGGCTCGATTGAATTATAGGAGGATTTGTTACACAAAAATATCATCACTTGTGTTGACCTCCTAAGCAAGTCTCAGACCTCATCTCTTCAAGTCAAACTTTGAAAATGGGAGAAAGACATTAAAAATCATTCAAACTCTGGTTCCGCACTTTTTCTCATTGTGACCTGCGGTCCCGCACCTTCTTCTTACAAAACCTACAGACCTTCTCGCTCTATCCCTAAGGGTGTGGGTGCGGACCCCTGTGAAAGTTAAAAGGCGTGGATTTTATCTTAAAAAATTCACTTGGGATGAATTCTAGATGTTTCTAGAATGAATTTCGACGTGGGTTGTTCGCCCTGAGGTGGTTCATGCATCCCAAAAGAGAAGGAGCTAACCCCTTTATAAGAGGATTTATCCCTTCAAAGGAGGACTTTATCCCTTTGAAGAAGGAGCTAGTAACCTCCCTCCATTGCACTATAAATACAGGCATTGGGGTGAGGACTAGAGAGGTGAGAAGCTGAAATTTTGAGGGTAAATGCTGGTGAAATTAGGACTTCCTTAGTTGAGCTTGAGAGGAGAGATCACATACCTCTTGACTCCATTCGGAAGTGAGTGAAGCTTGTCAAGGTATGGGAGACATCTTGCTGAACCCTAGAAGGAGCTTGTACATCGTCAAGGCTCAGGTCGTAAAGCTATTTTTATTTGAATTAATGCAATCAACTCATTTTTCTCAACAAGTATCTCATGTTATTTGTTTCATGGACTCCTTGAATTTCATGTTAAATATGTTTTATGCCATCAATTCTTTAGGTGCTATTTAATTGTTTACCTTGTTTGTGTTTTTAGATTCGTGACAAAGGAGCTCATTTGGATCGAAGAGGCAAGGGCATCCACAACCTGCATTGGATCAAAGGTAGGACCTCAAAACACCTGTTTGCTTTTGTTATTTAAAGCATATTTAGAGAAAGATAGTGTATGATTGTCTTGTTTGCCGTTAGATCTTTATTAGAATCTAGGAAGGTCTGTCTTGTCCGCAAAATATACTTTTTTCCGTGCGACAGAATGGCGACTCCACTGGGGACTTGAATGTTTTCTTTTGTTTACTTTGACCTGAGAAACATTGTTAGGGTTTCTGTTTTTGGCTTGTTGTGTGTGAAATTGGGTAGAGTTTGTAGATCCAGGGTTATTTTTTGTTTTTAAAGCTTTGGGAGAGGAATGCACTCTGTCAGTTTAACACAGTGCGTACTTATCCGTGAGTTGCTGTTAAGCACAGTGTGGGACCGCACCTGTGCTAACTCTCGGCCTGCGGACCCTGTCAAAACTTTGACAAACCTAAGATTTCCTCTGTTAATTAGCTTATTTATGTTTTTAGGAATTGTTGTCTACTACCCAGACTTGCATATCACTTGTCAGAAGCCTTCCTTAGGTTAATTTCATTCGTGTTAGGGTTTTTAGTGAATTTCCTAGGAGTTTTGATTGTTGGGCTTGTTTTTCATTTTGGTTGTGTAGTGGCTCTAAGCTTAGAAGCTATAGGGACCTAAGATCAGTTTGGTTTTTGCTTGTCTTCTTGTGAGTCCGATCATTTATGAAATCCCTCCTTGCTTGAGAAATTTGCTTTGATTTTTCTCTTAAAAAACTTCGAAAAGACTTGTATTTAAAAGTTTGGATTTTCATTTTTAAAAAAGGGAACGAAAGATTGGTTGTTCTTTGACTAATTGTGATTCTGCATAAATTAGTCCTTAGCTAACATTTGGCTAGGTAAAACATCCTCATATATATATATATATATATATATATATATATATATATATATATATATATATATATTT
>Ga0068627_1000254_pt1 | contig 11321 bp, 9 predicted proteins | sample InSIn1gowninarea_FD_77430 | JGI IMG/M metagenome (GOLD analysis project Ga0068627, IMG submission 77430) | Clean room microbial communities from NASA Spacecraft Assembly Facility at Jet Propulsion Laboratory, Pasadena, California, USA -... ... | reverse complement strand
ACCTGTAGAATATCCTTCGATAAGCTGTGTATATGGATAGGTCATTTCGCCCCACATCATTACACCTTTACTTGGTGTTTCATTAATCCTGTAGTTTGCCCATTGCTGCTCTTCCCTATACCTTCAAACGCGCTTTCCTCAAATACTAATTTGCAACAAAACCCAGGATATTAATAATCAATTTAAATAAAAATGAGAAATATAACTAAATCATTAATTGCCTTATTTGCCGTAATCACACTATCATGTAGCACGGACGATGTCGAAAACAGGCCAGTCATACAAGGAACAGACGCCGCAATCCTACAAGCGCCGGGCGATGGAAGCCTTTACACGCTCCTTCCCGAAAATGCTGCAAATCAGGCAGAGCGATTCGTTTGGTCGGATGCAAATTACGGTGGCGATGTTCAGGTTACCTATACTGTAGAAATGGATCTTGAAGGAGCTAATTTTGCAAATGCGCAGTCGCTTGGCTCAGCAATTTCTTCAAACCAATTGTCTGTTTCGGAAGAAACGATGAACACCGCTGCTTTAGCTCTTGGAGCAACACCATTTACTCCAACAGCTTTTGAGGTTCGAGTAAAATCCACAGTAGGTTCAGATGTTTCGCCTTTATATAGCAACGTAGCTTTGATCACTATCACACCTTACACTACTGAAGCACCTAAACTTTATGTAGTTGGTAACTTCCTTAGCGCAAGTGGATACGGTGCAGATTGGACGCCAGCTAATGCTGTTCCAATTGCGTCTACAGGATTTGGCCAAACCGACTATGAGGGATACGTTTATATGAACGTTCCTGCAGTTGAGTACAAGTTTTTGCCGACAAACACGAGTTTTGATGGAGATTACGGAGATGATAGCAGCTTCTCAGGGGTTTTATTGCAGGAAGGTGAAGTTAATGCGCAAGTTACAGGCCCGGGTTATTTCCTTGTAAAAGCAAACACAACAGCTTTATCGTACTCTGTTACTCCCGCAGAATGGGGAATCATCGGATCAGCTACACCAACCGCTTGGGATTCTGACACTAATATGACTTACGATCCGGCTACCAAATTATGGTCAATACAAATTCCACTAATTGGAGGACAGGAAATTAAATTCCGTGCGAACGATGCATGGGACTTAAACTTTGGTGACGACGGTGTTGATGGAACCCTTGATGGCGGCGGCGCCAACATTGCAGTTCCAACGTCAGGGACTTATACAGTGACCTTGGATTTAAGCCATCCAAGAGCATACACATACACAATGACACTTAATTAATTATAAAACAAGAAAAAAGGGCTTTCGCATGAGAGCCCTTTTTTTCAATTAATGCTATGAAAAAATATTTTATCCTAGCCTTTATCATAACCATCTTCGGTTTTGCCAAAGGTTTTTCACAGGTAACCATCAACCCTTCTACCTTTGATGTAAACCAACAAATTACTATTACCGTGTCATTTGCTTCCTCAACTTGTAATACAATGGGGACAAATCCGACAAAAGTTTATATGCATGCAGGAATTGGCGACGACACCAACGCTTTCGGATTCGCAGTTGTTGGGAATTGGGGCGCCGATGACAATGTCGGATTAATGACAAACAATGGAAATGGCACATGGAGCATTACGCTCACACCAAGCACTTACTTCGGACTTAATGCAACCCAGCAGGCGAATGCCACAAAGTTGGGAATGGTTTTCCGAAATGCCACTGGAACACAAACATTGAAACTTGCACCTTCGTGCAGCGACTTCATTTTTAACGTCGGAACCTTTCAGTTGACATTAAATACGCCTGCTAACAACAGTACGACCATAATCAGTTCAGGTGGAAGTCTTGCTATTAACGCAACAAACACTAATGGAAATGCAAGCTATAACCTGGTTGCAAACGGAACCAGCATCAACACCAATCCCGCTACATCTTCTTACTCCTATACGCACACAAACATTACTTCTAACCAGAGTTACGTACTTACGTCCACCCAGGGTGCATCAACAATAACAAGGCATTTTTCTGTACTTGTCAATCCAGGTGCAATCACACAAGCATTGCCTGCCGGAGTTGATGACGGAATAAATTATAACGCTTCGGATGCGTCTAAAGCCACGCTTGTTTTGACCGCGCCGGGAAAAGATTTCGTTTACGTCGCCGGAAGCTTCAATAATTGGCAGCCGGATACAAATTACGCGATGAAAAAAGACGCAACGACAGGCAAATTTTGGCTGGAGCTAACAGGATTGACATCAGGGCAAAATTATTCTTATCAATATTGGGTTGTAGATACAACGCCATTGGCGGGTTCACCAGTACTTGTGAAAACAGCTGATCCATTCTCAACATTGGTTTTATCACCATTCGACGATCCGTATATTCCTGCAACTTCATATCCAAACCTTCCTGCCTATCCAACAGGACAAGAGCGCGAAGTGACGGTATTACAAACGGGACAGACGCCTTACAATTGGCAGGTAACAAACTTTAATAAACCCAAAAAAGAAGACTTAGTGGTTTATGAAGTATTGATCCGTGATTTCGATGCGAACAGGACCTATCAGGACCTGATCAATAGGATTGACTATTTCAAAAACTTGAAAATAAATGCGATTGAGCTGATGCCGATAATGGAATTCGAAGGCGATGAAGGTTGGGGTTACAACCCTTCATTTCACATGGCCAATGATAAATTCTATGGTCCTGCAGATAAATTAAGGGAATTGGTTGATCTATGTCATCAGAATGGAATTGCCATAATTTTGGACGTTGCCTTAAACCATGCTTTTGGACGAAATCCAATGGTAAGAATGTGGATGAAAGATCCTGATGGTGACGGTTGGGGCGATGCAAGTTCTGAGAATCCATATTTTAATGAGTTTGCCACGCATACCTATGGTGTGGGAAATGATTTCAACCATTCATCTGCACTGACTAAAGCCTATGTAAAAAGGGTTATTAAACATTGGGTTGAAGACTTTAAGATTGATGGGTTCCGTTGGGACTTAACTAAGGGATTCACACAGGCATGTACGTCCACAGACGAAACATGTACGAATGCATACCAAGCTGACCGTGTTGCAATATTAAAGGAATATGCTGATTATTCATGGAGCATCGACCCAACACATTACGCAATTTTTGAACATTTAGGCTCAGATAGCGAAGAGCAGCAATGGGCAAACTACAGGATTAATGAAACACCAAGTAAAGGTGTAATGATGTGGGGCGAAATGACCTATCCATATACACAGCTTATCGAAGGATATTCTACAGGTGGCGATATTTCCAGAATAGGAAATGTAGCACACGGCTTCACGGCGAAAAGGCTGATGGGTTATCCTGAAAGCCATGATAAGGAACGTTTGATGTACAGTGCCATGACTTATGGAAATAGCGCAGGTACATCACCTTTAAACAATCTTAATAATGCTTTGGCAAGAATGTCAGCCATTGGGGCGACATCACTTCTGGTTCCCGGTCCGAAAATGATCTGGCATTTTGCTGAACTTGGAATGCAGCAATCAATCTATACATGCAACGATGGCACAGTTAACGACGAAGGAGCCGCCATTGCAGGGAATTGTAAGTTGGATACAAAGCCGCAACCACAGTGGGTCAACAATTGGCCAGGAGTGCCACAACGGGCACAAATTTATAATGACTGGGCAAAGATGATCCAGATGAAAATTAACGAGCCTGTCTTCGAAGGAAATTACTCCATCAGTCCTGATTCAAATAATATTCGCCAAAGAATTTATGTATATGATGATGCGCTGCCTGCCACACAATTGAAAAATGTAGTGATCCTGGCGAATTTCTCGGTTGCTGCACAAAATGTTAACCCGAGTTTTCCGTATACGGGAACATGGTACAACCTGATGGATAATACGCCAATGATTGTGACAAGCACAACGGCTACCATCAGCATTCCGGCAGGACAATTCAGGATTTACGGGAACCAGTTGGCAACCTCTTTAAGCGCAGATCATTTTGATGCTATGGCTGATGTCAATCTTTACCCAAATCCATCGACTTCTTATTTTACCATCAACACGTCTATCTCCAAAGTGCAGGTGTTTTCACTGACAGGACAATTGGTAAAAAGCTTTGAAGGAGCCATGACCGAAGGCGCAGAATTCAATATTAGCGAATTGCCCCAAGGCCTTTATCTTGTAAAAGCAATTGATGCGGATCTTCATGAAAAAACCATGAAGCTGATCAAACAATAGAATTTGAGTTAGTTAATAGTTAAGTTGAAAGAGCCTTTCTGAAAAGAAAGGCTTTTTTTATAACAATATTTTCTTTAGTCCGTCTGCAACGCTTAGCCACAGCATATTATAAACCGACTTTTCCTGGACTCTGTCCACTTCCACTTCTGTCCGTTTTACCTTTTCTTTAGTATTATTTTTTACAAATAAATTGGCGATTGCCGACAGCAGTTTGTTCTTCTTTTTACGGTCATTTTTTTTGTAGATTTTGACCTTGAGATCATCGTAGTTAATTCCGAATGTGCCTTTGGACTTGTGGTCATTGCCAATGAAATCGAAATAGATTTCATCAAGGTCACCTTCGACAATGGTATTGCTGTAAGGCTTTGTGAAAGGCGCAAGTCTTTCTGCGGGAAAATGAAGTACGCTGCCCTTAATATGGAAGGTATCGCTCTTGTCAAGTACATTGAATGACCAATCAGCTTTGAAAGGCGCTATATCCATAAATTGACAATTCACGTGAATTTTTACATCAGGCATTTTCTTTCTGTCATAACCGCTGGCGATATTTACGGCCCATAGATTGAATTTATTGAAGGAAAGCTTGCCTGCGCCATTTGAAAAGTCTTTTTCCTCCTCATAAACGATCTTTGAGTTCCTGATGGCAAGCGTGTCAATTTTCATTTCAAATTTTATTTCCCGCAGCAACTGATTGTAAAGCTTCTTTTTTGAAAGGTCATCAGGAGGCATTTTCCCCCTATAGATGTCCGCGTTTAAACCATCAGCAATGATAGATCGTGAATGAAGAAAGAATTTGTCGGCTTTGAATCCCCAATCCAGATTACCAACAGAAATTTGCTTGACACTCACCGTGTAAAGATCTTTTTCCTTAGGTATAATCTTTACAAAGGCTTTTCTTCCATATTCTGGGATCATCCGTGTCGACGCGACCGAAACCGCATTTTTGGTCACTTTGATCTTGCCGGTTTTAATGTGGTAGAACTCGTCTTTGCGATAATAAATACTGTCGGAAGTCAGGAGAAAATCGTTGTAAGTGAATGGAATTTTTTTTGAAAGAGTTTCATCGGTAACCAAAATGCCTTCAACCTGAAGTGAAAGGTTGTTGATACGCATGATTTTCATGTCCTTTTCAATATCGGTAACTAGAAAAGTCCCATGATTTATGTAAATATCGGAGACGTAAATAATTTTGCTGAAATAATCGAAATTCTTTGAAGCGGGCTTCTTTTCCTTTTTTTCTTCCTTCTTCTCAAAAAGTGTGGCTTCCGGGTAATTGACAACTAATGAATGCGCAGTGATCTTGTTGCTGAAAATAATATTCCAGATGCTGAACCCTTTTACTTCCATTGACCTGATCTTGGCATAATAGCCAATTTTCTGGCGATTGTCGTTGAGTGAAATCTTTGGCACCAACACAATATCGGTTGCTGAGAGATTTCTATCGAACAATGAAATTTCGAGTTTCTTATATGAAATATTATAAGGTGAATGGTTTTGCTCGTTGATTATCTGTGGCAACTGGCGTGCGATCCAATAGTTCAAACCGACATCCAACAGTAGGATCAATACAGCAATTGACGCCAAGATAATCACTAAGATCCGGTATTTCCTCATGTTGTCTATTTCGATCTTAAATATAGGAAATTGGTCGAGGAATTTATTTAGAATTAAGAATTAAATAAGAAAATCCCCTCAAACTGTCCTTTGAATTTTGAAGAACAATCCAATGAATATAATGTCAAGGGCTTAATTAATCTTATCAGCGTTTAGATATGGGCGATAGCGAAAATATGATCTGATTACCAACGGCAAATTAAAATATTATTGAATTGAAAATGTTGTATAAAAAACAACAATCGAAAATAGCCAGTGTTACTGGATGAGCAACGCTGGCAAAGCATTTAAATTTAATTCTATTTTACTATAGTTGAAATAGTTAACAATGTTAGTAAACCTTAAAACAAAACCTCATTTTTCGTGAACAGATATTAAAAGTTTAATCATGGATAGAAAAAGTAAATTAGTCACGTTAGGTTTGATTATCTCGCTAATACTTTCTGGGATTTTATATTATATAGATGATGATGCACCTCACCCTAACGTCTTCCATATGTTTCGTGAACTGATTATGATGACTCTAGGATTTTTTGGATTGATCACAATCTTATTTTTCATTTTTATGTTCGGTAAAAAAATGATTAAAAAGTTGCTCAAACCTTCAAAAACCGTTTAAGAGATAACTTTATTCTCTCTCTGTCAATAAACACCATTATGGCCATTATTTAGTAATCACGATTTCTATTCACGCTATATACAGTAACGTCACTCGGCTATTTATCAGTTGCGTCTTGGTTAGCAGAGTATTCCCTGCAAGTTAGAAATATAAATGAAAGAAGAAAGTTACGGCAGACTGAAAGCAGCATTTACGATTAGCGCAGGTTGTGCGCGGATTTACTTTAAAACTGTTGATAATTTACTGGTGGGAGAAATTTTCCGAACAAATATCAGAGCATCATACGCATCGATGTAACTTCTTTTTATAAAAACCTTCTTTGTAGGGTTGATGCCTGGACCGCCCACAGCTAAATGGTTGTGTTCTGTCAGAAAGAAATTTGAAGTCTCGGTCTGTCTTGCCAAATCTAAATCAACGAAGTATATCTCATCCTTAGCTCGCGCTAGTGTTTCAGCAAATGTTTTTGCAATCGGCTTGTCCAATGAATAATACTTCCATCTTTTAAATTCTCCCTTTTCTGTTTCCATTCCCGGAAGAATCCCCGTTCCAAAGTCGAATCCAACCGAAAAATAATCCGTTTTAAAATGATTTTTCAAACGGTTACCTAAATTGACAATATTCTTGCTGTGTCCTTGTTTATTTATATGTTCATTATGTGCCCAAATAAATGCCTGGTTTTGGCCAGAATCCTTTAAAATCCGCAAGACGTTATTATACATTTGTTCATCTCTAACTTCGGTTTTATAGTTCTGCATATAAGTAATGTAGCTTTTCAAATAACTCAGAGCACGTATAACCTCCATATAGTCCTTCTGCTCAGCATTCGAACTATTTTGAAGTTGGTTACTAACTATCAACTTTTCTATTTTTTCAAGATTGATTAATTGCATAGTTGCCCACTCACCTTCCTTTCCCGTGATTTTTTTTTCCGAACACTCATCCGCGGCTTTAAGAAGTTCTCCTTCAATTTTAATATTATGCCTTGATATAAAGGATCTTAATTCAAGATTAATTCCTTTCCCAACCTGGGCGTCCATACCATAAAAGCGAATTTGATCCGCGGGTGTTTTATCCTTATTATAATGCCTCATCCATGATAACAGGCCCGCTACTTCCTTGCAATGCCATGGAGATAAAGTAAAATTTTCCATGACGCTTATTGAATCACCTTTTCCACCCCGAATCCACTCATTGATGCCTTTCTCAGCTTGATAGTTTTCTTCCATAATAAATACCTTCACCCCTTTTTTTTCAACCAGATATTTGAAAAATTTTGATTTAATATCGAAAAATTCTTTACCGTGATGGGAGGCTTCTCCGAAACCAAAAATCGATGCGTTATTGAACAATACTGGAGATAATCGATCAAAGTTTAGGAGCTTACTATCGGGATTCGCATCTTCGATATAAATCGCATTCGAATTAAGCCAATCTACTACGTTTGACTGACCATTTATAGATAAAGAACTAAATATTAGCAGAGCGTAGATAATTTTCATTGATAGATATTATTTAGCGTGAGTGGAAAAATGGCGCACAACGTCACTCAGCTATTTATCAGTTGCGTCTTGGTTAGCTGAATCTCCTCCTGCAACCGAGCAGCTCAATGAAAAATATAACCATTATCGCAGTTCAAATGCAGCGATTAGAAATAGCCATTGTTAGCGGTAGTTCAATTGCAGCCTTTATCAAACTCTTCCCAATTAAAATCTATGTTCTTCGGATATTTTAAAGCAAACTCACTCTTTATTTGAATGTCTAATTTCGCGTACTCGAAACCGTAAATTTCCGCAAAATTAATAAAGCCTTCCCTCCATAAGCGTTTGAATTTTTCGTAACCATAATTATCAAGTAGATATTTCACTAGGTATGCGCTCTGTGTGTAAGCAATTATATCGTTTTGCTTTAAAAAATCATCGGTAGTCAATGCAGTGATAGGAATAAGTTTTCCGGCTTGTAAATAGTATTGATAGATTTGCTCGAGAGAATAATCACTACATGTTCCTCCTGAATATGTAGCCAAACCTTCATCAATCCAATAATCGATGCTGTCTCCCCAGATGTACATTGCCATCATGTGCATCATCTCATGTTTGATTGGCGCGTTTTTAGTTAATAAAGTAAACATTGTATTTTGCGCATACATTGCTCTTCCTTGTGCAGAACGACCAGCGTATTTCAACATTTCCCCTCTTGAATTCAAAACTTCGAAATCCATTTTGTTACTAAACTCAGTTTCCTTTAATAATGCCAAATTCTCTACAATAGATTTTTGGCATAAATCAATTACTGATTGTCTTTTATTCATATCAATTTCGGCAGGGAAATAATACGTTATGTTTTTTATTGTTTTATGCTCTCGCACATCTTTTCTCCACGAACTATCCTGAGCATTTAAACTAGCAGAGTATACAAACAAAAATAGAGTTAGTGGAATAAAGAAAGTTTTTTTCATTTCGTATTAATGCTGATTTATCGAACAACGTTGAATAAATTACCGCCAACGGTTTCGGATATGCTCATGTTGTGTTTTGGTTAGCAGTGTATTCTCTGCAAATTAGAAATATAAATGGAAGAACAAACTTCCGGCAAGCGCAAAGCGGAAAGCAGCAATTGTAAATAACCAGTTAGCGGCTGGCAAGTTTGCCAACCTTTAAAATCAACTTCCACGAAAACATTTTTTTCGAATCATCATTCCATATTCTTGTTAGCTCATGATTCAACTGCTTAGTTGGATTAAATCCATTGGTATCAATAAAGCGTTGAGTTGCGGACCAGGTATTCAAAAGCCCAATTAACTCATTTAAAGTCATGTGCTTTTTATAATAAAATGTCGGGCTATTAATTTCTTCAAACGGAAAAGGGATTGTTTTATATTCGTTTTCAACTAGCCTATTTTCCGCAAGCCAATAACCTTTTAAAATGAAATCATGAAAATGATTTACGATGAGATCTATTTCTGGAGATATTTCCGGATTTCCATATGCCCACGCCGCAATAATCCCATTCGCTTTTAAAACTCGTTTTACCTCTTGATAAAATGTTTTGAAGTCAAACCAATGTAATGCATTTGCAATAGTAATTACATCAATTGAATTTGTTTGAAGAGAGGAATTTTCGGCTTTTTCAACAGAATATTTTATTTTTTATTTTTTAAGGCATTACCTATTTGCTGCTCGCTTGGATCGGTTGCAGTTATTTGATCATAAAATTCAGTCAAGCCAATTGCAGCTTGTTCATTTCCTGTCCCGCAGTCCCAGGCGATTCCATGTTGCGGCGTCAAAGATGATAAGTAGGAATATAATTCTTTGGGATATAAAGGCCGATATTTTACATAAATATCGGATTGTTTTGAAAAATTGTCTTTAAATGTTTTCATGGTTAGAATAATCACGATTTGCTTGCCGCTAACGTCACTCGGCTATTTATCAGTTGCGTGTTGGCGACCTGGTTAGCAGAGTATTTTCTGCAAGTTAGAAATATAAATGGAAGAATATTGTTGCGGTTGGCAGAAAGCAGCAATCACTGCTAGCCCAGTGTTGTGAGCTGGTGCAATTACTCGTTTCTAATAAATTTTCCAGCAAAGATTTGAACACGCATATCAGCTCTAAAAACGAAGTAATAAGTTTTTCCTCTAACCTTATAAATATCGTAAAACGGTTTCTGTTTGGAAAACATTTTTTGAAGTTTTGTCATCTTCGTCGTATCTATAATTTCGTAGTCTTCCAATCTAAAACTGCAAGGACTATATTGTATTATTTTGTACTTTTTTACATTGCCATTTTCGTTAAAATAATAATTTCCATTCGAAATTTCAAAGGAATAGTTTGGGTAATGTTTAAATTGAGGTGCTAAAATCGCGCTGTACTTTCCATCCTTTAGCATTGTGCAATCGCCCTTAGAGTTAGGAAGGAAAATGGCGATTACAAGTATTAATAGAATCCTCATTTACAATTTTAGTTAGTATGTTTCTTGGCGCGGCTCAGCACTTGCTCACAACGTCACTCGGCTATTTATCAGTTGCGTCTTGGTGACCTGAGTATTCTCTGCAAGTTAAAAATATAAATGGAAGAACAAAGTTCCGGCAAGCATAAAGCAGCAATTGTAAATAGCCAGTGTTGCCAGTCCTTTCGCCGCACAACGAAAAGCACGTGCGTAACTACACAACGAATTTCGATTAACCGCTTCCTTTCTGCAACCGGAATGTTTAAATTGAATGAGAAAAAGGTTCCGCTAAATGTGGCGAGGGCTTCGAGAAAGCTGCTTTTTGAACCTCTGCCCAGACTTTCGACACGTTTGATCGCTGCTTTGGCCGCTTCGGGCGCTGCGAAGAAAACGGTTGAGAATGCGGAGACAATCCACCGGAAAATTCAAGGTACGCGTGCCGGTACTTTAAAGCCAGCCGTGGAAGGGATCGAGACTCCGGAGACTATTTCGGTTTCACAACGAAGCTTTGACCGCCAGGCGGACTTCTTTAAACAATTGATATTGTTGCTTGAGAATGAGGCTGCTTTTAGTCCGAGTGAGGCTGACTTAAAGATAACCAGCCTGAATGCACTGCAACAACAGTTGGTTGATGCAAATATTGCGGTGCTGAATGCGTATGTTCCGTATAATAATGCGCTAGTGGTTCGGAACCACACACTTTATGATGCCGACAGCGGAATGATAGATGTTGCGTATGTGGTGAAGAGTTATGTGCGGAGTTTGTTTGGTGCGAGGAGCGCTGAATATGCGCAGGTGAGCGGGATAAAATGATTTATGAGCGCGACAATCTTTTGATCTCAGATGAAAATGAAAATCGCATTACTGTAAATTTTATTAACGCTAAATTACAATTGCTGCTTCACCGAATTTCGACCGCGAAAATAGTT
>Ga0068627_1000253_pt1 | contig 11329 bp, 9 predicted proteins | sample InSIn1gowninarea_FD_77430 | JGI IMG/M metagenome (GOLD analysis project Ga0068627, IMG submission 77430) | Clean room microbial communities from NASA Spacecraft Assembly Facility at Jet Propulsion Laboratory, Pasadena, California, USA -... ... | reverse complement strand
TCCTCCAATCCATGCCTCTGTACCTGTTCTCAATCTTGGCTGCCCCGAAATGGGTTCTCAAGAATATTTGCATTCTTCAAAGAAATTTTCTTTGGGGCTCCTCAGGCCACAACAAAAAATGGGCCTTGGTTAAATGGTCGGAGGTCTGTCTCCCGAAATCAGCTGCGGGATTAGGCTTGAGGGACCCCCTCCACAGCAACAACATCATGGGGGCGCGTCTATGGTGGAATTGGCTCTCCAAACCACTTACTCCCTGGGGTCGTCTATGGCAGGCCAAATACACTCCAGGCAGTCCTGTGGAGGAGCTAATATGATTCAACTCTACCACTCCTGGCTCATTAATCTGGAACGCCGCCAAAATTCATAGCACCTTCATTCAAGCGCACAGCATTTGGGAAATCCACTCATGAAACACTCCAAGATTCTGGGAAGATTCCTCTCAACAACTTCCCAAACTTGCCTCTCTTTTTCATAAACCCAAGTGGAAAATAACCATGCAGCAAAATGAGCGAATCTATGTACATCAGTTCTGGCAACAGCACTCTTCACACGAATTTTAGCTTTGGAGATCAATGAACACATGGCAAGCCAACTGGCTGGAGGAAACCTATGATGAGATTGACAACGAGCTCAAACTCAGGAAAATCAAACTATCAGATCAGAAAGATCGATTGAGATGGGGATACACTACCAAGGGCCTATTCACCACTAAGGAGGCTTATCAAATCCTTTATCAACCTTTGCAAATTATAAAAGATCCACTTTGGGACCAATTCTGGCAACCAAACATTTGGCCTAAGGTGTCTACCTTCCTTTGGCTTCTAAGCAAACAAAGGATCCTCACATGGGATAACCTGCAAAAGTGTGGATTTATCGGGCCATCCAGATGCTCCAACTACGATCTTCATTCAGAGAACATAAAACATTTCTTGGATACTTGCCCATTAGTAGCTCAAATGTAGGAAAGAGCAACTCAGTGCAATAGAAGATCAAGTAGAAAAGAGGGAGACATAGTAAACACCATTAGAAGTTGGCCTTGGAACCCTTTCCAAAGTCCTCTTCTTAATGCTCTCTGGCACATCCTTCCAGGCTTCATCTATTGGATCATTTGGAAGGAACGAAACAATAGGATCTTCAAAAATCATAATTCGCCTCTTGATTCCCTTTGACTACTTCTCACGCAAAATCTTCAAGAAAATTTGGCTCTTAGACAATGGCAAGATTCAAATATGCCAGTCTTTCCCCAAGAGCATCTCATTCTCGCCGATTAGAACCTTGATCTCACCTCTGTAGATCATATCAAATGCAACACCTCAATTCACTCTCAGTCAGCTCATTTTTGGTCACCTCCTGCCATCCACCCTTTCAAGGTGAACTTTGATGGTGCAACTAAGGGTAATCTTGGGCCGGCTGGCTATGGTGGCATCTTTAGAAATGCGGAGGGCTCAGTTTTGAATATCTATCATGGATCATTAGCAGAGACACCAACAACATTGCCAAGATGGAAAGGTTATGGAAAGGTTTACGCATAACAAAAACTGAAAATTTGATCCCTCTAGAGGTCGAAGGCGATTGACAAATCCTAACAGAGGCTGCAATCCGGATACAATCAGGATCCACAGCTGCAAAAATAGCTTCAAGTTGGAGGTTTCGAAGCAGACTGGAACAAATTGAAGAATGGCTCAAAATTCCTCGCAGCATATCCTTCAAGCACATCCGGCGTACAGCTAACAAAGCAGCAGACACACTGGCTAATCAAGGGGCCAATCAATAGCTACCATTTTTCTTTGGTCCGTTGAACAACTCCAATGATTCGCAACTCAAGCCCGACTACACTCTCCTCGTGCAACAAGATCTCTCCCCCCCGGATGCGGGTGTATAATATGGTGTACAACTCGACGGAGGCATGGACAGGAGGCACGTGGCTCATCACTAGTGCTAGCTGGCCTCACATGAGGATTGAATTAATGAATCAAGACTACAAATTAAATGCTGCATTAATGCAGCACCCTACCACCCTTCAGTTTAACAGTTTAACTGTTATGGCGTTTTGTTTGTTCTTCATTCTGGCTCCTCCCTTGTGCTTAAGCAGTTCCAGCGAGACTGATGCTCTTGGCTCTCGAGAAATATTAGTACACTGTCTAGCTCGAGATCAAATCGCTGACATTCACTAGTGCATCCATCTTCCTTTTAATCAGTCCTACACCTTCCTCTGTAGCTCCCTCTCTGTCTCCTCCGTTTTTGTTTGTTCCACTCCTCCTGCAATCCTCAAAATGCCCAGAGTTCACTCAAGGATGAGCTACAGGAGAGGCAGCTCCTGTGGCCATGTCTTCTACCAGCCATCCTCCTTGACCTCAGAACCTTCGTCTGATGCTTCAGAAATTAGCTTCAATAGATACCCTATAACTAGAAGTGGTCGTGGCAGAGGAAGAGGGAAAATTATCACCGAAGCTTGCTCTTACTACTCCCAATCCCACACGGCTCGCTTTCACTTCCCTTGCTCCCTTGGCAACTCTTCCTTCATTGTGCCTGTCACCGTTGAGCTATTTGAAGACACTGTTGGTCTGGGAGCTTTTAGTTCAGGGGCTGTAGGTCCAAAAGTTCCCTTAGGGCCGAAGATAGCAGACAAGAATGATTCCACGCAGAGTGAGAGTACTCAACAAAAGGATCCAGGCGGCCCAGCTAATCAGGAAACTACCATTCATGCCAGTCCTAACACTCTGGAGGGGGTGGTTCTTTAGGTAAAGAAGGCCAACCCTCTGAGTTTGAAGATCCTAACCAATTCGGCTGCCGCATTATTGAGGAATCGCCTCCAACCTCGCTTGATGGTTGAACAGGTCTGCACCTTCTGTTTTTGCTCCGTAGTTGTAAGAAGACGTTTTATCCTCTCAGAATCCAAAGTCATTTCTTGTCTCACAATCATCAGTATCAGGTCTTTTGCTAATATTGACATGCTGATTTCCCCTACGTGGGCGGCACACTCTAGTTTTTTGGCTACTATCATGATCACTGTCTTACGGTCTCTATCCTCTTGGATTTTGTATTGCGTCAATATGTTTATGGGTCTTCATCCGGCTATGGAAAGGTCGTGCAATTTTGAGTTTTTCACTGGTTCCAAACACTCTGTCCCAGTTTTCAGTTACAGTCTTAAGACACATCAAGTTTCAAAGCAAGTCACTATGAAGGATTTCTGGTTAGGTTTTCAAGTGATTTTTTGTAAGCATGCCTTCTCTAAGGCTAGAACTCTCGAGGCCTTTGCCTCTCTGTAATAATATTCTGTATTAATATAGGAGTAGCCAAATTCAGAAGAAAAAAAATAAATAGATAAATAAATAATAAAAAATGTGACATCCATTTCTTTATGAAATGTTGTTCAAGCATTGATTAAACGAAATGGCATTTTGGTAATACATAAATGTACCCCACGAAATTGTAAATGTTGTTTTCTCTCTGTCTTCTAGACTAACCAGAAAAATGTTGTGTTTCCTTTGTCTTCTGAACTATCAAGAATCTGGTTATATCCTGAAAAGCCATCTAACATTCAAATCATATTGGAACTCGAAACCCTATAAAGTAATTGGCCTATTTTTGGTAAAATAAACAGACGATTGTATTTCACCATCTTTCTTCCTAACAGGTACTAGGTTTTCTATCCATTCATAATATCTTAAGGAAACAATTGTTTTTGCATCCAACAACTGTTTAATTTCTTTCTCAATGAATGGAAGCAACACTTAGTTTATTCTTCTTAATTTTTGTTGAAATGGTTTAGCTTCAAGTTCGAGAGTAATTTTATGTTCAATTATGATTGTGTCATAGGTTTTCAATTCCTCATATGATGATGAAAATTCATCTCTATAATGTTTAAAAAGATTGATATTTTGTCATTGATTTCGTGTGATAATGATGCTGAAATTTTAACATTTTTGATTTCCTGAGATGTACCAATAATATAGTCCTCACCATTTTCTTGCTGAGAATTTAACAATGAATTTTTTGACACATTGTTATGATCAAACAGTTTTTGAAGTGGAACTAATCCTTTTGGAATGTAATTATTTGATAACTGAATGATATCATGATCAACAATTTTATATTCTAAATGTGAATTTTGACCATCCTCAATTGATTTTATTTCATCAATGTGTTCTTCTCCCACATGTAAATTAGAAAAATCATCTATTGCATGTAAAAAAAATTAACTATTCATCATCTTCAAAAACTTGCCAGTGTTTGAGATTGTGAGGAATGGAAGATCTTCATTTTACTCCAATCTCATAATGAAATTGCAAAGGATCAGGTATTTTAAAAGAATTAGCATAAATTTCCAAATCATCAGCTTGAATGTTTTCTTCTCTTTAGATTGATGTGATATTGAAGTCTCGAAAATAATTATCTACACTGTTCCAAACTTCATTCTTATAATATATGAGCCTTGGATTCTTGGTTTGACACATGTTTCTAATTTCTTTTACAATCAACTATGAATCCCCAACCAAATTTTCAACTTTTAGACTGTTAGCTAACTCCAATCCTAAAATTAAGACATCATATTCTGCCAGATTATTTGTGACCTCAATCTAATTGAAAATATTGCGTTATATTTTTATTATCAAGGGAGATGTGTACAATTCCATCCCTTGCCCCATGTTTGGAAAATTCTCCATCAAAGTACATCTCCAATGTTTACAATTTGAGGGGTATTAATAGTTTCTTGAATGGTGATTTTATGATTTGGAAGATCATTAGTAGCTAAAGTAAAGCATCCAAAATCATGATAAATTGCATAAATGGGATGATTAATTGCTTGATTTTCTTTACAAAATGTATTAATGAATATCACTTCCCTCTATAATCTTAAATGTTCACCTTCGTAAACTAGGATTGTAGCTTAAGACATGTCCATTTGCAGACTTCTCCCTAACCTGGCACAATGAGATATGGATAATAACATTCCAATTTTTGGGGGAATATGTCACAAAAATGTCCAAGGATATATTGTTGACAGTGATATGAACAAGTGTTACCACTAAATCCTTAATTAATCTGAAGCAGGGTACTTTCTTAGAATCAAAATTATACAAACCATGGTATGGTCTAGTGATTTGTAGCTGAATTTGATCCATGCTTACTTTAGGCAGTAGATTATGGGAGCACCAAAATCTAACATGAAATTATATAAAGAGTAATCATGAATTTTCAAGGTGACATAATAGGGAAGTACATTTTCAACTAGGACCAAAAAAAACTTTAGGTTTTCCTTCCAATAAACTAATGAGATCCCGATCTGTATCAACACTTGAAGATTGAATCCATATAGAGACTTGATGTTTATATCCTAGATTGGTGGAGAGTTCAGATAATGGGATTGTAATTTTAACTCTCTCTAATTCTTTTTCAACATTAAAAATAGTTGGAACAAATTTTTCAACAATATTTTATTCTTTTAAGTGATTTTGTGGTTGAATTAATGGTGTTTGTGTTTCAGTTGATTTTACTTGAGGTTCATCAAACATAACCTTTTTGACTAGTCTACTGGGTCCTAGTCTTGGTCTATGGTCATACCTTCTATTTAATTCAAGGATGGAAAATTCAGAAAAACCTTGATACTTGGAAATTTTAGAATTATCTTGATTTTGAATTAAAGACAGATCTTGAGTAATTGGAACAATATAATTATGTGATGATGGATCTTTAAAATAAATAATATCATGTGTATTGGAAGGAACAATTTCTTTAGGATCTTGATCATTAATCATTAGGGAATGTTTAATTCACTAATCAATGTTTGGTCCTTGCAAAATTTGAGGTTGAAACAATCTTTTGTATTGAACTTGTAGTATATTTGCCACTTGTTTGGTTACTCTAGGTTGAGTCTCCATTCTAGAGATCATGTAAGAGATATTTCTAGGTAGATAAGTCATTTCATCAATTTTATGATCTTCACATTTATTTTTTGATGAGGTACCTTATTCTCTTTCTTTCATCCTCTTTTCGTCATTTTCTACCTTAGCTTCGAGTTTAGAAGATATTGATCTATTGGCTTCACCTTTGATTGCATTAGTTTGCATATCTGCTAAAGTTTCCGTTTTTATCTCCCTAAGCATTACAACAAATTCATCTTCAAATTCTTTGGAAAACATAACCTTAGAATCAATTACTGGAGCTTTGAAATCAAGATGCATTTTCTTATAAAGGTTATTGAATATCTTAATGAAATAAATTATAGGTTCACGAGGGTTTCTTTTCAAGTCTTTAAATTATGTTATGTAGTAAACAACATCCTTTTTAATTCCCCACTGATTTTTGGAAATATTAACTACTTCAGCCCATGAATTAATTGAATGAGCTAGAATTTTTCTAAACCATATCCAAACATTTCCTTCAAGTAATTGAGCAAAGAGTCTTGTGTAGACATTTTCATGTTCAATATTCATGTTATCAGCAAATTCTAGGAATTCATCTAATTGATCTTCAGCAGATGGCCCTGCCTCTCCATTAAATCTAGGTAAAATTTTTAAATACCCATAACGAAAATAATCAAGTTGGGATACAGGTGGAAAGACTAAGGCTACATAATGTGTGCCACAATTGGTTGAATACCATCTATTTGATGTTGTGATGGAGTTGAGTATTTTGGAGAAACAACTTTACCAGAAGAAGGAGGTGATGAAGGTTTGGGTTTCTACAAGACTTGAGTCTTGATAACTAACTTTTGAACTTTATGAAGAGCCTTGTTAGGATCCTCAAAAGATAGAGGATTAGTATGAATAATAATTTCCTCTTTAGCTTTAGTAAAAGTGGATGGATAAGTATGTACAAAAGAAGATTTAAAATCAAGTGGTTTATACTCATAAAGAGAATGTCTAGGATCCTCTTTACTGTTATTAGGTTCCAAATGTGAATAAGGAAGTTCAAAAGACTCAAGATCATGGACTAAAAGTGGAGCTTGAATATCTACTCTATAAAAGAGTTCTATAACTTTCAGAGGAAGATCTGATAATTTAACAGGTATTGGAGTTGACTGTGAAGGGTCATATTGTGAAGGTACTTGACATAGAACAGAGGCAGACGTAGCAAGAGAAGCTTCTAACTGACATATAATTGATGCAATTCTAACTAATCTCTTTGGATCTGATAAAGGAGAGGAGCATTCTAGATCTGTCTATGATCTAATATGCCCGTGTGAAACCATATTTAATATGTAGAGTCATCAAGTGAAGGAGTGTAGCCTCTTTCCCTCTTATTCACTATTGAGAGACAAGTATAATCGTTTTCCTAGGGAAACAAGATTCAATATTCATTCCCCATCAACAATGCCAAAATGATGTTGTCCTTTATAGAAAGTCCTAGGCTAAGTGATTGTGCCAAAGCATCTAAAGTAATGTTTTCAATTTACAATGGATGACCAATGCTTAAAACTTTTAAACATATGAAAATCCTAAATATTTTTGAGAAAACATAAAGGTTGAATCTGCATTCTTAACAGAATTAAGATTAACAAATGATATGGAAAACATAATTTGAGAAGATATATAATTCCTTAAATATTTAGATTGAACATCAAATTTCTTATACATAGCATATGTGTATATAATTTTTCTATAGCCAAATAGTACATGTGCAAGAGATGACAGAAGGAAAAAAAATTAAAAAATTAGAGGAACTAACTAAGGCACACCATTTCAGTTAATTAATCTCTTTAAATAATGATAACTCTGGAGGATCATTTAGAGAGATTGACATTCAATCTATTCTTATGCAGACTTCTATGTTTTTTCTTTTTTTTTTCTTTTCTTTTTTCTATAAATAAGATAAGTTATATTACTGTAAAAAGGGAGTATTTACATTGGTAGGTTTGTGCGAGATAGAGACTCCAGTGCAAGTGCCTTCTACATTGTCTTTTCTAACCATTAACTAGACCGAGATATATTGTGACTTTACAAAAATTGGGTTTTGTTTACTTTGAGAGTTATAGAGACCAATACAGGGAAAACCAAGAGAAACGAGATTTTCATTAAACTCCAAAAAGAGACCAGAGGACTGAGTCGTGCTTGGACAGGAAGTGTCGAGGGACTTTATTCTATGTGTTGGTAACGTAGCCATATTCTGTACCATGAATTTGCATCCATTGGGAATGTTGAACAGAAAGGTACTTGCAACAATCATTGTGGATTTGTAGTGACTTGGTTGTCATCCAGACTAATAGGGCATTCCTGAGTGCTCCCCTCCTACGTATCTAAGATGGACGGGTGGTTGGAGGAGGCATCTTCCATATTTTTCTTGATATCTAGAGAACAGTCGACAAGAGAGTGGACATTGGTCATGCACTTCTTCTTTAATACTATGTATTGTTTATATTCTCAGCTTATGAAGTGATAGTGGTGAACTGCTTCGACAAAAATCACAATTTTTTTAATGAGGTTGTCAATTTTATTTTCAACCACCTTGGAATGCTATACCTACTCCTACATAGCCAGGCCCAGTATGGTCTTCATCTTCCACTATATATCGATGGATTGAACATAGGGATTCTCTCTAGCTCTGGTGAGAGTGGGGTTAGCTATCCAAGAAAAGTCGGCTTCCACTGCCTCTGAGGGAAAAACTCTATCTGGAGCTCTAGATTGAGCCTCAAGGCTAGAAATTCACTCTTGGGTTATAAGGTTCATCACCACAGCATAATTTAGATCATCTCACTTCATGGAGGACTGAATGCGGGTGATGGAAGGTGAACGTAAGGAATTCCAATGAGAAGTCACTCTACGTCGCCCCCACCCCTGACTAGGAGCAATGCTAGAGCTACACTTAGGGGCCATGGGAGAGGGCATAGATGACAGACTGCGAATAGGGAAAGGAAGGAAAGACCAGAAAACATTAATAGAGGGAATGATGGGAAGAAGAGAGCAAGGGATGATATTCATAGGGGTGGGTGGACCCCGAGGGACGAGGAGATCAGGAGAGGGGAGCGAAGATGGCGCGTTGGAAGTATGGGAGTTAGGTGGTGGAGAGGGTACTACATCGAGCTGATTGGAAAGGAGGGCGGTGTCCCCACTTGTGATGGGGTCCATGGGTGCGTTATCAAGCATGATTGTCAAATAGAGGACAATCCTAGGCATACAAAATGTCAGAACCATAATCCTCCCAGTTCCTACAGCCATCGTTCATGTGACTTGGGATTCTTAAAAAATTGTTGTTCATTTTTTTGTTTCCCTTGACATTGATAGCTTGATAGTGCTGATGTAGATCTCCTTCTTCTAGATCATTCCATTACCTAGATCATATTTGTAGGCTCCATTTTGTCCCCTAATTTGCCAACATATCTGCCAACTTGTTCCCTTCTCTTCTGATTGCCTAGAAATGTAACCCTTCCATGATTTCAATGTTATTTTTAATTCTCTGTAGGATTTTATTTATGCACTAATTATCTGAAACCTTGTCCACTTCCATCCCCTGCTAGAGTTTCCTGCTGACCTGTGTTGATAGAGTTGAATCCCCATCAATGATAAAATGGCTTAACTTGCAGATTTTCGTGATGGTGATTTCGTGTTCCAATGCATGTAACTCTACTGCGTTATTGGTTTATGAACCAACATTTCCCTCATATATCCACAGTATTTCCCCTTGAGCGTTTTTCAAGACACCATGGAATCCTACCAAGCTTGGGTTACCTCTGGCCGCACCATCGTAATTGAGTTTAATAGTTCCCTACTGCAAGGAAAACCATTTTTTATTCTGTCCTTTGATTCCAGAAATAGGGGGGCTTAAGGAGTTCGAGATAGATGGAGATCCAACATCGTAAGTATTTTCAAGTCAGCGCTATTAGGAGGGGCATTGGAAATTTCAAGAAGTGAGGAGGCCACCAACTCCAGAAAAGAATTCTTGAACTTGGAAAGGGTGATTTCCTCCTATGATGAACTTCCTCGTTAGATTCTAGCATTGTGTTCCTTCTAGAGTGCCTAAAAGGAAATGCTCGCGACAAGATTCCAAGCCCTGTTGATAGGAGGATAAGGGAAGAAGGATGAACGCCAATTAGATATGGCGTTGAGGATGGAGGAGGGATCCTGATTTGATCCTATAAAGACAAAATTAAACTAGTTCCATAATTTAGTCACATAGGGACATTCATTCAGTAAATGATTTGAACTTTCCTCTTTTTGCTAACATAGATGGCATCTGGAGGGTCCAATGAAACCCTTTTCTCAAAGGTTTTCCCAGGTTAGAATTTTCCTGTGCAAAAAATCCAGAGGAAGATGGATATTTTAGGCCAATGTTTTCTGTTGCAGATGATTTCCATTTGAGGTCTGGTTGGATTTGATCATGTTGATCAATGTATCTATATGCTTCCTTTTTGGTGAAGTTCCCTAATGTGTTTTAGCCCCAATGGATCTTGTCCTTAGAGGTGTCATGAAGTATTTGTCTCTTTTGGAGTTCATTTGATAGCTAAGACCATACCTGATGGTCGACACAGGGAACCCACTCTTGCCGATGAATCCATTCTCTCCACCTATCCCCTTTTGTGCTAGGGTTCCAATAGTGATAGACCCTACTCCCCCCCTGCCACCCCCCTATATTGCATATCGGACTTGATCAGTTAATATTGATCGTTGCCAAGTTCTAGCCTTTTTGGCCAATTATCTTCCTAGAAGACTACTTTTTCCCCATGCGTGGTGCTCCCACGCTCGATTCCAAATAAGAGAAAATTTGGTGCTTCCATTGAGACTTATTATTTTCTCCTGCGAGTGGGTGGGAGCATAACTTGATTTCCATAGAATTCGCCAAGTGGAATTTTGATTTTCTATCCATCTCCATAAATTTTTTGCTTCCAAGGCCTTTCTTAGGAGATGAGTGTCCCTAATTCCAAGGCCACCATATTTTTTGGGCCTACACATTTTTTCCCATGCAACTAGAGCCCATTTCTTATTTTTCTCTACTCCTCCCCATAAGAAGTTCCTTTGAAAATTCTTGATTGTATTGGACATTGCTTTTGGGGAAGCCAAAGCCAAATATAAATAGTGCAAGATCATCTATAAGACTTGTTTTACAAGAAGTAGATAGCCTGCCAAATTTACCGATCAGAAGGTACAATTAGCCAACCTCTTTTCTAGTTTGCTTATCAATGCTTCCCAAGTTGAATGGGTCAGTGGCCTATCTGTGAGGGGAACCCATAGATATTTGGAGGGGAGAGTACTTATGGAAAAATCAAGGATTCTTGAAATGCCTCTTCAAATGGCCATAGGAGTGTTGAAGAAGAACAATTTAGATTTTTCTTGATTGATGGTGGTGCTAGAGGTTGTAGAGAAGTGAGACATAATGATCTTGAAGGAGGAAT
>Ga0068627_1000252_pt1 | contig 11331 bp, 8 predicted proteins | sample InSIn1gowninarea_FD_77430 | JGI IMG/M metagenome (GOLD analysis project Ga0068627, IMG submission 77430) | Clean room microbial communities from NASA Spacecraft Assembly Facility at Jet Propulsion Laboratory, Pasadena, California, USA -... ... | reverse complement strand
GGGTGGAGCCTGCAGACTGCTTTGCTGGGCGGAAACCAGGTAAAAGGTTGCGTTATGTACTATGGCATGCCCGAGCAGGATGTAAACAAGCTGAAAACCTTGCAGTGCGATGTGATAGGCTTTTTTGCAAAAAAAGACCAGCGGATAACGCCTGAAGTAGTACAAGAATTTGAACAGAACATGAAGACGGCAGGTAAAAATGTAACCGTTTATGAGTACGATGCCCAGCATGCCTTTGCCAACCCCAGCAACCCGGTTTTTGACAAAGCTGCCAAGGATGACGCGTATGCTAAGGAAATTGCATTTTTAAAGGCAAGAATGAAGTAAGTAGTTTAGTCTTTAGTTGCCGTTGCATTCTTTTCTTCAATAAAACTCAGAATTTCTTCTTTTCCTGTTTTATTAGTAGCACTGCTTACAAAATGCTGCGGCAAAAACTGCCAACTTTGCCGCAGCACATTTAAAAATGCATTTACATTACGCTCAATAGCCAGCGGTTTTTCTTTATCGGCTTTGGTGAATATGAGTGTAAAAGGCACCTGCCATTTATCCAGTTGACTAACAAAATCGATATCTATCTGCTGGGGCTGGTGGCGGGCATCTATCAGTACAAATACCTGCGTTAGATTATCGCGCTTTCGCAAATAGTTCTCAATCATCTGCTCCCAGCGGCGGCGGCTGCTTTGCGATACTTTGGCAAAGCCATAGCCCGGCAAATCCACCAAATGCCACTTCATTACCGGTGCTTTTTCTTTGGCGCTGCTTTCGATGCCAAAGTGGTTAATCAACTGCGTTTTGCCAGGAGCGGCAGAAGTCTTGGCGAGCTTTTGATTATTGCAGAGCATATTAATTAATGATGACTTACCCACATTGCTGCGCCCGATAAAGGCATATTCCGGACGATCTGCTTTAGGGCATTGCTCGTAAGAGGCACTTGATTTTAAGTACTCTGCTTTTTTAATAATCATGGTTGCAAAGGTGCATATAATTTCTTTTTATCATGAAGGCACATGTTGGATGTGAGGGGATAGCATGTACGATGTGGGGATGCTATGTACGATGTTAGATGTACGATGTGAGGAGAATGCTATTTACGATTTAAGAATTACGAATTACGATTTGGGGGTACATACAGGGTAAACAGGTGGTGTAAGCAGTAGTTGTTTATCTTTACACTTCTTCACTTGGGGATAGCGCTTCTGCTTACCCTTTATTACCACAGATAAGCTGAAAAGACGAAGGATGAACGGAGTATCATCGTAGTATTCTGACAGCTACCATAAGATAACGTGAGTTGGGGGTGTGTAGTATTGTAAATCAACCTGCTATATTCTGTATTAGCTCCAGCCTGCTGGTGAGAAGCAGATGAGGAGGGATTATTGAGGAGGTATAGAGAAGACAGGGAAGAGATCAGGTATAAGTCAGCTATAAGTTAGCTATAACTCAGCTATAAGATAGCTATAGCTCCACCTGTTCATCAATGAAATAGGCATACGCTACCATTGAACATCCTACATACACCCAGAACTCACGTTAAGCCAGGTATAGGATAGGCATTTATCTACCCGCCAGTTGCATAGGCTTAGGTACGGCTCAGATACGGGGCAGGTACGGCTGAGGTCAGGGAGAAGGCGGGACATTGGCGCCGCTTTCTCTAGGCTATCCATGAACATTCCATGGCTTTAATGAGGCGATGGTGGGGAGATAGTAGGGGTAAGGTAGGGCTTAAGTATAGGTGAGGTATAGGGCAAGTAACAGAGAAGTAGTGCATGTATAGGTTTTGATACCCGCTTATCAGCTACCAGTTACCTGTTGGTAGAAATGTGCTGAAAATATAAAGAGCAGTGCTTTCAACTTTATGGCGCAAGATAAGGTAACAGGCTACAAGTTACAAGCGGAAAGTTCTTTGACCTTGAGCAACGAAGATAGCAGTTTACCTAAGGGAAATGGTATAAGATAATTTGTTGCTGATAATAAAAAAGCAGCTTAGCAGTAAGCTGCTATCATCTAAAGTCATGCTCTTGTCCAATAGCCCCTTACCCAATACCAGCCACGGCGTACACGCACCCAATGACTCGGTACCCATACAGCGTGAGGACGCGGTGCTATCCAATATCCGGGCTGATACACATAAGTCCTTCCCCTGGGTATCCATTCGCCTTCTATCCAAACATAATCAGGTGCAGGAGCAGCGGGGCGTGCCACAACGCCTGCTCTTGGCTGCACCCTAACATAAATACGCTGAGCATAGATTTGTTGCGAGCACAAAAAACAAATAGCTGCTAGTATTAAATACTTTACTACATAATGTTTCATAACTATTTACTTTTGTTTTCTCAGATGAACTAAACTGCGATTGGTTTAAACAAAAGCTATGCTAAAGAAGAAGGCAGTACAATGGCTGATAGCAATGATATATGTAGTACTTTTTGTATGGATGTGGACACATAGCAAAGAACCAGCTTTGGGGGATGTGCCCATTGTATTTGGAGCAGGTTTGATTGTGTCGATACTGTGCCTTGTTCCATTTAAAAATAAGAAAGCCAACGGTACGTTAATGATTCTGAATATTGTATTGCTTATCGCTAATATTGTGATGTACTTTGCTGCTTACCGGCTGGTAAGCGGCGCTTTAGAAGCTAATTGAGTCAATTATCTGATATGTCTTATAGTGTTTTATTTGGCTACAACTGCGTTGAATTTTACAGCATTAGGCGTTGGAATCTTATGGGACAGGTCGCGACCTGCCCCTACAAAAACACACATAATCTATTCTAAACAATTAACGCAATCAGCTTCTTAAAAAAACTAAATCAACCTCCATGATACGCAACCACGAAATAGATTATCGCATTGCCGGCGAAGAAATGCAGTTTGTAGAAGTAGAACTGGACCCGCAGGAAACAGTTGTTGCCGAAAGCGGCGCCTTTATGATGATGGATGACGGTATACAAATGCAAACCATATTTGGCGATGGCAGCCAGCAACAACAAGGCGGTATTTTCAACAAGCTGTTGAGTGCCGGTAAGCGCCTGCTGATAGGCGAGAGCCTGTTTATGACTGCCTTTACCAATGTGAGTGTTGGCAAAAAGCGGGTGAGCTTTGCATCACCTTATCCGGGCAAGATCATTCCGCTGAATTTACAGCAGCTTGGCGGTACAGTCATTTGCCAGAAAGATGCTTTCTTATGCGCTGCCAAAGGTGTGAGCATCAGTATAGAATTTCAGCGGCGGCTGGGCACTGGTTTGTTTGGCGGTGAAGGCTTTATAATGGAAAAGCTTCAAGGGGACGGGATGGCATTTATGCATGCCGGCGGTCATGTGTTTGCAAGGCAGTTGGAAGCGGGCGATATGCTGAAAATTGATACAGGCTGTTTGGTAGGCTATACTGCAGGAGTGCAGTTTGACATCCAGCTTGTAGGTGGAATCAAGAATACTATTTTTGGTGGTGAAGGTATGTTCTTCGCCACGCTTCGCGGACCCGGCAGGGTATGGATTCAAACATTGCCGGTGAGCCGGTTAGCTTCGCGTATATTAAGTTATGGCACTACGCAGCGTAAAGAAGAAGGCAGCATTCTTGGTGGCATTGGCAATTTGCTGGATGGAGATGGATATTAATATAGTGAGTTGTGAGTGATGAGTTGTGAGTAAAGTCAGTAAATCCACAGGTATTAGTCTGCTTTACAGTCACAATTCACAACTCACAATTCACAATTCACAAATTAAATACAGTTTCTTTTGAGTATTAAAAGCCTTGCCGGGCAAACGTTGTGGTATGGCGTAAGCAGTATAGCGGCAAGATTTATCAATTACTTATTGACCCCGATACTTACCTATTCGGCTATTGTAACGATAGCCGACTTTGGTAGAATGAGTGCCTTATATGCCATGATGCCGCTGATGAATGTGCTGCTTACGTATGGTATGGAAACAGCCTATTTCCGCTTTATACAGAATAAAGAAAAAACGGCGATCATTGACAGCACGGCATCTATTAGTTTGCTGTTGAGCACTTTAGTATTCGCGGTTGTGCTATGGCTTAATCAAGGCATATTGGTCAGGATAACGGAGCTTAAAGAGTTTCCGATCCTGGTACAACTTAGCATTTTTGTTATTCTGATGGATGCATTGAGCGCTATTCCTTTTGCAAAAATCCGCAATGAAGGCAGACCCCGGGTATATGCTGTAATCAAGATCATAGGTATTTTCTTATACATAGGGCTGACTGCCTTTTTTGTAATGTATTGTCCGCATGAGTATAACAAGAATGGAGGCAACTCCTGGGTGGTACTCTTTTATAGTCCACAAACAAACCCGATAGTATATGTACTGATAGCCAATATCTTTCAATCCGGCGTTACATTATTGCTGCTGCTGAAATGGTTGTTACCAAAGAAGTTTGTGTTTAGCTTCCCAATCTGGAAAGAGATGATCGTATATGCCTTCCCGATGCTGATAGCTGGCTTAGGCTATACGGTAAATGAGACCTTTGACCGGCTGATGCTGGGCTGGTGGCTGCCCCCTTCCATTGCCAAGGAGCAGTTGGGTATTTACAGCGCGTGCTATAAACTATCTATTTTGATCTCCCTTTTTATACAGGCATTCCGTATGGGCGCTGAACCCTTTTTCTTCAAGCAGGCAGAGGGCAAGGACGCACCCAAGACCTATGCGCGGGTAATGAAATTCTTTGTACTCACTATTACGCTTATGTTTCTGGTAGTGGTGCTGTACATACCAATATGGAAATATTTTATAGCGCCAAAATATTGGGAAGGACTGAAAGTGGTGCCCATCCTACTCTTTGCCAATATGAGTCTGGGCATTTATATCAACCTGAGTATCTGGTATAAGATCACCAGCAGAACATGGGCGGGCGGCATTATTACTACCATTGGTGTGGCTATCACTTTTTTAATCAATTATCTTTTCATTCCTAAATACAGCTATGTAGCGAGTGCATGGGCTACCTTTTTATGCTATTCTACTATGATGGTGGTGAGTTATATATGGGGGCAAAAGCACTATCGTATACCTTATGCGTGGAAGAAATTAGTAGCTTTTTTGGTGATCGTACTGCTGTTATTTTTTATACACAGAGGCATTACTATGCTGTGGGGTAATGTAGTGTTTAGCTTATTGACTTCCACTATCCTGATCGGGCTGTATGCATGGTTTATTGTGCAAGTAGAGAAGAGAGAATTTAAGCAATTGCCGGTGGTAGGGAAGTATATAAGGTAGGGAAGGCGGGTTTAATTAATTGATAACGAACAAATTTTGTTATAAAGTAATTACATACCTGCTTACTCTTTGTTTATTTTATTAAAACCACTATTTTTGCGCCCCGTTTGCGGATGTGGCGAAACTGGCAGACGCACTAGACTTAGGATCTAGCGCCGCAAGGCATGTAGGTTCGATTCCTATCATCCGCACACCAAAGCCCCTACCCCTTAAGGGGCTTTTTTAATTATTGTTACACTAAAATCACCCCTTTAGGGGATGGGGGTTTTACTTACAATGGCTACCGTAACCAGAGAGAACATCGGTCCTTTAAACGATAAACTCACCGTTAATATAGCAAAGCAGGATTACCTGCCAGCATTTGAAAAGAGTCTTAAAGAATATGCTAAAAAAGCCAATATCCCTGGCTTTAGAAAAGGCATGGTGCCGCCCGGGCTGGTGAAAAAGATGTACGGCAACAGCGTGTTTACCGATGAGATATTGCGTACCGTGGAAAAAGAGCTGAACAATTATGTAGTAGAAGAAAAGCTGGATATTCTTGCCCAGCCGTTGCCGCTACCCAGCGATTCGCAAAGGTTAGATGTATTTAATCCAGCTGATTATTCCTTCGACTTTGAAGTAGGCTATAAACCCGATATAAACATTGATGTTCACAATATTCACGTTACACGCTATAAAGTGACTGTAACGGATGATATGGTGAATGATGAAATCAACCGTATGCAGATCCGCAATGGTAAAATGACCAACCCGGATGTGATTGATAACGACGAGAACGTGTTGAATGTAGAGTTGAAAGAAGCAGATGCAGAAGGCAATGAAGTAGAAGACGGCATTAAAAAAGACAACTCTTTCTTACTGAAATACTTTACGGAAGACGTAAAAGCACAATTACGTGACAAGAAAGTAGAAGACACCATTCTGATCCAGTTGAGCAAAGCATTAGAACCAAAAGAAAGAGAATTGGTGATGAGCGATTTGGGGCTGGATGCTCACAGCGAAGCAGATGCCGATAAATACTTTTTGATGACCATTAAAAAGATTGGCCTGGTAGAGAAATCCGAGTTAAACGAGGAGTTCTTTAATTCAGTTTATCCCGGTAGAAACATTACTACGGAAGAAGATTTTCGTGCCGAAGTAAAGCAGGAAATAGAAGCTTACTATGATGCACAAAGCAAGAGCCAGGCGCAAGACCAGATTTTTCATGAACTGACCGATCATACACAACTGCAGTTTCCTGAAAGCTTCTTAAAGCGCTGGTTACAGTTGAACGGCGAGCAGCAAAAGACCGAAGAACAGGTAAACGAAGAGTACCCAAAATACGAAAGCCAGTTGAAGTGGAGCTTAATTGCCACTAAGCTTATCCAGGATAATAACATCAATGTTAGTCCTGATGAGATCAGGATGTTTGCACAGCAGCGCCTTATGAGCTATATGGGCGGACAAAACTTCGGTGACTTGTCCTGGATGGAAGACTACGCAAACCGCATGATGCAGGATAAGAAGTTTGTGGAACAAAGCTACAATGAAATACAAGCTGCCAAGTTGTTTGATATATTGGTAGAGCAGGTACAAAGTACCGAAGAGCCTATTTCGGCAGAAGACTTTGCAAGCAAATTGCACCATCACCATCATTAGGATCAATAAAATTAGAAATATAGAAGCCGGCAAGTACTTGCCGGCTTTTTTTATGGGTAACGAGGAGTGGGGGTACTATAAAATGTTCCGGCTTTATTCAATGCTGGCAGAATTTAAAAGCCAAAGCTTACTTCATTTGTACACGCTACCCTTTAATTCCCCTCTCCACCTGTGGAGAGGGGCAGGGGTGAGGACTACTTCACCTTTCTGTCTTTCCACTGATATTTACCTACCATCCCTAACCAACCCGCAACTACCGTATAAACAATATGAAAAGGTTGCATAGCAGGAAACCAGGGCAATAACTTTTCCTGCTTAAAAAAGCGTGCTACAGGCACCATAAAGCTTAGCTCGCATACTGTTTTTACCAGTAGTAGCATCAACCAGAAAATGAATAAGCCCGGCTCAATAAAGCAGCTAATTAATAACATCAGGAGTAATAAATTAAATAAATACACCAGCACTAAAACAGCAATAATTTTTACATCTTTATACTTCCCTGCTTTGCTCGCCCAACGTATGCGTTGATTAATGAAATCTTTCCATGTAGGCATTGGCAGGGTCTGTACAATGCTGCTATTGCTAAACAGAAATCCTATACTTCCGGGATGGTGTTTTTGTATTTTATCCATCAGGAGCATATCGTCTCCGCTGGCAATGTTATCAATACCTTTAAAACCATCAACAGCATAAAAGGCAGCTTTGCTGTAAGCCAGGTTTGCACCATTGCACATACTGTGGACACCTGCTGATACCGCCGCAGCAGTAATGCCTTGCAGGCTTATAAAATCAAGGCATTGAAACAGGCTGATGAATGAATGTGTGTTAATAAACGCAACAGGAGCAGCTACAAATACAGCATTCGTTTGCCGGATATAATTATTCAGATTACTTAACCAGTTGCCTGGTACAATGCAATCTGCATCTGTTGTTGCTATCCAGTTTCCTTTTGCTCCGGCAATTGCCAGTTCTATGGCTTTCTTTTTATACGCCAATAAAGAACGATCGGTAATCATCTTCTCCATCACCAGCAGCCTGATATTGCTATGTTGCTGCTGCATGTTCTTTACACACTCCTGAGTATTATCTGTAGAAAAATCATCTATTACAATTATTTCATAAGCTGTTTGCGGATAGTTAACAGCAACTATGGATTGCAGGCAATTAGTAATGTGGTCAGCTTCATTACGTGCGGGAATAATAATTGAAAAAAACTGGTATTGAGTAGTGTTTTCAGATGGTTGAAAGGGCTTTAATTTCTTAAACCAAATGCGATAGGCAATAATGATAAAACAATATGCTATACACAGCAAAATGCAAATGGTATATAAAAGCCACATGCCTGCAAAGAAACTTATTTATCATCATTGAAGTACGATGCAATCAAGGGCGCATAGCCTTCTCTTAAAAAATAATGTCCCGTATCCAACAATTTTATAGTGGCATATTTTTCCAATCCCCTGGTAAATAAAATGCCCTTATCTGCAACGATTATTTTATCGTGTTTGCCAAAGATCATCATTACAGGTATATGATGCTTTACTATAAGGCTCCGTATCAGGTTCAGGTCGGGCTGAAAATGCCGGGTGCCCATCCACCGGTGATATATTGCCATACGTGACGTTTCGTTACTTACATAATATTCCGCCAGGTTATACTGACCCTTACTTAGTGCTCCTCTTGCACGGAGTTGTTTTGCAATAGAAAAGAGCAGGCGCGGATTTTTCATGCTTTTATAAAACAGGTTTCTGCCCACTATGGTATGTGTGGCAAAATGGTACCAGAAATTCTTATGCAGTCCATCCGGAGCAAGCAAGACTACTTTTTCAATTTGTTTTGGTATTTGCTGCAGCAGGCGCAAGACAATTCTACCGCCCATACTATAGCCAAGTAAACAGAACTTTTCAATGCTCTTTGGTAGTGCCTGCCTTATTATCTCCACCAGTTTTTCAACTGTAAAGCTTTCCTTCTGATCCCATTGGGTATCGCCATGAAAGGGCAGGTCAAAAGCTATTAATGTATATTGGCTGCCGAGGTATGGCTCCAGGATACCCCAACGGTACCCTGCCTGGCCAAAACCATGAAAGCACACTATATACCGGGCTCCTGTTCCATACTTTTTGTAGGCAATAATGTTATTCTTATAAACAACTTTTCCCTCCTGCATAAGGTTGCAAAATAACTGTAAAGAAAATTGTAACAAGCAATCTTCGTGCGAGATAGGGGTTGAAATTATTTTATGTTGCAGACTAAATAAGAATGCTGGCTTTAATAGGTCTGCCTATTAAAACGATAACTGCAATTATGAGTGAGGCCCGGACATGTCAGATCCAGCATGATTTAGAACTCAGCAATCAAGGAAAGCCATCTTGCTGCGGGCGCACCCCATACCTCTTTATAAGTAGCTGTATTAAACTGGGGCCAATATGGGGTATCTTCATTAAACCTTGATTGCATACCAACGGGAATGGCACCTACGGTCTCTCCCGGCAAGGCTGTGTAAAGCTGCGGATAATTGCTTCCTTCTCCCCACATCAATGATTGTCCGAATGGGTTTTTACCTACAATCCAGAATAACTGCTGTTCAGCAATATTCATCAGTTCTTTATCTTTTAAAAACTTGCCGCAAAGTGCAGCAGCTTTGCCGGTTGATAATTGAACGGCCGCATTTCCTCTGAAGGAGAACCACACAGGGAAAACTCTTAAATAATGCTCATCATCCAGCTTAAAGCCGTTTTCAAGCTGTTCTTTATAGTCTTTAGCAGCACCGCTAAAGATGCCTACCTGCACTTTATAAAAGTTAACTGAATCCTTCACTTCATTCACATTATATACGCCGCTTGGAACTAAACCATAAGGTTGCACATAGTGCATGATTGTCTTAAGGCATTCGCCATACATTCTGATGGATGCTTCCCATTTTTTGTAGTCGGGATGATTGGGTTGCGTTTCGCAAAGCACCGTTAATGCCTGCATGTACACCTGGTCTCGCGATTGGTGTGTGTAATGCACAATGGATTTCTTATCCAAATCACGATAAAAGAAACCTCTTATTTTGTTTGTGTCGTTTAATGGTTGGGTACGCTGACATTGTAAAGTATATTGAATGGCTTTTGCAGCTTCATCAGCATAATATTTATCTCCCGTTAATTTGTATAACATAGTTGCTGCAAAGGAAATATTGGCAGAATACTGGCTGTTGGAGGCCATGGCAGCATGATCACCGCCGCCACCAATACTGCTAAGATCAGCAAAGCCCAGGCTGTCGAAACGTTTTTTGGCAAAAGCAAAGTCTTCAATAGCTACTTTACGCAGGTTCTCTTTTAGCATTTTATCTTTTTCTGTCGTCATAGAAGCATACGCCTCGATACCCGAGAAAACAAAATTCTCGAAAGCGCGGTTATGCACATGCACGCTGCGCCGCGTGGTAGAATCGTCTTTAGTGCCGATGAAACCATCTGTCCATAAATTGGTGCCCCATGTTTGTGCGCGATACCCATTGCCGAGCCTTGATTTAAGAATACAATCAATGCCCCAATCTGCTTCTTCTATTAACCGGTTATATAGATCGTTGTTGCCTTTTTCTTTTGACCTGTTTGCCATTTCGAGCAATGAATACACTATTTCTCCCGATTGTAATACCTGCTGCGACATATCGGCTGCATCGTGCCAGCCACCGTTAAAAGGAAATAGCTTGCCTTCAAATACAGCATGAAGATCCGAATGGCAAACGCCGTGTTTACCGGGAACAGGATAGCCGCAACGTTCGCAAAAAATAAAGTTCAGCACCCGCCACGCAGAATTATCCCAGATATTGCGGTTGATATAAAATGGTTTGCTGGTAATATTCCCAACCTTTATAAAGTACTGCCCTTCCTTTCTGAAATCACTGAAATCAACTGTTTCAAAAGTTCCAATAGCTGTTTTCCGCGAATTAATATTTCCTTCATATACCACTCCGTTGCTTATATTATCTACCAGTTGAAACCTGCTGTTGTGGTTGCTTACCCGCACTATAGCAGATTTCGCACTTTCCACGCCATAACCCGAAGTGGAATATATTATCCGGTTCTGTGCAGGCGTCCAGCCACTCACTGCCTCCGGATTTTCAACTGTTTGTAAAGACACCGCATCAATATCAAATTTCAGTGAATCACCCATCGTACGTTCTTTACCAAACACCTCTATGGCAAACGATAGCTTGGTTACTTTATCACGTGGCAGTTCTGCCATCTCTACAAAACATTCATTCCACTGCCCATTGATTAAATTAATTTCATGAAAACCCTCACGGCCATATTTATCAGGTACTTTTATTTTGCCATCATTTTCAACATATAAATTAAGATAAATGCTGCGGGCTCCTTCACAATTAGGATAGATATATAAGTGAAGGCGATTATATTTTTCCCAGTTCGCTCCTCCCACATCGTAGGTCGCCATGGAAGTGCCAAGGCCT
>Ga0068627_1000251_pt1 | contig 11331 bp, 10 predicted proteins | sample InSIn1gowninarea_FD_77430 | JGI IMG/M metagenome (GOLD analysis project Ga0068627, IMG submission 77430) | Clean room microbial communities from NASA Spacecraft Assembly Facility at Jet Propulsion Laboratory, Pasadena, California, USA -... ... | reverse complement strand
TCACTACCCACAAGAAAATAAAATATGTTGAAATCCTAACAAATATATTTTTTAGCTTCCGCTAATCAGTATTAACGCAAGACAGGAAAAGAACGAGCATGCTAAAATTGATATTCCCAGCAACCCCAAAATCCCAAAAGAAAAACTTAACCAAACCAGATCACATACTTGTTTCATTTGCGTCTTCTCCTTTTTTATTTCTCATTGTACTTTTTTTGTATACAATGTATACAACAAAGCACATCAGCAAAGAGAGCAGAGAGACGTGCGTTGCGATGAGAAAAGTGCTGAAGAAGTAGAGAAAATTGAAGCCAAGCAAAAAAAAGGAAATATAGGATTTCACAAAAGAGAACGTCGACAATAAGCCTGCTCGTATTTCCCAATCCTCTATTAACTCTTCCTGGTTGTCTTACTTGCTGCCTCTCTAACTCTACAATTCTACTACTGCTTTTTTCCAAGGATATCGTTCCCTTATGGATACTATTGCTACAACCAAGCCATCACACAAAATATTTTACGTATGAACACCATCACTACTACCACCACCAATTTTTTTTCATCGCTGACTTCCTTCCTTTTTTTGTGATGCTTGTTATCCGATATCTACAGGAAATAACGTGAAAAGTGTCTGTCTATTTAAGAGAACATACATACACATATGTGTAGATATATACATTTTTATAATGTATATGAGTACACTGACATAGTGATGCAGCACTCAAATATATAGCATACTTAACAATCTAAGCTGCACAGAAAAAACGTAAAGCAGATAGTATCCGTTATTTTCCCCCATTGTACAAGCCACTTTCTCCTCATTCTTACCAAGATTATTATTATTAGCGGTACAATAACAACAGTGACTAGCTTCGATCACAATATACATATCATATTATACATCTTATATTTATATATGTGACTGCAGGCAGTTGTGTACATATATCAGTATATTTCCTCTTTCTCTGCTACTCTTTCACTTTATTTTGACTTTAGTGTTCAATCAAGAGTGTGTGCAAAGTTTGTCTTGGAATGTACAACAAAGTAGTGTGGTAAAGAATGAGATGTCATGCCATTAAACTTGTACTGTAGCTTATTTATTTCATTTAATTTTTTTTCTAAAGATTTTTTTTTCGGACGAATCTTCCCTTAGATAATAGTACATTGCAGTAAGTGAAATTTGTTTTCTTTGGTTTTCTGTTTGATTTGGTTGCCGATGCTGTGCTCCTTCTCCGAAATAATATAAAAAACAATGTATAATATTTTCTTTATATTTTTTTTCAGGTGGAAGATAAACGCGACAGTAAGATGGATAGTGAAAGTACCGCAATCCTTTCGGCAGTCACAATATGTTTTACTAGTGATGATGGTGATGATGCTGAAACCAAGGAGAATATGATATGATAGTATAGAAATATTTACTACTGCAGCGGCGGCAACAGCAATAGTAGTATCATCATATCATCAGCAAAAGGATTGAGTAGAAGCTATGATGAGGTGCGATGCGGTTACTTTTTTTACTGTTTTTCCTCTTACATACTTATACATACTTACATTTTGTAAGATGTAATATGTGCCATAATATTATGTCTTAATAACACAACACGAGAAAAAAACACGCCAATAGAGATTGCTGGCCAAGTTATTTTTTTGTGGTGTGGTATAATTTAAAACTTAAACAAGGAGGAAGGAAGTCTGAGAGTGAAAGAGAGAGAAAGGAAGGTAATAAAGCATACTTTTTATATCATAATATACAAAAATAAGACGTATAAAGGGTCAGCGGAAAAAGTAAGTAAAACAGAGGAGTTTGCTTGATGTTAAAAGGAAGAGTGAAGGGCAATATTATGTTATTTTGTGAAGCAAAGTAAAAAAAGTGGCGTAGAGACGAGATGACGGTACAAAAGGGGATTAGTCAACTTTTATGGGTTCCCGTAGAGAAACAGAGGTAAAAGCATCTGACTTGTGGATGGAATGTATGTACCGTGTATAAATATGTAGACTAGCATGTTGTTTCTTAGTTTGTGTTGTAGTAACATATTTAGTGTAATGTTTCATGGATTTAGTATTTTGCGTAGTAGTGGCGGTGGCCGTGGTTGCTGGTGGCTCCATACTGTCTGAGGAGACATGAAGGCGGAGGAGAGAGGATATTGCCTTGTGATGCGATGCTGGGATGCTTGCTTGGCGATGACGGAATGGACGGTGGTGGTGGTGGATGGATGTATTTATGGCATGACATGTGTGTCTGTGTGTGGGTTGCTTTTCATACTGTTACAAAGTTTTGCCTAGCTTTTACTATGTTTGGGGTATTGTTTGCATAGATGGATACGGATGAGTAAATCCAATCTAGCTGAGCTCAGGAGAGAATGATCATGATCATCATCATGAATCGTGATGTATGGGAGAATTGATAGATAACAGTAAATTGGTTCGCATTAAAGGTGGAGATCAAACGTCGCTTGTGTAAATAAGGGTGTATGCAAAAAAAATGTTGCGTGTTCGGCTATGTGAGAGAAAACAATGAGTTGATGGAGAGTGAAGAAATTTTTTTGTTCGTTAATGGCGGTGGGATGATAAGAATGCTAAGCTAATGATAATGGAGAGGCAGTGCAGTGCCTTCCATTTCCCGGAGTAATAATAACATGCTATTATGTGGGAAAAGTGGATAATTGTATGTTTTGAGTAATTCTTGGGTGTAACATTTGCTTTGGGGGAAATTAATTGCGGAAGTTGGTGAAAAGAATGGTCACATAAGATAATCATGGATGACAAGTGAGAAGAGGATGTATAGTTCTTTGCACTTGTTTTCGTCTCTTGTGAAAGAGATGAACAAGGAAAAGTGTAGATCGCGTGTGAGTGAAGGAGTTAATAAGCAAAAGTGGAATGAAAGAGAGATAGTGTAAATATTTAATTAGGACTTACCTTTTGGAAGACATAAGAAGTAGGCCAACAATGTTAAAAGGGTTCGGGCTCCACTTGAAATCATCACCATTGCACTTTCCCTTCAAGGAGGAGGAGGTGAAGGAAGGAAAATATACTTTGTAGAGAGTTTGATAAGTAAAAGAGTTAAAAGGAATTTTGTTTTTGGAAAGTAAAATGATATCTGGTTAGGGCTGATTGGAGATTAGAACAAAAAAAGATTACTGGAATGGGAAATTTGAATGAAAGGATTGGAAGCTGTGCTCCAAATAATGAAGAGCTTTAAAATAAGAAGAAGGAAAGGTAAAAAAGCGGAAAAGAGAAAAGGAAGGGAAACTTGTTGATGATGTGGGCGGTGATGGTGATGATGTTGATTTTGGTAAAAGGTTGACGTCCAGACTCCAAAAAAATGGTTATTGATTTCTGGCTGGAATATTTGGTTGGCTCTACTTGGTATCTTTTTTATATCAAAAAGTTGTCGTTGGCTTAACGGGGAATATCTATATATTTTTTAAGGAGAACGTGCGTGTGTGGCGAAAGTTGGGTACTTTTTTAATGTTTCATTGCTGCTGCTGTTTGAAACGGAGCACACTTTTTTGAAAAGTATCACATCTACACCCGCAATAGCACTGTGGCGAAATGTACAATGGACGCGATGACGGTTACGATGATAAAACCTGTGTTTCTGTCTGTCAACATTTCTTCATTACTTGAATCTCAGTACAACCGGAAAAGTTTAAGCTTCCACTTAATGAAAGTTCGTTTTTGTTTGTTTGTTGCTGCTGCTGTCAAGTTGAAAACTTGAGGAAGAGAAAGTAATGACGAGAGAGATAAATGTAGAAAAAGTTAAAAAGAGGAAAGGGATAAGTTATAGAGAAATTAAAGGAATTAGTGATGTGGGAGAATGATATATATGTTTTATAATATTATATACTTATACGTCTTTTCTGAGCTTTAAGTATTTATTTTTTTTCCGTTCTTCAAAAAAATTTATTTAGGATAGGAATTTATTTTGTTGCTACATTGGTTAGTTGAAGAAGAAGTGGAGTATTGGAATGATGAAGTGGCTTCTTACTTACTAGTCATGTTTCTAGAAAGGTAATAGAAGGGAAAAAGAAGGAGTTGGCATAAACTTTCTTTGCCATCGTAATAATAGCCATAAGAGGTAGTAGGTACAGAAGAGAAAACATTGTTGAACTTCCTTCTACTTCTTTTTGCAGGAGGTTGTTGAGAGGTACGCACGTAAGAAAAGGCAGCAGCAGCAGAGAAGAAGGAGTAAGTGATGTAGAAAGTGAAGGTGGAGGAGGCATGACGGGAATGATTATTACTAGTTTGCTCTCCCGCCGTTCGTCGTATAAATAAAAAAAAGTACGTTACGTTTTTTTTTTACTTCTGTTGCAAAAAGCAAGAGCAGAGAGATGTTGATGTAGTGCCACTTGAAAATGAAAGTGAAAGCAAATAAAAAATATATACTACAGATTTGCTCCTCCTTAGGATCCCCTGTTCTCTCTCTCTCTATGTGTCCATAACGCAGCGTTTTTTTCTGTGTGTGGGATTTTATTTTTATTCGAAAATTGTATTTATTACTCCGGTAATAAATTTAGCTGGTGAGATTACAAAAAAAAAACTTTCCCTACTATTATTTTTTTAACCCTTTAAACAAAAGTTATTCTGTGAACAATGTAATGATGAAAACGTCTGTCAATTTAATATATCTTTTCATTCAAGCCAAGCGGGCTCTTTCTCTCTTTCTCTCTCTCTCCTCTTTTTTTCCACAGTTCAAATTTCATTATAGCTGATGTGATGCTGATGATGATGATCAAGCGGATGCTTTCTTCTTCCTCCTAACAATCATGATGTGTAGTACAGTATGGCATTACAGAGTGTGAGACAGAGGAAAGTCTAGTAGCGTACAAAAAAGGAAATTTGATCTTGTTTATAAGATTGAATTTTTTTTACCTTGCCAAAAGGAGGAGCAGAAGAGTGATGATAGCTTTGCTTTTCTATTTTATCTCTCTTCACTTCTCTGATTCTTCTAAGAAATATATTTATATATCTATATTATATAATTTCCTGCTTCCGTTTGTCTCACGAAACGCTTTCTATACATTTGTTGAAAACATTTTTTTTATTTTGGGTTAGGAGACAAATTGAGTGTAAAGAGGAATTTTATATAATTTAATGCTGTGGGTAAAAAAGATTGGAAAATGTTGACTTGCTCTATACCTTTCCCTGATTTTATTGATCATGCATACATATCACACAACTGTAGCTTTTTAAGAGTTCCACAGATTATCATGTTACATTTACCCAATCAGCATATAAGATCCTTTTTATATCTTTGAGTTTGTTCGTTGCTCTCTTCTTCCTTGTGTCAACTGACCCTCTCCATACTCGAATAAATCACCACACAATCAATCATCCAAAAGTCAAATGAATTTAGTTTCTGAGATTTTTATTGAAAACCTTTCCAGTATATCCATTAGTTGCATGTGTTTCCCCCACTCTATATACCACTCACTCAAACGAACACCTTAATAAAACCACTAAATTCAATTATTCAAGAAAATAACCAGCAGCAGTGCCTTGGCCCAACTGAACCGTCTGTCAGTCAGTTTTGTCCGTTACAACAGCCACCACACACGCAATATCATTTTCCACGTTCACTTATTACTCTTATCCGTAGCCATAATTAATTGGCTTTCCTTCAAATCTCTGTTAACTTCCCCTTTTCATTATCCTAACAAAGTTCATTTTTCAATTACAATATATTTATATTCCATTAGAATTTGACTTGTGCACTTGACTTTACATTTCTATTCTACTTTTGAATATAACTATTGAATAGTCTTTATACTACTATATAGTTTGGATTGTATTTACAAAATAAAAACTTTTACCAAAATCCATGACAAATGGTCATGCCAATAAAAATGTAAACTGTTGAAGATATCCCTTTTTGGCATATAATCCAATCCAAAAGATTCTGTTCATACGTTTCTCGAGCACACACACATACACTTTGTTTCTCTCACAATTTCAATACCAATTTTTTCCCCTTCTTAAATCCGTTGTCGTAAATATTGGCTGGTAAATTTTTTTTCTGGTGTAGTTGTCGCGCGTTTCTCTTGAAAAAAGCACAAGGGAGGAAGTAGTGTAAAATCCTTTGCTATTTATGTGTATTCCTTGTTTTCTCTCTCTCTCTTCTTCTTCTTTCTCGCTCGCTTTCACTCTAATACTTCAAGTCTCTTTTTTACACAGCTTATCAGCAGAGCAGCACCACCAGTGCATGTGCATGTGTGTGTACTCGACGAATATCTACTAGCGAGCGAGCAGCACAAGCCTTTCTGGTAGAATGAGAGAAGCAGAGGGCAATTTTTTTCGTTCATGGAACAGGATCATCGTGATCATCACACACCACATACACTGTAGTTTCATCTAAAAGACACATGCAGACTTACATTTTCCAATGCTCACAGAGTATCTCTATATTATTATCTGTATACATAACAAGTACTGTAGTTAGTACTAGACGGGTGAAAGCACTATGATCTTGCTTCTCTCTCTTTCTTCCTTTCTATCAAACGACACCCTGCTTGCTTTACTTTGCTTGTTCCTTTTTTTCTTTCTTTCCATCGTCGGAATCTTCCGTGCAATGATTTCCCTGTACCGACAAGATTCTCTATATGGGAATCGATCTACAGCAAAATGTATAAGACTCCTCCCAGCGAGCAGCTCAGGACTCTGCCCTACTGGGGCACTCACACATCCATGTATACTTTCTCTTCCCCTGTTTTTTCTACTTGTTTCAAGTAAAGTCTATATACTAACTTTTAAAGTCCATAATATTCTATGTTCCAACATTACTGCTTTCTCCTCATGATACAGCAGCATCCTAACGACCAGCATCTCTCTTTTCTCCTTCTCGCAAGTTATCCCATGCTCTAGTTTGCTCTTTGCTAACTTCCTCTATTCCCTCTGTTGCTGCCTTTCTTTTGCTTACTTACACTGGAAGTTCGCTCCTTTTGGCTTGTCTGCTGCAAGCAAAATTTCTAGATATGATTTTAAACTAAGATATATATTTAGTGTATATGATACTCTTAGACTGGTATGCAGACACACTAACCAGTATTCCGACTCCTACATTTTTATGCCTTATACATAGGTAATGTGGATAAATATACAAAATATCAATATATTCATGTGTGCTGCCGATGCTGCTCAACTCATGTCCCTTTTTCCTTGTGCTTTGTACTCAGCTCTGGTCTCTCTCAGCGTTTACTTTCCCTTGCCAATTTTTTCGTCGTCTTCTGGTATATATCTCTAGCAAATGCATTAGAAATGGCAGACGTGTACACATGCATGTATAGTCGTATAGGTTGAAAGAATGAAAAGCAGGAAAACGGGAAAAAGAGAAAGAGTTACTTTCTCTCTCTCTCACTCTCTCTCCCAATAGTCATCCATACCACTTGATATTTTTATGTGGGGAACGCTGTAGTCTGTTTTTATATAATTTTTGAAAGCAAAACAAGAATTCACCATTATAACCAAACCAGCCATCCCAGCGAAAAGCCATTGCATATGATATGCACACACATTTAAATGGAGAAAGCACTTGGCGGAAAGTGAACTTTTTACATGTATTTTTAACTTCTTTTCAAAAAAGAAAAATATTTCTTGTTGGCACACAAAACAGCAAAACTAATGGTAAGACTGCTGTTCTATCTTTTTCGTCGTTGCAAAGTAAAAAGTATTTCTTTTAGGGTTAAAATATACAACTCCCACAAAGAAAGAGAAAGTACACAACTTTCTCTTTTACTTTTCCAACATCCATTTTATACACACAAATCTTCTGTAGTTAAAATAAACCTACAGAACAGCAGAAAAGCAATGTATGAGAAAAAACTATGTATGTATGCTTTATGTGGGATTCTTACTCATTTTGTTCTCTTCACCTTTTTTTTCTTCAGCTTGTGTACTTTCTCTCTCTTCTAATCCATGTTGTTTGAGAGACTAAAAGTGTGTATACTTTCTCTAAACTTGCTTACACAGGGTCTTGGTAGTACAACAACGGCTTTGCTTACATGGATCTATACATACTACTTCATGCATTGCCTATCCTTTTGCCAGATGTGCTTCCCATAATATTATGCTTTTCAATTCCCTTCTTCCTTCTTTCTCTTTTTTTCCCTTGCAATTGCTATTTCATGCCTTATATATTATATTACTCTTGTCCTTCCTTTATTTTTCTTCCAAAACTACTATACCAAGAACAATACATATGCAGTTTTTTTCCTCTTCAACAACATGGGTTGTCACCACACAAGTGTTTTTATCTTGAAGACTCTTGCCAATTTAATTTCGGAGAAACCTTCAAAAAAATTTATATTTCCAGAAAATATGCTCTGTGACCAATGTCATTCAACTATGCCACGTCAGATTCCAATTCAAAATTAAATCATCTTCCATTATTTATTTATATGGCATTTTCTTCCTGGAATTTCGTTATGCAATCGGTACATATGCATTTTGTAGTCATGAGATAAACTCAAAATTATATAATGATCGAATTATATAATTTACATAATATACATACAATCAACTTGAAAAGCATTTTTTTTCTTGAAGAACTGGTCCCATTTGCATAAAAAGCACGTAAGTATCCAAATAATATTTGGGATTGTAAAGAATAAAGAATTGAGGGTTAGATGGGCTCATCTTATTCAAGTAAGCTTGAAAGAAACATCGCTTCTGCCATCTGCCTCAATTGAGTTGGATGAGTTAAGGAATTTAATGTACCCTTTTATACACGGATGCTGCTGATATGATAGTTTGTGTACACAAAGTAATCCTCGTTCGCTACACAACTCCACTTCGTCTGGTGTGTTTGGTACAAGTGGTGTATCACTTTTCCAAAAGATTATATATGTGATATGACCTCCCCCGCATTTCTACTTCACCATCTAGCATACCACACCATAACGGTTATTTTACAACTTTTCAATGTCTAAAATAAAGTGAGGAAGTAATATTCGACTTGCTAAATTTCCGTAATTCCATGTTAATTTTTATTTCATAAAATCATGCATCCATTTCCTGCAAATTACTTTTTTTTATTATTATGTTCATGGAATAACAGCAACTGTCTACCTATCTGTTTGGATTTACTTTGATATTATTTCAAAGAATGAGCTCCAGGGGAATTCAATGGAAGGTAAACAAAGAGCTGCACATCTAACCCGCAGTATTTTCATTTTCATTATAATAATAAGTATATTTAGACTTTCGCCGAAACATAATTGGCTACTAGTAAGCAAATTATTATTGATTATTTGGCTAAACAATTGTACTGTGTAAAACATCATTGTGGTTTCAGCTATATAGACACTTTTTGGAAGGGTAACCCGTTTCCGATACACGTTTCCTGAAACAACACACAACTTCTTGTAAATTGCAGTTAGCAGAAACCTCCAAAATACTCATTGGGAATCTTAATGGGAATCTAAAGCACAAGAATATTTGGATACAACTATACAAGTCTTTTTCGTAAGTAAAAAGATGTTCTGGTTTTCACAATCTTAGCCAGATGGGCTTAATGGTAATGTTATTCTATTGTAATTTTTTTGTATTTATTACATTCACAGACTACCTATTATTATAAAAGTTACATGGCTATGTGTGTTCGTTCGAAAAGGAGAGAAGTAAATATGTACATGTTCCGAATTTCTTTCCTTCTTTGGATTACCAACAGCATGACTAATTTTCCTATTTTGTAGCTGGGGAAATATAAAACTGTGGGAAGCATTATATCCATATATAAAGGTACATGCATGTTCTGTGATGTACGTGTGCAAAGTCTAATGCTTCCAAGAAAACTCTGATGAAAACTAATACATTTTCCTTTTTCTCCCAGCTCTTTCCTTACACAATTCCCATTGATTACTCTATGTTCCCTCTTGTGAAACACCAAAGTAGTGGTTTTCAGTACTCTTTGTTGTTGTACAACAAATACTAATGCAATGTTAGTTTTTGCTTTTATAGCGTAACTAACCACACTACCAGTCTAGCCCCACCACTGCCTTGGCTACTTACTGATTTTTGTGAAGTAAGCAAAAGCAAACCTGTGTGTATATACAACAACTGTAAAGACTGATTGCAATTGTGTGAGTTCTTTAAGTCATACAAACAAAAGGAAACACATCATTGCCATCACTGTGGCACTACAAAACTACCACATTGTACCCCATCGCCGCATTGCCACCACGAACGAAAGCCTTTGCTACTTCATCTTTTCATTCAGCTAACGAGCCATGCAGCCATAAGACATCGACAAAGATTCAATTTTATTTTTGTGGGTCCATCATGTTGACTAGTCTATTGGATAATCACACAAAAGAAAACCAATTTTTTATTATTCCTCTTGTGTTTGTGAGTGTGTGTTTTGAAGCCTTAAAAACAGATGGTAACGATCCCATTGCTAGCCAGACGTATAAGTCCATGTAAGCCCCCAAAACGCACACACACTCATTCATACCACCAAACAAATAAACCGTAATACATGTATCCATCTTTAAGTAGCTTTCTTAACGCGTAAAAAAGGGATGAAATGAAAGCGACAAAGGAAGTTTGATTTTCTTTTTCTCTATATGTTCTTTTATAGTTTATTAGTGAACACGGCAAAAAAGATGAAGAAATAAGTTCCTTGTAGAGTTCCTCTAGGCTACTGATCAAGTTTTGATAATCAAGAAGAATTCTGAATATATTTTTATAGGATTGTGTTGACATTGTTTTTAAAAAAATGCCAAATTAGGTAATCATTTTTATTCATGCAATTTTGATCACTTTAAAAAAGAAGAAGAATGGATAATTTATTATGCAAACTAGATACTTCAGATTCAGATTTCGTTCCTATAAATACACTACCCTCCAAGCCATTCTGCTTTCTCCAGCCTAATCCTTTCACCTAAATTCTAAGAGTTTCATCCAACACACTCTTGCGGAGAAAGTCCCAAACGTATAAAGATAAATTTACTTTCTCCGCTTTCACTACATTCCATTGCCAAAAGAGTGCTTTCCCTGTGAATCTCTAAAATCTGATGCTGTGAAATCTCCAAAAGCCTAGCTCTAACCATTTTACGACGCCAGAGAGAGCCATTACATGTGTCTTCATCCATAAACATTACTAGTCTCAAGTCACCCCAATTGAAAACCGTACAGCCACAACCTTAAGCATGAATAATAGGCTATAAATTTTGTTATCAAGGCAATGATGATAATCTGTCACGATTAACTATTAAACTTGGCAAGACACACAATAATCTGACCAAGTGGAAAATTTGGTAAAGCTAAAATACTCAGATTTTACCATACAAACATAAAAATTTGGGTCAGCATGTAACAAAAGCTTCCGCCCTTGAT